>Ga0247738_10000649_pt1 | contig 12753 bp, 11 predicted proteins | sample UWRJL013104B2_FD_180936 | JGI IMG/M metagenome (GOLD analysis project Ga0247738, IMG submission 180936) | Plant litter microbial communities from Arlington Agricultural Research Station in Wisconsin, United States - UWRJ-L013-104B-2 | ecosystem: Environmental > Terrestrial > Plant litter >...
AATTGTCTGTTTTAGCGGGATCGTTCAGGATATTCCTGATCGTAAAATCAACTTTGTCCCAGGTCGTTTTTGAGGGATCAAGCGGATTATTCGGATGCCAGCTGAACGTAATGACACCGCCCTTGGCATAGTGTTCAATGGTCAGTCTCCGCATCTCTTTAAAGGGAACATTATCAAGGTTGGCAGGCTTATCCAGTTCCAGGTGACCCAGGTCCCAGCCGATCACGGCAGGATGCTGCCCTGAAATGGTTTTTACGTCAGACTTATCGCTACCGCCTGTCCATCGGCTGCCATCTTCATTCAGCCCGTAAGCCAAAGCATCCTGGTGGCCGAACATAACGCCTTTACCCTGGTTTTTGATCAGGTTTCGATAAAGGGCTTTGGTTTCTTTGGTGGCTTGGGGGTCGGTTTGTGCCTTTACAACAAGGGAAAGCAGGCATAAAACAAAACAGGAAAATGTTCTGACCCCGGTAATGCTTGTGTTTGGAAGGTTCATTGCTATTGGTTTTGTGTTGAAAATTGGGACGAGAAAAGAATCCCGCCCCAATATTAGTTTCGAAAATTTTACTAACCTGAATAATCACTAACCAAGTGTCTTTTTATTCGAGGACAGGCACGGGAACAATCCTGAAATTATCCCAGTAAACCGTCATTTCTTTTTTGTCGGGTCCCTGAATAAAGATTCTCACTTCTTTGTAATCAATCAGGTCTGATTCTAACAACTCCTTAACTTTCGTGCCTTTTTTATCTCCGGCATCTCCTTCACTGAACATAAAGTCAGAAAGAGGAATGGTGACGGTCTGCCACCCGGAGGTTTTGAAGGCCGCTCCTGAAGAAGCATCTGCTCCCCACGGGAAATTATAATTCCATGTTCCCTGTGCCGGTCTGTACCAGATCCTCAGGGGATTGGAAGTCCAGTCTTTCGGGACGTTGACCTCAAACTTAACCTGGTACCTTTTTACGTCTCCGGCAGTAATCCCGTAGTTTTTCAAAGGCTGGTTGTTGGCAAAGTGGAAGATTTCACTCCAGCTCCACTCTCCTGCATAAGCCCCTGCTGCTACCGCATAGTTACGGTCAATCGGTGCAGGAGTCGGGCCGTTTACCACCCCGATTCCCGTCCAGCTGCTGATGCCGTTATCCATTGAGTAAATAACATGCCTCATGTCTTTGTACTTGACCGCTACTTCCTGGGTAGTGGCTCCGTTTGAGACTACAACGGCTGTATTTTCACCCAGGTTAGCAGGTACTACCACATGGATTTCCTCGGCGGTCAGTTTCGTAGGCTTGGCTTCGACGGCACCGAATTTAACCGTCGTATTGGCCTGAGTAAATCCGTAAAGGTCAAGGTTTTTGGCCTTTATAATGAGATTCTGCCCGGCTGGGGTAAACTCTTCCGTTGGTCCGCCGTAGCCGTAAAGAAGCAAAGGAGCCATGTAAACCGTGAAATCAACCTTAGCCTGCCCGTCTGATCCGGATACAACAATCTGGTTGGTCACTTCTTTGGGCACTTCCTTAGGGATTTTGAAAGTGATTTCATTGCCTGTGACATAAGCCTCTTTGATGCTCACCTCGATATTATTGACAGTGATCTTGCTGATGCTGCAAAGGTTGGTCCCTTTCAGAATAACCCAGTCATCCAGTTTCGCTCCTTTGATATCCGCCTTTCGATTGGTAGGCGTAGTTACGGAAGAGATCGCCGGTGAGCCGTTACAATTGGCCGAGGGATTTTCTTCGTCTTCTTTCCTGCAACCGGTGATGAAGACAGAGGTCATCAGGGAAAGAGCCGCTAAGCTGAAAAATATTTTATTGAATGATCTTTTCATGATTTTGAAATTTTAGAATGATTTTTACCATCCCGGATTCTGAGGTCCGAAGTTTTTATTGGTGATGATTTCCTGCTCAGGTACCGGCATCAACAGGTTTTTCTCTTCACGACGCTTGGTGATGTTGTTTTCGTCCACACCAATGGCGTTCATCGCATCCAGGTAAATGCCCCAGCGGATCAGGTCCCATCTCCTGTTTTGTTCCAATGCCAGTTCTCTGGCCCTTTCTTCAATCACAAATGATCTGAATCTCTGCTGGTTCAATCCTGAAACTTCAGAAGCCTTGCTGCGTTTACGGATGCTGTTCAGGGCGGCATAAGCTTCGGCATTTGGTCCTCCGTTTACTTCGTTTTCAGCTTCAGCATACAATAACACGATGTCGGCATATCTCAAAAGCGGGAAGTGGAAATCATCCCTGTCGGTTTTGTTATCGCTCACCGCTCCGAATTTGGTCAGATGGGCTTTGTAAAAATCAACGCGGTCTGCATAATAGGTTTCAGCTCCCGTATAGCCATAAAGCGGATCTTTGGCGGCCACTTTAGCGGCATGTTTAGGCGGATAATAATTGATAGATCCCCACTGGTTCCATCTGTGCATCACACCTTTGACCACACGCTCATCCTTATCGTCCTCGAAAAGTTCATACCAGTGGTCACGGCAACCCACCCAACGGCCGTTGGCAATTTCGCCTGCGGCATTCACGTATCCGAGATACCAGTTGTTTGTTCCTGAGGCCGTTCCGTTGTTGCCGTTGGTCAGGGCCTGCAGCATCCAGATGTGTTCTCCTTTATTTCTGTTTGCGACGGTCCAGTTTTCCATAAAAGTTGGAAAAAGTACAAATTCTCCGCCCTGCATCACTTCTTTGGCCTTGTCCCTGGCCAGTTTAAAATATTCTGCCGAATTAAACACTTCATAACCGGCTACCACTTTCTTAGTCACCGTAATCTCATTGGGTGTGGCTTTCAGACTCGCATCCGGATTTCTGGCAGGTCCGCCATGGAAAGTCACCTGGGCATTGGCCAGTGAAGACGCAGCGATCGTCGAGTAAACTTTCACCAGCAGAGCACTGGCTCCTCCTTTACTGATTCTGCCTGTTACAAAATTCGGGTTGTTTCTTTTATATAAATTACCTTCGGCCTTTTTAAGCAGATCGATGATTTCGGTATACACTTTCTGAAGGTCCTGACGTGGCTGCTGAGAATCCGCACCGGCTCCAAGGGATTTGTCCATCAAAGGGATTTTGCCGTAAAGCGTTACCAGTTTGAAGTAAGCATAGGCTTTAAGAAACTGGAAATGTCCCATAAAGTCTTTGCGGCGTTCTTCATCAAAAGTCATTTTTTCTACGGCTTCAATACCGACATTGGCACGGTGTACCATTTTGTAATAACCGCCCCAGGTCCTTTCCCTGATATAAGCTTCTCCGGGAATGGTGAAGTTTCCTGAACCGATACCCCCAAGAATCCAGGTAGGCCCGGTTACGTGGTCTTCGTCCATGTTTCCGAAACGGTTCATCACATCATACTGAAAAACTTCAGAGTTCAGGGTAGAATAAACCCCCTGCAAAATAAAGTTGGCACCCTCCGGACTATTTTCAAGGGCTGAAGGGGAAAGGAAGTCAAATACTTCTTCCTGCAGGGCGTCTTCACACGAAGTAGCCCCGAATATTCCCCCTAATAAAAAGCTTATAAAAACCAGTTTTTTCATCTTTCCTAAATTTAATGTTTTGATCAAAGGGTTAATTTTATACCAACATTGTAGCTTTTGGCATTCGGGTAGGAGTTAAAATCTACCCCGCTTCTGCCACCATTACCACCCAAACCGTTTACATCCGGATCATACCAGCTGTAATTCGTTAAAGTCCACAAGTTGCTGGCATTGGCATAAATATAGATCGAACCAAGCCCTTTCACAGGGTTATTCAAAGTGTAACCCACACTGACATTTTTCAGCCTGATATAAGATCCGTCTTCGATGTCCCTGTCTGTAATACGTCTGTCACGACGCTGGGTATTCCATGGTTTAGGATATTTGGCTATGCTCGGATTTTCCGGTGTCCAGCGGTAAAGGAAGGCATCTTCAAGGCCGTTTCTCACATCCCCGATGTGCATATCGAAAAGGTTGGCATTTAAAATGTCGTTGCCGTAAACACCCTGGATAAAGAAGCTGGCCGTAAAATTCCTGTATCTGAAAGAGTTGTTAAGGCCATATACAAACTTAGGATTGGTGTTCCCGATGATCGCACGGTCATTTTCGTTGATCTGTGTAGGGTCGTCGTCAAGGTTAAGAATTTTAACTTCCCCCAATAGTTCTTTCTGTGCTGCATCGCTTAAATTAGCTTTCGAAGGATCTGCTTTTACTTCGGCAATATTGTCGTAGAATCCATCTGTCTTATAACCGATAATCGTTCCGATAGGCAGCCCGTCTCTTCTCAGGAAGGTCCTGCTGACGTTGTAGTAAAGATTGCTGGCATACTGGTCTGAGCCCAACCCGCCGATCTCATTTTTATTCGTACTGATGTTTCCTGAAATATCCCACTGCAGGGCATTGGCAGGTTGGAATACTTTCACGCTGGCTGACAATTCAACCCCTTTGTTGGTCACAAAAGCCGCATTGACATATTTAACCGGGAATCCTGAACTCGGAGGTGTTTGCTCTTCTGTCAGCAAATCGACAGTCTTTTTAGAATAAACATCCAGTGTTACGTTAACCCTGTTCTGAAAAAAAGCGGCATCAAGCCCGGCATTGTACTGGTGGGTGGTTTCCCAAAGCAAATTAGGGTTACCAGGTCTGTAGCCTTCTACAAAACCATTGACCTGTACGCCATTCAATACGCCCTGAAGCGGCTCCAGCCTGTCAAGGGTGGTGTATGGCCCGATCGACTGGTTACCAATCTGACCGTAACCCAATCTCACTTTCAGGTCATCGAAGAAATTGAGGTTGCGGATAAATTTCTCATCCGACAGACGCCAGGCCAATGCTCCTGAATAAAAATTAGCCCATTTGTTGTTGGCTGCAAAAGCGGTTGTTCCGTCACGACGATAAGATAAAGTCGCCAGGTATTTGCTTTTGTAGTTATAGTTTACCCTGCCCAGGAACGACATCAGCCCACCCTTCGACTGACCGTTCTGTATCTGGTAAGTACTTTGTTTTGCTCTCTGGAAATTAAAGTCACGGGTCAGGTCATCGTCAAACTGGGATGCCGAAACGTTCATGTAATTGGAAGTCCAGAACTCTCTTGTAAAACCACCCAAAGCCACGACGCTGTGGTCTCCGAATGTTTTGTCATAAGTCAGTAAAGACTCCAAAGTTGTTGCATACCAGGTATTTTTGTTGTTACCTGCCACACCGTTTCTCGGCTCACGGCCTTCCGACAATAACCTGCCGTAATACAATGCCCTTTCATTTCCGCTGTAGTTAAACCCTACATTCTGACGGAATTTAAGACTTGGTAAAATCTTGGCTTCGGCATAACTCGACGAGAAAATATTGTTGGAAAACAACTGGTTTTTCAGGTCCCTGGTATAGAAATACGGGTTCGCAAACAACCACGACACCTGGTCGTTCTGCTGCACATTGGTAGTCGGTTCAAAATTCGGGGTTGTAGGCAGGTACAAAAGGGCCGTTCTCAGGATACCCTGAAGCGACGAACCGGAACCACTACCCGAAGAAGTCGGCACGGAATTGTTCTCGCCTCTTGTGAAGTTATTGTTGGTATTGATCGTCAGCCATTTGTTGAACGTCCGGTAGACGTTTGCCCGCATGCTATATCTTTTATAATTGGAATTGACAATGATACCGTTCTGATTCAGGACGTTGGCCGATACCGAGTATCCACCCTCTTTGGTGGCACCGTGAAAACTCAGGGTATAATCCTGTGATGGGGCCGACTGGAAAATCAGGTCCTGCCAGTCGGTTCCTGTGAAGTTTTCGACAGCAATATTGTTCTGCAGATTGCCGGTGATTCCTTTGCGGTAATCGTCTGGAGAAGGCAGATAGTATTTGTTGATGCTTTGGATGTTTGCCCTGGTAGCCGGATCAACCCAGACCGTATCCGAAAGGTATATGCCCGGATAAGGCAGACGCTCAAAAACTGTATTTTCATAAATCTGTGCATTCAGGGTCGCCTCATTCTGAAATGTGGCATACTGGTATGCATTCATCATCGGGATGGTTTTCGAAACCTTCGACATGCTGAAATTAGAGGTAAATTCCACAATATTCCTTCCTTCAAACGACCCTTTTTTAGTGGTAATCAAAACCACACCATTGGATCCCCTTGAACCATAAAGAGCCGTTGCAGAAGCATCTTTCAAGACTTCAATGGCCTCAATGTCCTGGGGATTCAGGAAGTTAAGCGGGTTGGCATTTTGCTGGGAAGCATCTGTGCCGACACCGGCAATGCTGTTGGACGCACCGCCACCCGAGGTAAACGGAATACCGTCAATCACATACAAGGGCTGGGTGTTACTTGAAAAAGAGTTGGTTCCCCTGATCTGGATGTTAACCCCTCCACCCGGAGCACCGTCGTTTTTCTGAACCAGGACGCCGGCCAGACGGCCCTGTAAACCCTGGCTGATGTTGGTAGGCACAGCCTGAAGCATTTCCTTGGTATTGACCGAAGCCACAGCCCCTGTCAGGTCCCTTTTCTTCTGTGTACCATAGGCCACCACCACAATATCTTCCAGCATGTTTTCGTCTGCCGAAAGCGTCACATTGATCTTAGACTGGCTTCCCACGACCACTTCTTTGGAAACCATACCTACAAAGCTGAAAACCAGCGTGCTGGATTTAGAAGGCACCCCGATGCTGAAATTTCCTTTAGCATCAGAAGCCGTTCCGCTTGATGTTCCTTTGACAAGGACACTTACACCCGGCAGAGCCTCACCTGCGTTGTCTGTCACAGTACCTGTAACAGTTCTTGTCTGAGAATAAGTCGTGAAAATTATTCCAAAAAGTAAGGCTAAGGTTGAGATAAATTTTTTATACATAGGAATAATATAAATAGTTATTGAAATAATCAAAGTGCAAAATACGCTAAACTTTTTAGCACAGATATAACACTATTTTATCTTTTTATAGATAAATTATTTCAAGTACATAAATTTATTATCCCTTTTTTCAAGATATTTAAATATTAATTCGTAGCATTGTTTAATTATTTTAATAATATATCTGTAATAGTAAACTATTTCTAAAAAAAGCAATATTATACTATTTTGTTATCCCTTAGTACAAATTTATCTCTTTCTAACCTCAATGAGCCAGATTTACAATGAAATCACGCCTCTGACTCCATACGATTGCTTTACCTTCTTCTCCAGAAAAAAAACGGAGTTTGATTTCCCTATTCATTATCATGAGGAATATGAGCTGAACTTTATCCTCAACGGAAAAGGCGTAAAAAGAGTCATAGGAGACCATAGCGAAGAGATAGATGACGTAGAGCTGGTGCTGGTAGGCAGTAATTTACCACACGGCTGGCTGACTAACAATTATAAATACACGAATGGCCAGGAAAAGATCACTGAGATCACCATCCAGTTTCATAAGGACCTGTTTGAGGAAAACTTCCTCCGCAGAAACCAGCTGTATTTCCTTAAAAACCTGCTCGAAAGGTCTTCGAAAGGCATCCTGTTTTCAAAAGAAACCACCCTTGCCGTCAAAAAGAGAATTATTGACCTTACCACCAAAACGGGTTTCGACTCTGTGCTGGAACTGATCTCCATCCTGCACGATCTCTCCATCTCAAAACAAATGAAGCTTTTATCCAATGCCACATTTGCAGGGGAACAGATCACTTACAACAGCAGAAGAATAGAGAAGGTGTTTGAATATATGCGGTCAAGCTATAATAAAGATGTGTCGCTGACCGACGTGGCTAAGATTGCGGGCATGACGGAGGTATCTTTCAGCCGTTTTATCAAGAAAAGGACGGGAAAAACCTTCGTGGAAAGCCTCAACGACATCCGGCTGGGATATGCCGCCAGAAAACTCATCGATTCTTCAGAAACCATTGCTGAAATCGCCTTTAAGTGCGGATTCAACAATGTTCCTTATTTCAACCGGCTGTTTAAAAAGAAGAAAAACATAACCCCAAAGGAATTCAGGGAAAACTACTCAGGCACAAGAACTTTCATTTAACCGAATTAACCTAAAACCCAGGGGCATCATCAGCGAACCATTCCGGTTTGAAGGTGGTGCTTTTTTTATCTGCCCTTAACGCCCTTAAAATAAACTTTAAAAAAAATCAGTTCTTTTGTTTTGAAAAATGAACACTGTTCATTTTATTTGCAGTGTACTTTAAAAAATCATCATTCAGTGGGCGTAACAGAAAGAAAAGAGAGAGACAAAGAAGAGATGCGTGTCAGGATCCTGAACGCGGCGAGAAAGCTTTTTTTAGAACAGGGTTACGAAAAAACAAGTATCCGTAACATCGCCGATGCCATAGAATACAGTCCGGGTACCATCTATCTGTATTTCAAAGACAAAAACGAACTGCTTTTTGCCTTACACAGCGAATCCTTTATCGGGCTTATAAAATCATTTGAAGCGGTGGCTTATATTGAAAACCCCATGGATCAGCTGATCGGTATGGGCGAACAATACCTCCGGTATGGCCTTGAAAATCCGGAATTATATGACCTGATGTTCCTGATGATTTCACCCATTGAAGCCCTGGCCTGTAGCGACGACATCTGGGAAGATGGCAACAGGGCATTCGGCATGCTGAAAGCCGTGGTACAGAGATGTCTCGATGCCGGGCATTTCAAAGGCTACGATTTGGATGACCTTTCGATGATGGTGTGGGCGACCGTCCATGGGCTTGTTACGCTACATCTCCGCAAAAGAACACTGATGTTTGATGAATCCGAGAGAATTCCGAGGTTGATCAGAGCCCTGGAGTTATTCTCACAAACTTTGAAAAGTTTATGATTACAAGAGAAGCAAAATTAATGGCCGGAATCATCATTCTGACGGTTCCGTCCATTGCCTACGGAGGTACTTTTTTGTTATCGGTGCTGTCCGGCCAGTTTGATATGCCATTGACAGACTTTCAGAAAAGCATGTTCCGTGCCGGTCATGCCCATGCGGGTGTTTTGGTGATCCTTTCACTGGTTACACTTCTTTTTGTTGATCACACGATATATAAGGAAAGAGTCAGATGGATGCTTCGTTCCGGTTTCCCGTTTGCAGCTATCCTGATCAGCGGAGGTTTTTTTGCAGCTGCTATCGGCAATCAGCTTAATCAGCCAAACAGCATGATCTGGATACTTTGGGTAGGTGTGGCTGTTTTCGGAATCTCATTGGTCGGTTTGGGGCTGGGTTTAATTCTTTCATACAAAAGACATTAGAAATCATGGTTATTACCTTATCGGTTATTAATGCCCTTGTGTTTTTCCTGATTTCCGCTATCCATATCTATTGGGCTCTTGGGGGTAAATGGGGTGCCGCATATGCGATCCCGGGCAACATGAAAGGACAACTCTCTTTTCAACCCGGTGCATTGGCCACTCTGACAGTGGCTTTTGGCCTCATGGTATTTTCTTTTCTGATGCTCACCGGATCAGGATTGATCTCTTTCAGCCCAATCGACAGATTCAAAGATACAGCCTTATACATCGTCAGCGGAATATTCATGGTCAGGGCTATCGGCGAGTTCAGGTATGTCGGACTGACTAAAAAGATCAGAAATACAGCATTTGCCTTACTTGACACCCGTTATTATACCCCTTTATGCCTCTGGCTGTTTGCCAGTATCCTGTTTATCGCAGTAAAAAATTAATCACATTTATGAAAAAGATATTACTTATCCAGGGCCATCCCGACAAAGAAAGTTACTGCCAGGCCCTGGCCAATGCCTACCGGACCGGAGCTTTAAATGCGGGGGCAGAAATAGAGGTCCTCAACATTTATGACCTGGAATTCAACCCCAACCTCGAGTATGGGTACAGAAAAAGGACCAACCTGGAACCGGACCTGATCGCGGCTCAGAAAAAGATTCTCTGGGCAGAACATATTGTTGTCGTTCACCCGCTGTGGTGGGGCGGTGTTCCGGCTTTGCTGAAGGGTTTTTTCGACCGTATTCTCCTGCCGGGATTCGCATTTGAGAAGATAGAAAACTCGCTCTGGTGGAAAAAACTGCTGAAAGGAAGGACAGCCCGCATCATATGTACGATGGACCAGCCGGCCTGGTTTTACAGGATTATTAACGGGGGACCGGGCTACAAAGCCCTTAAAAGAATGACTTTCGAATTTTGCGGAATCTCCCCTGTCGGAATAACTTCTATAGGGCCGGTGAGGTTATCAAAAGAATCATTCAGGGCCAGAGAACTTGAAAAAGTCAGAAAGCTCGGAGAGAAAATGAAATAATATATCAGAAAGGATTTCTTTAATGAAAAGAAAGTACGGTAATTAAGCTTTTGTTTAATCTCTCAAACCCAGCCCTCATGAAAACCTTGATCACCCTTGAAGAAGCCGGACAGTTCTTTCTCGGCATTATTTTATTCAGTCAGCTGGACTATGCCTGGTGGTATTTCCCGGCTTTACTGCTGTTACCGGACCTTAGCATGATAGGATATACGATAAACCCGAAAGCCGGGGCATGGGTTTATAATTTTTTTCACCATAAAGCATTAGCCATATTCATTTATGGCATTGGAATTGCAATAGCATCACCAATCTTGCTCTTATCTGGTGTAATTCTTTTTTCTCATTCGGCCATGGACAGGGTATTCGGCTATGGATTAAAATTTGAAAACGCGTTTAATAATACACATTTAGGTAAAATAGGCAATGACAAACAAAATAATTGAATTCTTTAAAGCCAACATCGGTAACAGGATGGGCGAAAACAGCCCTTCATTGCTGGCTAAATGGCTGGATGGCAAACTGGTAAGTGCAGAATTCGGAAGTCTGGGCTTTGAATTTGAAGTAAAGCCCGAATTTACCAACCCGGCCATGATACTCCACGGCGGTGTAGCTTCTGCCATGATGGACGAAGTGATCGGGGCAACGGTTTATTCCCTGGATAAGGGTGCTTTTTATGCTTCTGTCAACCTGAATGTCGACTTTCTGAACCCCGCCAAAATAGGTGAGATAATCCTCGTGAAATCAAGTATTGTCCGTAACGGCAACACGATTGTTCATGCTGAATGTCAGATCACCAACGAAAAAGGGGATATCATTGCCAAGTCGGTCAGCAATATGGTGAAGACCAGTTTTACGATGAAATAACCACGCAGATCCTATAAAATGTTTCCTAAAAGAAACAGCCCATATACCTAAAGAGTACTCATGAAAAAAATAACCTTTTACCTCTGTTTAACATGTATTGGCGGCCAGGCCGCAGCCCAGTCCGGGATTGTGCAAAGCTATGTGCAGCAGGGACTTGAAAGCAACCTGGCCCTGAAACAACAAAACCTCGAATTTGAGAAAGCGGTCAAAAACATTGACATCGCCAGAAGCAACCTTTCGCCAAGAATTGCGTTTGCTCCCAATTACACCCTGGCTGCCGGGGGGCGTAAACTTGATTTCCCGATCGGAGACTTGCTGAACCCGGTTTACAAAACCCTTAACCAGCTGACCTCCAGCTCCAATTTCCCGATGGTCGAGAATGTCAGCCAGCAGCTGGCCCCCAACAATTTTCATGAAACCAAAGTGACCTTTCAATATCCTATCTTCAACACGGATATCAAATACAATATCCTGCTGCAAAAGGAGCTGCTCCAAACCGAGGAGGCCAAAAGAAAAGCTCTGAAATATGAGCTGAGATATACGATTGAAACCGCCTACTATCAATATCTGCAGACACTTGAAACCATTAAGCTGATTGATCAGTCCAGGACTGTTTTATCCCAATTCCTGGTCCTGAATCAGAAACTGGTGGCTAATAATGTGGCTCTGAAAGACGCGGTCATGTCTACCGAATATGAGATCAGTAAACTGGATCAGCAGAATTCGGTTTTCCGCAAAAACCGGGAGTCGGCCAAAGCCTATTTTAACTTCCTGCTGAACCGCGATCTTACTACGGATATTATTGCAGATACCTCCCTGGTCAATATTCCTGTTCATGTGGAAGACCTGGAGCGGTCCAAGCAATCTGCCCTCATCAACAGGCCGGAGTTTAATCAGCTGCAAAGCGGTATTAAGGTCAATGAGACGATTTTACTCATGCAGACCAAAAACGCAAAACTTCCTCAGCTGTCTGTAGGTGGCAGCACGGGTTTCCAGGGATTCGGATATACTTTCCGGAACCAGGCATATGCCCTGGCACAAATTGGCGTGCAATGGGATCTTTATCACGGATATGAAAAGAAGCACAAAATGCAGCAAACGAAAATCCAGAAGAGCATTCTTGAAACGAAAATCGAAGAAGTGAAACAGCAGGTCCAGCTCCAGGTCACCCAGGCCTATTATGATCTTGTATCTTCTGAAGAATCGCTGAAATCAGCCCTGGTAGGTGTCGAAAAAACGGAGAAGGTATTGAAAATAGTGGAAAGCCGCTATAAAAACGGGCAGGCCATCTATGTTGAATATTTTAAAGCCCAGAACGATGATATGGTGGCCAAACTCAATGTTTCGCTGGCCCGCTATGACATGCTTGTCAAAAAATCAATGCTTGACAGGTGGTCAGGCTCAGGACTATAACAAAACCTAATAAGAACATATACTTCTATGAAATTCAAAGCTCTATTTCTGGCCCTTATCATATTTGCTGTTTCCTGCGGTAAAAAAGAAAAACCCGCAGAAACCGCCAAAGAAGAATCCCTCCTTACTGTTTCGCTGGCCAATCCTGAAAGGAAATCTATAGGAGAAAAGATCATTGGCAGCGGCGTGCTTTCTTCCAAATCAGAACTTAAGCTGGCTTTCAAAACAGGGGGCATGATCCGGAAGATGTATGTCAAAGAAGGCCAGCTCGTCAAAGCAGGTC
>Ga0247738_10000651_pt1 | contig 12725 bp, 9 predicted proteins | sample UWRJL013104B2_FD_180936 | JGI IMG/M metagenome (GOLD analysis project Ga0247738, IMG submission 180936) | Plant litter microbial communities from Arlington Agricultural Research Station in Wisconsin, United States - UWRJ-L013-104B-2 | ecosystem: Environmental > Terrestrial > Plant litter >...
GGCGGGATCGGCGAGCTGGCTCTGATCGAGCCGGTTGGCCGAAAGGATATGCGCACGGCCCTGAACATAGTCGCGGGTCTGGTTGACGCAATCCAGCGCGATGACATGCCCCTCGCGCAGATAAATCACTGAGAAGCTGTTCGCCGCAGGGTCGCCCCGTATGATGGTCTGGTCATAGCCCGTGGAGAGTCCGACGGTCTGGAGCTTGAGATCATATTGGTTCGACCAGAACCAGGGCAGGGCCTCATAGGGCGCGGGTTCGCCGATCAGATGCTGGACGGCGGCACGCGCCTGATCATTGGCATTCTGCACCGATTCGAGGCGCATGCGCTGCCCCCGTGCGAACTTGTTCTCATGTGCCGCGCAGTCGCCAATCGCATAGACGTCCTCCAGCGAAGTGCGGCAATAGGCGTCGACATCCACGCCATCGCCCCCACTGGCCCCCGCGAGCAAGAGCGGCCCGACTTCGGGAATGATGCCGATGCCGACGATCACGCCATCGGCAGGGATGATTTCGCCGCCTGCGAGGCGAACGCCGGTTGCCCGGTCATTGTCGTCCGTCTCGATGGCTTCGATCATGGCGCCAAGCCGCAGATCGACGCCGTGAGCGCGATGGGTGGCGGCATAGAAATCGCCCAGATCCTTGCCGGACGTGCGGGAGAGAAGCTGGTCCTGCGCTTCGACCAGCGTCACGCGCTTGCCCAGTTTTGAGAGCACGGCTGCTGCCTCAAGGCCGATATAGCCGCCGCCGATGACGACGAAATGCGCGGCATCCGGCAGCGCCGCGATCAGCGCATCGGCATCGGCGCGCGACCGGATCGCATAGACCCCGCTCGCTGCCGAACCGGGGCAGGAAAGGGGGCGTGCTGCGCCGCCGCCGGCCCAGATGAGCTTGCCACAGCCAATGTCGCGCCCGGCGCTCGTGCGCAGGCTATGCCCAAACGCATCGACGGCAGTGACGCGCTCTCCCAGCATCATGGTGATCTCGCGTTCGTCCCAGAAGGCGGCCGGGCGAAGCAGGATGCGCTCGAACGGCTTTTCGCCCGCGAGATAATCCTTGGAAAGCGGTGGACGCTCATAGGGCAGGGCGTTCTCGGCACTGATCAGGCCGACCGTGCCCTCAAACTTGAGCTGGCGCAGCAGGATCGCGGCCTGTGCGCCAGCATGGCCACCACCAACGATCAGGCAGTCGAAACTGGTCATGGCAGACATGCTCTCCGCTGGGCAGTGATGGTCGCTTGCCAGACTCGCCGCCTGTTCGCAATGATGCCGATCTGGCCATTGACCGAGCGATACCCGCTGCGTATAGCGCCCCGACCGATCGCCGGGGCGGGTTACATGCCCTGCCGGCGACCCTTTGGGGCGGAGTAGCTCAGTTGGTTAGAGCAGCGGAATCATAATCCGCGTGTCGGGGGTTCGAGTCCCTCCTCCGCTACCACAAAAACACGTTGAATTAGATAGTTAGTGTGGCGTCTGCTGCATTGCAGGCGGCTTTCGTTCTATCTTGTTGTCGCCGCCAGCCCCTCGCATTTGCGAGGATTTCTTCAGTCTTGCAGCGTCTCCCTGGGACATGGATGCAACATGACGGAAGGCCAGAATATAGCATGCCTGCCGGCTCTATCTCGCCTATCTAAGCTCGCATGACCAAGGAATCGCGCCGCGCTTGGATATCGGGATTGGTCGTCACTCTGACGACGATCGTTGCATATCTCGCGTTTTGGCGCCTCGCGCCGGAGGCGACGTTCCTGATTGGCTGCGCAGCCTTGGTAGTCCTGATTGTCGCTGGCTGGATTCTTGGGAGGTCCGGGGCTACTCCACGACCGGGGAAAGTACCTCAACGACGCTCCGACCGCGTCGACTGACCTTCCATTCGCCGTCAACCAACGTCTGCTTGATCTGGAGGCGGATTTTCATCTGGATATTAGCGCGGAGCGTTTCGCGAATGCCGCTTCGATCTAATGCCGCGAGAAACTTCTTGTCCTTCATCACGGCGTTAAACGTGCCGGGCAGCCCCTCCTGCCTGAATGTCCAGGCACGGGGTGCGTTCTCTAGGCGCGGTGTGACCAGCACGACCTCTAGCGTCTGAGGTATGGTGCGTTCGTCGGCCGCTTCCTGCTGCGGCTCGAATAGGCCGTCAGCTTCAGGAAACTGGCTCGATGGCACGGTTTGCTCCGGCTTCCAGTTCTCGCCTTGGGGCACACCGGTCCCAATGGCCGTTATCTTCCTATCTCGCGGTGCGATCTTATAGATCGCCTGTCGGTGGCCCTTTACCGCCTCGTCTTTCGCGGCCTTTTCATAGACGTCTTTCAGCTCTTTCTTCTGGGTATCGCTGAATCCATCTTTCCCGAGCCAGTAGTCTAGGGTCGGCTTCGCTGTAGTTGGGATGACCACTGCAAGTCCGATTCCTATCCGCATTATCAATGGGACTTTTTTCCAGCCCCGGACCACGGTTTTGGCAACTTGGTTCGGCTTCGACTGCTCGATTTTCGCGATCCAGTTGGATGAGCCTGGCTTCGCTGCAACTAGGCTAACGCGATATTCATTTGTAGGATCCACGGCGAGGGCCGCTGCTTTAAGTCCCTGTGCCCACTGAATCGCCGCTGCCGCCGCCACTTCTAAATCCGCCAGCTCGCCGGGCGCTGTATCGAAATACAGGCTCAGCTCTCCATTGTCGGATTCGGTCAGCTCGTCTGTCATTTTTGCCCCCGCGATTTTGGAGGCTAAGTCGAACTAGTCGCCTGCGTCAACTGCACGCGGCATGTCGTCATGCCACCTGCGCCGTCGAAATGGCATCACCACCACTCGCGGTTGTTACATTGTCGAGCGTGCGCGCAGTCCCCCCGGTGTTGCTCGCAACGGCTGCAAGGCCCGCATCCATGTCGCCAGCCGGGCGGCAGACGTGGCCGCGTTGAACTGGCCCTGCAAAGAGGTGAAGCTCTGGCCGCCGGTCACGCCCGAGAGGCCCCGGAAGCGGACTTCAGCGCGGGATTGATGTCGCTCAGGGCGTGATAAAGTGCGGCCGAGCAGAACGCCCGGGCCGCACCTTCAGCATTCGCGCTTATTCGGCCGGAGCGACCACGCCGCGTGGTTCCGGTTCTTTCTCGGGCCGGCGCACGATCAAATTGATCATGACAATGGAGAGCGCGAGAATCGCCGGGCAGATCGCTGCAATGGCATAAGTGCGCACAGCAGGAATACCGCTCGTCAGGATCGCCGCGCCGATGATCGGGCCGATCACGCCGCCCATTTTGCCGATAGCGGAAGCATAGCCCCCGGCGCTGGCCCGGATGGCGCTTGGATAATAAAGCGCGAGCTGGCTGATGATCGCGGCATGGCAGCCGCCCACCAGCATGGACTGCACGACGATGATCGGGATCACCAGACCCGGATTGACCCACTCCATGCCGACAGACACCGCCATGGGGACGATTGCGAGGGTCGCAAAGGCCGCGACCTTGAGCCCGTAGCGCGCGCAGAGCCGCATGATGATGACACCGGCAAAGGCACCGAGCACGCCCGAAAGCGCGGATACGTTAGCGGCCGTCGAGCGGGCGAAATCCATGCGTTCAAGGACGATGGGACCAAAGGCGGACTTGAAGAAAATGCCCAACGCACTGGCGCCATAGCCGATCCAGATAATCGGCGTGAGGAAGCGCAGGCGCCCTTCGAACAACTCGCCAAGCACTTTGATGAACGACGTATTCCCCTTGCGCTGCACTTCATCGACCAGGACGAAATGATCGTCCGGCCGGACGTCGATCGCGTGATCGAGGCGCTTGAGAATCTTGGCCACCAGCGCGGGCTTTATCCCCTTGGTGACGAGGAAGCGCGGCGATTCGGGGAGGATGAAGGCGATGAGGACCGCGCACAGCAGGCTCCCGATACCGCCCACGAAATAGACGCCTTCCCAACCATGGACAGGTGCGATCATATTGGTCAGCGGTGCGGCTGCTGCGCTGCCGAAGCTGAAGCCCATCATGATGAAAGCGACGACCGTGGCGCGCATGTGCCGGGGCACGAACTCGACATTGAGCGCCCAGGCGAGCGGTAGCGCGCCGCCGATTGCCAGCCCGTCCAGGAAGCGCAGGAGGAAGAGAATCTCATAATTGGGCGCAAAGCCCGTGGCGAATGTGAGAATGCCAAAGGCCATCGTACAGAAGATGATGGTCGGGCGGCGGCCGATCCGGTCGCCGACATAAGAGAAGATGAGCCCACCCACGACCATGCCCGCCGTGCCCGCCGAGAAGGCGAGGCTGATCTGTGTATCGGTGAGCGACAGCTCGTCCTGCATATAAGGCGCAGTGAACGACATCATCATCATGTCGAGCCCGTCGAACAATGTGACGAGCGTAGACAGTGCGATGAGCACATAGTTGAACGATGTCAGTTTCCGTCCGTCGATCAGCCCTGATAGGTCGACCGTACGGGGCGCTCTGTTTGCGACCACGTCCTCATTCTCCTCTCCACGTCGCTTTCGAGAAAGCGACAGTCGACGTTACCAGCGCATAGACCTATTTGGCTACAAGATTGGCTTGGCGTTCGTCGATTCGTTCGTATGCTATGTGTTTGATGGAGCCGGGCAGCGCAAGGCGGCTGCGACCGGCGGAGAAAAGGACGAGGATGACGCAGGAGAAAGACGCCCCGCGCGTTCGCGAAGTGAAGCGCAGCGAGGACCGGTTCCTCGGCTCGGATCTGTTCGAGACGGACAAGAGGCAGCTCCCGCCGCGCAATGGCTCCGGCACGGTTGCCGAGGCTGCGCGCGACATTCCGGTCTATCATCGCTGCGGCGTGCTGGTGGTCGGCGGCGGTCCTTCGGGCACGGCGGCGGCATGGGCGGCTGCGAAAGCAGGCGGCGATGTCGTGCTCATGGAGCGCTATAATCATCTGGGCGGACTTTCGACCGGTGGCCTCGTCATCTGGATCGACCGGATGACCGACTGGACCGGGCGGCAGGTCATTCGCGGTTTTGCGGAAGATATTTTCGATCGCTTTCCTGCCGAGGGCGTGGCCGGACCGGCGCGCGAGGACTGGGGTTCGCGCGACGCCAAGAAGGCGAGCTACTGGGGCCAACGCACTGCGGCCTTCCACGGCGTTGTTTCCTGGTCGCCGACGCTCGATCCTGAGCGGCTGAAGCTCATCAGCCAGGAAATGCTGCTGGAAGCGGGCGTACGGCTGGTCTTCCATAGCTGGGCGGCAATGCCGATCGTCGAGGATGGCGTCGTCAAGGGCGTGATCTTCGAGTCCAAGGAAGGCCGCAAGGCGATCCTCGCGGATGTGGTCGTCGACACGACGGGCGACGGCGATATTTTCGCGCGGGCAGGGGGCGACTTCGACTCCGACATTGAGGAAGCCGACGTTCACCACAGCGCCAACACCGCGTTCATGCTTGGCGGGGCGGACATGGATCGCTGGCTGGCATTCCGCGGCAATGAGCCGGAGCAATATGCGCAGTTCGCCGCGCTGGGCCGCGAGAAGCTGGGCTTCTTCCAACCGCCTTATGTGAGCTGGCGCAACGATATCGGGCTGTTCCTTGGTCCACGCCAGTCTGGGCTATCGGCGCTTAATGTCGATGACCAGACCGAGCTGGAAATCCGCTCGCACCGGTTCATGCAGACGCATTGCGATTTCTTCCGCGCTCATGCGCCGGGCTTCGAGAATTGCTACATGCTGCAAAGCGCGCCGCAACTGGGCGTGCGCCATACAAGGCGGCTCGTGGGCACTGGGCGTATCGAGCGCAGCCAGTGGAGTGAAGGCATTGCGTTGCCGGATGAGGTGGGTGTTAGCCCATCTGTGAGCCTGAAGTTCCCGGTTATTTCCGTGCCTTATGGTTCACTTGTCCCGCGCAGTCTCGATGGTCTGCTTGCGGGCGGCAAGCATGTCAGTTGCGACGCCAATTCGCACGGCTTCATGCGTGAGATCCCGCAATGCTGGCTGACCGGGCAGGCGGCCGGCGTGGCGGCAGCATTGTCATCGCGTGCCGGTGTACAGCCCCGCGCGCTGGACGTTCCGACGCTTCAGAAGGAATTGCGGCGCCAGGGCGTGTTCCTGCATGACCATGCCGGGCAGAAGGAAGAAGCGCCGGCAGCCAGCGTGGCGGCGGAATAATCCAGCGTACTCCTGCGAAAGCAGGAGTCTCGGGCACAAGGGCATTGCCATCTGGCCTTGGGCTCCTGCTTCCGCAGGAGTTCTTCGCTTAGCGCCCCTTCCAGACCGCCGGGCGCTTCTCGACAAAGGCGGCCATGCCCTCGGCTTTGTCCTCGGTCGCGGTGAGCAACTGGAACAGGCGGCGCTCGCCGATGAGCCCCTGCGCGAGCGTCGTTTCGTAAGCTGAATCGACCATTTCCTTGACGGCAATGGCAGCGAGCGGCGGCATGGCGGCAATGGCCTGCGCGGTCTTGAGTGCCTCGTCGACGAGATCGGCAGCGGGCACGATCCGCGCAACCAATCCGGCGCGCTCGGCTTCGGTCGCGTCCATCATGCGGCCGGTCAGGCACATTTCCATCGCCTTGGCCTTGCCGACCGCGCGGGTCAGCCGCTGCGACCCGCCCATGCCTGGCGCGACGCCTAGCTTGATCTCGGGCTGGCCGAATTTGGCGGTATCGGCGGCGATGATGAAGTCGGCCATCATGGCAAGCTCGCAGCCACCGCCCAGCGCAAACCCGGCAACGGCGGCGATCCACGGCTTGCGCGCGGAAACGACTTTGCTGGTCCAGTCGGAGAACATGTCGTCGGCGTAGAACTCCGCTGCCGACTTCGTCGCCATTTCCTTGATGTCGGCACCCGCCGCAAAAGCTTTCTCGCTGCCGGTCAGCACGAGGCAGCGTTGCGCGGGATCAGCCTCATAGGCCGCGATGACGGCGCTGAAATCGGCCAGCACCTGCGTGTTGAGTGCATTCAATGCCTGCGGACGATTGAGCGTGACCAGCGTAACGGCGCCGCGCTGCTCGACGAGAAATGTCTCATAGGTCATGGCTCATGGCTCCCGAATGGCTGTTTCCTGCCATCCGCTAGCCGATCCGACGCGCGCCCGCAGCTATTATTCTCCAGCCGGGGTGGGGGCCGGAGCAGGAGGCAATGCGTTGTATCGATCCGGCACCTGTCCCACGAGATTATAGGACGTGGTCTCGGCGGTATAAGGCAGCATTGTTGCCGCCCAGTCGGCATGGGCCTTCTTCATCGCCTCGAACCGCGCAGGCTCGCGCCGCGCGAAATTGGCGCGCTCATGCACGTCGAAGTCGAGATTGAAGAGATATTCATGGCCTGCGAGCCGCAGATATTTCCAGATGCCGTCGCGATGGGCGGCCTGATCATTGGCCTTATATTCCCAGAACAGCCTGCGGTTGACGACTGGGCCGGTGCCGGTGAGCTGCGGCAGGATGCTCATGCCGTCAGTCGGCGCGTCGAAATTCCGGGGCGCGCCCGCCGCCTCGATGAATGTCGGCATCCAGTCCATCGAGATGCAAACCTGTTCCGAAACGCCACCCGCTTTGATCCGCGCAGGCCAGCGCGCCAGCATGGGCACGCGAATGCCGCCTTCGAGCAGTTCGGTCTTCATGCCCGTGAGCGGCCAGACGTTGGAATAGCGCTCGCCGCCATTGTCGCTGGTGAATATGACCAGCGTATCGTTGTCGAGGCCAACGTCGGCGAGTTGCTGGAGGATTTTGCCGACATTGATGTCGAGTGAGGTCAGCATTTTCTGGAAGATCGAGATGCTGCCATTTTCGGCGGTGAACAGCGCGCCTTTGGCGTCCTGCGCGACCTTGAGATCTTCGGGGCCTTCCCATGGCCAGTGCGGCGCGGTGAAATGCAGGCTCATGAAGAGCGGCACGTTGTCGGCTTTGGCTTCGCGAATTTCGCGCAGCGCCCGGTCGCCCAGTTCGTCCGTCAGATAGCGATGCTGGCCGAGCAGCGTATCGCCATCACGCAGGCCGCCATTGCCGGTGGTGGGCTGGATAAAATAGTCCTTCCCGCCCGCATAAAGCCCGAAAAAGCGGTCATAGCCGCTCTTGAGAGGCCCAAATTTCGGCGGGTCGCCCATATGCCATTTTCCAACCAGAACAGTGCGATAGCCAAGCTTCTGCATATAGCGCGGCATGGTCGGCGTTTCTGGTTCCAGGCCGATCTTGTCGGCAGCGCCCAGCGGCTCCTCCTGACCGACGCGCAGGCGGTTCTGGTAGCGGCCCGTGATGAGGCCGACGCGTGTCGCGGTGCAGACGGCGCTATTGGAATAGGCCTGGTTGAACTTGATGCCGTCCGCGCCAATGCGGTCGATATTGGGCGTCTGATAGACTTTGCCGTAACTGCCAAGGTCGCCATAGCCCATGTCGTCGGCCATGATGTAGATGATGTTGGGCTTCGATCGGCCGCGCGCAGGCGCCTTGGCCGTGGTCTCGGCGGCGAGGGCGTCCTTCGACGTGAGCAGCGCGCCCGCACTCAGCGCTCCACCAAGCACAGTCCTTCGCGTTATCGACATGATAGGGCATCCTCTCCAGTATTGCCGCCATTGGCTCGTTGGCCACCGGTCGGCAATATGAACGAACTTTCGCATCCGTTGCAGGGATGATAGATTGCTGTCAGGCGGAGGCATAGGTCCACCGGGCAAACATTCTTGCCGTCCTGTTGCGGCACGAAATTCGTCTGGAAACAGGACTGGTCAGCCGCAAACCGAGCGGATAAGGGGAGGCTTATGAAAGCTGTCATTGAGCTTGATCTCCCTCAGCCCCAGCAGTCGCGCAGTTTCAAGACCCGGCAAAGCTTTGTTGATGCCGGCTGGGAAATTCTGCGTAGCCAGAGTTGGGAGTCCATTTCCATCACGGCCATCGCGAAGAAGGCCGGACGGTCTGTCGGCGTCTTCTATCAGCGTTTCGGGAGCAAGGACGACTTCCTGATCGTGCTGCTCAACCGCTGGCTGGAAACGGGCTATGCCTCGCTGAGCAGCTGGCCGCCAGCACAGACGGCTGCCGAGCTGATCGACTGGTACCTGCGCGACGCATTCGAGCGGATCAAGGGCAACCGCTATCTCTGGCGCGCGGCGTTGCAGCGTAGCTGGGACGATAGAGAATTCTGGGAGCCGTTCCGGATCATGGCCGCGCGGCGGCGCGAAGTGCTGATCGAGCGTCTGGGCGAAGTGCGCGGGCGTCCGCTCACAGAAGAGGAAACGCTTCGCGTCGGCATGGCCATCCAGGTCTTTAACAGCGTGCTCAACAATGCGCTGCTCAGCGATCCCGGTCCACTCCGCGTCGATCAGCCGGAATTCCTGCCCACGCTAGAAGCGATCTTCATGACCGTGGCCAAGCTGGAGCTGGAGTGAGGCGCTGGTGCTCCTGCTTTCGCAGGAGCACGGCGATCAGAGGATATATTTGCTGAGGTCCGGATCCTTGGCGATGCCGGCAAGCTGGCGATCCACATAAGCCCCATCGATGCGGATCGTTTCTCCCGAACGGGAGTCCGCCTCGAAGCTCACATCTTCCAGCAGCTTCTCCATCACTGTCTGAAGCCGGCGCGCGCCGATATTCTCGACCTGCTCGTTGACCGAGGCGGCGATCCTCGCGATCGCGCGGATGCCGTCGGGCTCAAGCGTGATGGTCACGCCTTCAGTCGCCAGCAACGCGCCATATTGCTCAGGCAGCGAGGCCTTGGTGTCGGAGAGGATCGACACGAAATCCTCTTCGGTAAGGCCCTTGAGTTCCACGCGGATCGGCAGGCGGCCCTGCAGTTCGGGCAGCAGGTCGCTTGGCTTGGCGACATGGAAGGCGCCGCTCGCGATGAACAGGATATGGTCGGTCTTGAGCGGGCCATATTTGGTCGAAACCGTAGTGCCTTCGATCAGTGGCAGGAGGTCGCGCTGGACGCCTTCGCGGCTTACCGATCCGCCGCGCACATCACTGACGGCGATCTTGTCGATCTCGTCGATGAACACGATGCCGTTTTGCTCAGCCGACTGCACGGCGACCCGGGCAACATCGTCCTGATCGAGGCGCTTGTCCTGCTCTTCCTCGAGCAGGCGCTGGCGCGCAGTGGCGACCGGCAGTTTGCGGCGCTTCTTGGGCGGTCCGCCCATGGCCTTGCCCATCAGGTCGGAGAGATTGATCATGCCGATCTGGCCGTTCTGGCCGGGCACGTCGAAGGGCATGGAGGGCGCTTCGGCCACTTCCACTTCGACCTCGACGGCTTCCATCTGCCCGGCTTCAATGCGCTGGCGGAAAGACAGGCGGGTGGCCTCGCTGGCTTCCTTGCCGGTGAGTGCGTCGAGCAGGCGCGCCATGGCGGCTTCGCTCGCGGCTTCGCGCACGGAATCGCGGCGGCGCTCGCGCTCCAGGCGCACCGATTCCTCGACCAGATCGCGGATGATCTGCTCAACATCGCGGCCGACATAGCCGACTTCCGTGAACTTGGTGGCTTCCACCTTGATGAAAGGCGCGTCGGCGAGCTTCGCAAGCCGGCGGCTGATCTCGGTCTTGCCGCAGCCCGTGGGGCCGATCATGAGGATGTTCTTGGGCGTCACCTCGTCGCGCAGATCAGGGCTCAGCCTCTGGCGGCGCCAGCGGTTGCGCAGCGCGACGGCGACCGCGCGCTTGGCGTCCCGCTGGCCGATAATATGCGCGTCGAGCGCAGCGACGATGGCTTTGGGGGTGAGGGCGTCGTTCATTTCATGTCTCTTTGCTTCGTCATCCCCGCGCAAGCCGGGGTCCAGAAAGGGAAGGCTGGTTTCCCGCTCGCGCGGGCATGACGGGGAGGGTCAGGTGGCGCTGTCGAGCGTCTCACTCGTTACATTCTCGTTCGTATAGACGCAGATGTCGGCCGCGATCTTCATGGCTTTGCGGGCCAGGGTCTCGGCGTCGGACTCATATTCCCTGAGGGCGCGGGCGGCGGAGAGGGCATAGTTCCCGCCCGATCCGATAGACGCGATGCCATCATTGGGTTCGAGCACGTCACCATTGCCGGTGATGACCAACGTCACGTCCTTGTCGGCGACGATCATCATCGCTTCGAGGTTGCGGAGATATTTGTCCGTGCGCCAGTCCTTCGCGAGTTCAACCGCGGCGCGCATGAGCTGGCCGCCATGGCGCTCAAGCTTGCCTTCAAGTCGCTCGAACAGCGTGAAGGCATCGGCCGTCGCGCCGGCGAAGCCGCCGATCACGCTGCCGTCATGCAATCTGCGGACCTTGCGCGCATTGGGTTTCATCACCGTCTGGCCCATCGAAACCTGCCCATCGCCAATGACGATGACCTTGCCCGATGCGCGAACAGTGAGAATGGTGGTGCCATGCCAGACCGGCATGCTGTCGTTGGAAGCAGTCATGGCCGGAATATGGGAGCCTTTTTGGTCGGTGCAAGCGGCCTGATCCACCTCTCATGCACGGACGGCAACCGGCACATCGGGGAACAAGCAGGCTCGGCTCGCGTTCTCTTGCCGTCGCAGAACGTATTTCAGAATACGCAAGGAGAAGACCAATGCCCCTCAACAAACGGATCGCGCCTATGGCTGCGACCATCGCACTCGTTCTCGCCTTCAGTACCACCCCGGCCCATGCGGCCGGCAAAGCCGATCGCGCGCGTGCTGCCATCGCCACGGCGGAAGGCAAGATTCAGGCAGGCGATGCAGCCGGCGTCGGCACAGTCGTGCCCGCACGTCAGGCTGAAGCGCGCCATGAGCTTGCAACTGCCAAGGAAAACCTCGCCGCTGGTCGCAAGGAAGACTCCATTGCTGCCGCAAATCGCGCGTCTGCCATAGCGGAAGCGGCGCTCGGGGAGTCCCAGCGCCGCAAGGAGGCCGAGGCCAGCGCCCAGCAGCAGCAGGCCGCAGATGCGCAGCGCCAGGCTGATCTCGCTCAGCAGCAGGCCGCGCAGGCCCAGCAGCAGGCGGCTCAGGCGGACAGCCAGCGCCTCCAGGCCGAAGCGACTGCCTCAGTCGCCCAGCGTCAGATCGCGGATGCCAATAGCCGCGCGACTGAAGCGTCGCTCCGAGCCGCTGCAGCAGAGCAGGCCGCATCGGCAAATGCACAGGTCGAGACGACTGTGACGACCGAAACCAAGCCGGCAGCGAGGCCCGCTGCAAAGAAGGTCGTGAAGACCAAGATCGTGCGCAAGGCACCGGTTAGAAAGGCTCCGGTGCAGACCGCCGCAGTTTCGGAAACCAAGACGACAGTGACGCAGACGATCAAGCCCTAAACGATTCTCTCCCGCGCCGATTTCTTGCGCTCGATCAATGCCGTTCTCTCCTCTATCCGGCATGGGTGCTAGAATGGACAAATCCGGTCATATGGCAGGGTTGCGCGGGAGGAAGCTGCATTGAAATACGGAATCATCTTCATGGGTGGCGCGCTGGCTCTTGTAGCGGCAGCACAGGCAGCGGATTCGCCGGTTTTTCTCTATCCGTTGATGAAAGTGACGGTCGCGCCCCAAGCGCAAATCCTCTGGGATGTGGGCAATGCCGCCTATGACGATGACGGCAATGTCAATGTGGCGAAGATGACCACCGCCGATTGGGCGAAGCTGAGCGGCGCGGCAAAGGCCATGAAAGCCGCAGCACTGTCATTGGCGGATGCGCCCAAGGTCGCCGTCGCTGCCCCCGGCATCAAGCTGCAGGATGAAGGGTCGCCCGGCGTGTCCACAGCCGCGCAAATCCAGCGCTTTATCGACGCCGATCCCAAGGATTTCGCCGCTCATGCCCGCGCGCTGGCGGATGTCTCGGACGGCTTCCTTGAAGCGTCTCGCACGAAAAA
>Ga0247738_10000652_pt1 | contig 12716 bp, 5 predicted proteins | sample UWRJL013104B2_FD_180936 | JGI IMG/M metagenome (GOLD analysis project Ga0247738, IMG submission 180936) | Plant litter microbial communities from Arlington Agricultural Research Station in Wisconsin, United States - UWRJ-L013-104B-2 | ecosystem: Environmental > Terrestrial > Plant litter >...
TACGCGCCCCAGGCGGTCCTGATCCATCACGAGAGCAAATCGCGAGGGCTGGATACCTCGCCACAGCACGTCAAACGCTACATGCGCGAGTTGGCAGTTCTTCAGGAGCGGTGGGCCACGACAGAGATCGTCGATCCGATGCACCATCCGCGTCTAGACCGATCAAGCGAGACGTATCGCATCCGGCTTTAGGTAAGCCTGCTCGAACATTTTACGTGCCGCGCCCGGCTCCTGTTCGAGGACACGCATCGGACGCCCGGCCAATTGTCTATTATCCCGGCGCGCACAAACGGTCGATCCCGACTGACTCCATGATTGGACGTCGTGGCTGGCTGACAACCTCCTCGATGATATCGATGAGGCAGGATATTATCGCCCTAGTCCCGACATGGCAGCAGCTGACGAGAATGCCCGACTGCACTATCTGAAGCATGGCCATCGGAACGGGCGGCGCTATGGCCTCCGCCGGTCGCGGTGAGCAGGGTTGAAACGCTGCTCGTTACAACGTGTCGTAGATATTCAAGCCCTCGTCTATATTGTCGTAGACCTCACCCTTACCGTTGCGCAGTACGATCGTCCGATTACAGAACTCACGGATGGTATCAGGGCTATGCGAGGCGAGGACCAACGCGCGGTCGGCCCGCTTTTCGAACAATTCATAATGGCATTTTCGGTGAAAATTCTGGTCACCGACCAGAATCACTTCGTCGATCAAGTAGCAATCGAACTCAATGGCCAGGGATAGCGCGAAGGCCAACCGCGCGCGCATGCCCGAAGAATAGGTTTTGACGGGCATCTTCAGCTGTCGCCCCAGCTCAGTGAAGTCTTCGACGAAGTCGCGAATCTCACGATAATCACGGTCATAGATTCGCGCAATAAACCGTGCGTTATCATAGCCGGTGAGGCTACCCTGGAAGCCGCCAGCGAAACCGAGGGGCCAGGATACTTTCATCTCGCGCTTTATGCGGCCCGATGTCGGCATTTCGACCGCGCCGATCAGCTTGATAAGAGTCGTCTTGCCCGCACCGTTGCGCCCCAAAACGCCGACGCGATCACCGCGGCCAATCTCGAAGTTCAGCCCTTCGAGCACCTTCTTGCGCCCGTGCCCCATGGGATAGGACTTGTAGAGATTCTCGCAACGGATCATTCGACCACCAAGGTACGCCGGATTCGCCTGCACAACGCCAGCCCGATCGGCAGTAGCACCAGCGAAATGCCGAGCGGAACCATGGGATCGTAAATCGGCGTCACCTGGTCACCGAAAACACCGTAACGCATCATCTCCATCGCGTTGGCGGGCGGCGACCAGTACATTATGTCACGTACCTTGGGCGGCAGCCAGGACATCATATTGAACGTGCCCGAAAACGGAATCATGATGTACGTCGTAACTGGGATGAACTTCTCAAGTGCCTCCGAAACCTCGGAAAGCGGTGCCAGAATTAGCGACACCGCCAGCGAGAAGAGGCAGTATAACAGCCACCCGTTGATCAGAAACAAGGGTTCAGCTGGAACTGGAAAGAGCTTCATCCCAATCAGAATTGTTGCGATAAAAACATACGCCATCATGCCACCGATTACCTCGATCGCAAAACGCACAAAAATAAAATCGAGGATGTTTATCTGGCGATGGTAAAGCAAACTGCCGTTAACCGAAAACACCTTAACCGATCGCGCGACCACATGCCGAAAAAGGGTGAGGGGAAGATAGCCAGTCACGACGAAAGCGACCACGCCCACGCCGTGTTCATCGTCGCGCATGAAACTCCACATGATCCCAACGAGAGCCGCAAAAAGCAGTGGCTCCACCATCATCCAGAGGAAGCCGATATTTTCGCGCCCGAAACGAGTTGTCAGCTCGCGTATCATTAAGGCGCTGATCACTCGAATCTGGATGCGCCATCCTGCGCGTAGCGACGACATATATATCAGTCTTCCGGAGCGTGCTCTAGGATCCCTACGACAAGCATCCAGCCGACAAAATAGAGGCAGAGTGCCACACCGGCAACCGTGAGGATTCGCCACAGGCGCGACGGGTATCGGGAAAGATCCGGCGCGTTGGGCTCGACGACCCGCTCAAGATAGAATTGCTGCCGCTGGGCATCGGCTTGAGCCTGTTCGAGCGACGCGCTGGCGGCGGTTAGCGTCTGCGACGCGAACTCCTGCTCCAAGGCGAGATTATCGTAGCTGCCCATCTTCGAAGACAGTGCCGAACCGCTGCCGACGGCGCGCCCAGTCTGGGCGGCGATCGCTTTGCCGATTGCAGCGATGCGTCCTCTGAGTGCTGGGATCGAGGGGTTCCGCGGCGCGACACTTGTCATCAGGTCGAGCTGCGCCTGTAGCGCGGCTCGATCCGCGATCAGCTTGTCGGAAATGGCGAGGACACTCCCCGCCTGCTTCAGCGGGTCGATGAGCTCCTGACTATTACGATATTGTCCGAGCGCCAGTCGGGCGCTGCGTACGCGCGCCTGGGCGTCGGTCACGCGTCGCTCAGCTTCTGCGATCGCCTTTCCACGAGCCTTGGCATTGAGCCGGTTTACCAATGATTCGCTAAGATCGAGCAGAAAGGAGTTAATCTGCTTGGCGTCAGCGGGGGTGAATGCCCTAACCCGCAGAACGGCTAGACCAGTTTCGGAGTCGATCTTGGAATCGATCGTGCCAGAGTAATAGACGAAAAGATTCTCAAATCTATCCTGCTTCCAGAACAACGGATATCGCGACAACAGATCCGCATCGGCGTAAGCATACTTCGAACGTATATCAATCCGCCGCTGCAGCTCCATCAATGCATTACGCGATTTAATGTAGTCAAGAACCTCATTTGTCTGCTCTTGACCAGACGACAGGCCCGTCGCCTGGACTAAACTCGCGATGCCCGACAACGGCGTGGGCTGCTGCGATCTTCCTTTGACGACAAAACGGGATTCAGAGATATATTGGTCCGAGGCTATCAACCCATAATAAATCACCGCCAGCGCAGCTGGAATTATTACGAATATTGTAAACCAGATGTTGACGCGTAAAAACTTGTTATTTTTCATTGGGTTTGCCTGGAAAATTCCGTGACGCTGCACGGTCAAGCGCTGCAGCGCGTAAATGACGCGCTCTCCAGGGCTTGTCAATCAAGCCCAATTGAGGTCCGCGACCGCCCTGGCCTGCCGCCCACCCCCTTTTGAGTGAGGCACGGCGTTTGAGTGACGCGGCCACCTGAGAAGGGATCGCGTCGGACCGAACGAACCGCGTATTTACAACGGGGTTCATCGAGTGGGCAGCGTTGCCGTGGGAGGCTCGCGTGCAGTTTCAGCGCTACGCCTCGGAGCTTGTTGGGCAGGAACAGCTCAATCAGGCGCCACTCGAAATCGGCCAGGTCGTACCGGCTTAGCCCGACGCTGAATCACCGTTGCGAGCCGCGGGAGACAGACATCTTTCGGCTCAATCTTTCGAGATAGAGAACAGCACCTGCTGGCGCTTTATCCTTTCCAAATCAACCCCTTGAGAGACTTGCAAGCCATTATAAATGTAGGCCTGCGGCCAACGGCATCCTTGATCGCCCCCCCCGGCTGCCAACTAGGAATGCAGAAACTCACCTCTGCGACCGGCGACCTCGCTGCTGAGAGCATAACGACAGCCCCCCGCTTCCGCCGCCGACGCTGCACCATGAATCTAACATGCCTGCGTCTCACGTCGCCGACAGCCATTTATGCACTCACCGCCCAAGATCGCCCGCGCTATCCCTTGCGCCTGAATAGTCCGCACGCTCCGAAAATCCCGTAGAAATCGAACTCGCTCATGTCGAGAGTTTCTTCTACCGCTTGGTAGACACCAAAATCTGTTGCCATCGGGTTGGCATTCCTCTGGTCATTGTAATCGTGAAAGATCAGAAATCCGCCAGGTACCACGACGTTGTGCAAATGCGGGCATATATCGAGCATCGGTTCATAAACGTGCGTGTGGTCGACAAACACGAGTTTGAACGCGCGAGGCTCATCGCGCTCGTGGAGACTGCGGACGAAGGCGGCGCCGTCAAAAATAAAATAATGGATGTTCTCGCGGTTCGGGACCTGGCGCGTCTCATGGGCACTTTTCGCGACCCGCTGATGATTAGGGTCTAGATCAACGGTCACGATCTGGCCACCGGCGCCTGAATTCGTGATCGCGTGGGCCATCACGGCCGACGATAGGCCGCGGTAGGTGCCAATCTCAAGAACGTCACCATTGAAGTAGGCGAGTTCGTAAAGTTTACAGGCATCGGCTGGAAGAAGCCAACCTTCAAATCCAATGTTGATACAACCCTCGGCCACATCAGGCGCGAACTCCGGAGCATTGGCAAGAAACTGATGGAAGCCGTCCAGATAGTCACCCGGGAAGTCGTAGGTAGGCTTATAATGCATGTCGAAACGCTTCTCGACAGCCGTTTGTTCTAGTGTCAGGTATGTGTCAGCATTCCTGTGAACCGGCTGCGGATTAGGATATAACGTACTTAGCGCGGTTGACATGTCTTAACTCCATACGATTGGTTTGGTCATCTGTGAGGCTCAGGCCAAAATTGTTCTTGAGATGAGATTCTGCCTTTTCAATTTCGCGATTTATCTAAACACTGAGAAGAATTAGCGAAGCACCAAGGACACGATTCAAACGGAAAACAAATCTGCTCGATGGATACTTCCCAGTAACAACAGTGGCGACCCTGTCGCTTGGGACACTGGGTGTCCCGGTCGAATCGTCGATCGCGATCGACAGCAGTATTATGGCGTCGCTAAGGAAAATTTCACCAGCGGCACACCACCCGGCCACAATTGCAGCATCCGCGTCGAGATCATTTCCAGGGAAGCTCCTCCTGAAGGCTTAATGTTAACTCGCTTTAGACGCGCCTTTCCTGTTCGGCCAGCCCCGAATAGCTGCCCGATCTGGTCGCTGCGCGCCTTGACCCCATCGACGAGGATGTCGCACGGCGCACCGCATCGCCGTCACTGCGCCGAGTGGTGCGTCAGATAAGCCAGCGCGATCCACCCGACGCGAGGCCGGCAAGCGTCTATTGTTACATCTGATCCACAAGACGAACCCGATAGCGGAGAAGCTGCCGCCGGCCCTGACGACCTTGCGCAGCGACCGGATAGGCATTACGGGTGCTAGTCGCGTGGATCATCTGGCAGCAAGGCAAATAGCGTGATTACGCCTCCCCAGGCCTGACGCCGGCTCAGGCCGATTGCGAAATCTCGAGCATCCGTTCGACATGCCGATCTCGGCGGTAAGCGCCCCCTATGCTGCATCCGTTGACAGGCGCCAGGCAGAACCCTCATAGCCTATGAAAATCGCCGATACTCGAGGATGGGGCAAACCGTGCGAAGCGCGATGCCGAGGTTCTCGAACTCGAGTTTGCCCCTAGAGAGATAAGCAATGCGTAAGATAACCCGGATTGGTGATCTCATCAATCTGTCGAACAAAAAGAAATATATTTCATTCGACCTGTTTGATACGCTCATCCGGCGACGCTTCATTCAGGCCAACGAAGTGCACGATACGGTTTCGGCGTACGTGCTGGCGCAAATCGGCCATCGCCGCAATCGCAGCCCGTTCGAAATGACTCTGCTGCGCTACCGCGTTACTGATTCACTGAAATCGTCAAGCGAGCGCAGCATCCAGGAACCGGCCCTCAATCTCATCTGGGATCGTGTCCTGCTTCGCGATCTTCCGCTGCCGGCCGAGCGCGCCGCGGTGGTCGAGCGAACGGTTTCCTTCGAATTTGCGATCGAGATGGCGAATCTTGCGCTGGTAGAGGGCGTGCGCGATCTACTCGTGCGGCTAAAGGCACAAGGCAAGATCCTCGTCGCCGCGACGGATATGTACTTTGATGCGAAGCGCATGCGTGAGCTTTTAGAAAAGCTCGAGATTCTAGATTTGTTCGACCACCTGTACGTGTCTGCTGACGTCAATCTGACCAAGCAGACCGGTGCCTTGTTCGAACGGATTTTGAGCGATCTCGGTATCAGTGCGGCATCGATGTTGCATGTCGGAGACAATCTTCATTCTGATATTGCGATGGCGCGCAAGATAGGCATCATGCCAGTATTGGTTGAGCAACCCGATCTGCTTGCGCTTGAACGACCAGCTTACGGCAAGCGCGGGCACATTGAGGAGGAAATTGCCGATCTTACCAAAATGCACCTGCTATCGCTGTTGTTTGACGCACAAGACCGCAGGGTAGATCATATCTATTTCATGGGCCGTGACGGCTGCGCAATCAGCCAATTTTTCGGAGAATGGGAGAGCCCGATCGTCGGCAGATTCTTACCGTCTCCTGGCCATAGCGATATTTTTCTAAACCGTGCCCTAACCTGCTGGGGCGGGATCGATTTTTCCGGGCGTTGGCTGGCCCAGGCGATCGACCTCACATTCTGGCTAAACCATGGGAAAGCGACTGCACGAGAAATTTCGGATATTCTCGGCATTGAGGACGTACCGGCGGCGCTGGGCACCGCGGAACTCCATTCGGCGAGTGATACCGAACGCGCTGCGCAAGGCTATCGTGACGCCGGGCTCGCTGACTGCATCAAGGCTTCGCTGCTTAGTAAACAGCGCCGATTATATCGTCATCTGACCGACATTGGCTTCTTCTCGTACAAGTCGGTTGCCTTTTCCGATGTCGGGTATTCGGGGTCCGCTTTGCGCGACTTGAATGCCCTTTTCCTGGCCCATAGCACCGACGAGGATCCCGTTCCGCCTGAGATGGTACTGCATCTCATCGCCACCAATGACAATTACGATGCAAATGCACGCCGCGCCTTTCCGTTTGTCGATTTCTCCTCGCAGACGATCGTGCCGACGGCGCTCTTGCCGAGCGAGTTGAAACAGTCGTTCGCTTGGCTCGAATTTTTCTTCAAGCATCCGACGCTCAAACCCGTTCTACGGTTCAAGGAGACAGAGGCTGGCCTTCATCCGGACCTAATACACGAGGCGGCACCCGACAAAGCGATGCCGGGCGACCGCGTGCGCGAATTCGGCTGGGCGCGCGACGCGGACGTCGCCTTGCTGTGGATGGCAGCAATCGACTTCAAAGAGCAATTCGTCGGACCGATCATCGACCGCTTCGCGCATCCCGACGAAGCGACGATCAATCAGATGCGCGACGAAGTCTTCGAATTGCATTCGCTGCGGGGGGCCCGGCGCTCAATAATCTTGGAAATGCCCCAAGCGTCACCCCTTGCCGTTGCATCCGCCGCCCGAGAGGGCGATTACTGGATACCGGGATCGATCGCTGCATCCGCGGCTAAGACGAGCCTCGGATCGGTGGCGGCGCACCCGACTGGCATGGCACCGCCGGTTGTATTGGCGAACGCGAAGGCGGCGTCACCTCCCCGCGTGATGCGATGGCTTCGACGCGCCGTGCATGTGAAGCGGGAGGGGCCGATACCACAAACGCCGGGATTTGATCCTAGGTTCTACGGTACCTACTACAACGACCTGCGGCAGTTTCGTACCGACGAAGCGTTGTTGAGCCACTATTGGAATTATGGTCGGCACGAGCAAAGGCTGATTTCAAGGGAAGCACTACTAGTGCATCTCCAGGCGGAATGCGGCCCCATCCCGAAAGACTACGACAGTTCGACGTACCTGAGCCTCAACCCCGATCTGGCGACGAGCTGCGACACGCCCGAGCAGGCGCTGAATCACTATATGCGCACCGGTCGCCATGAAGGCCGCCGCTATCTGTTGATCAATCATGACGTTGCCGAGCAGTTTGACGCACTCCGGGCCAAGGGCCTGCTTCATTTAACCGAGCAGGAACTCGTGCGCTGGCAGAGCGGGGAACCGATTATCACGCTATATCTTCATCGACATGATATCAGCGGTGTGCGCTGGATCGACGATATTGACGTAGCCGAGTTCCGAGCGCTGCACTCCTCATGGTGCGGGCCGGTCACGACCAAGGCCGAGTGTATCGTTGCCCTTCTTGAGAATGGCCTTGAACGCCAGCCCTCGCTTTCTCTGCGGGTGCCATTCGACGACGAATACTACCGGAGCCAAACTCCGGCGTTGGCCTCACTTTCGGCCGAGGGCGTGTATCGCCACTATCTCAATGTCGGCTCCACCCGAAATAGCGCGCCTTCCGAGCAAGTTGCGCTACTCAGGCTATGGGGACAAGCTGTGTTCCCGACATGCTTCGACTGGAATGGCTACCAAAGCAAAGCTCAGCCCCACCTGCGCGACGCATCGCGTACGACGGTGCTCGCTAGTTTTCTGGATGCGCCTGGGCGAGATCGCCTAGCATTCGTCAAAGGACCCGACCGGGCAAGCTTGATAGAGGTGATGGCGACCAGGGCGTGGCGCCTCGACGGTCGGACGGCTGACGCTCGCGAACTGTATGAAGCGGCACTCGAAGCCGGTGGGAACGCGGGACAACTACACCACTTGCTCGGCGACCTTCTCCGCGAGATGGGTAACAACAGGCATGCGCTCCACCATTTCCGCCAAGGGTTGACGACCAGCTCGCCTAACCGTTGGAGTTACATAAATGCTGCTCAGCTTCATATCGAGCAGGGCGATTTTTCTTCAGCACTCGCGGTGCTATCGGCTGGTCAAAGCGCATGGCAGGAGATGGCGCCATGGCGGCGCATGGTCGATCGCGCGCTGGATGGCGCGTGCAATTCATGGATCGAAAGCTCGGTCTTCGGAGCAGCCGACTTTCCAGACTTGGACGAACTCGACGTGCTGTACGATCAGGTCACCCGGTCACTACCGCGAGCTGAAGCGGTCGGTGCTGGCGGCAGCGGGGTATTGATCGTGACGTCGCGCCCGGTGGCCCCTGCCGACCGCAGCAAGGCGCTCGCGAAAGATATTACCGTCTTCTCCTCCTCCGACGCCACGTCGTCAGATTTGTTAAGTGCGTTGCTGGTGCATAAGCTAGCGATCTTTCATGAAGTGCCATTAAACCTTACTGTGCTTCGAGCGATCGGCATGGCGAAAAGCCTGGGCGTGCCCACGATCGCTTGGCTGGGCGATCTCGTCGCATGGGACGGACACAAGCTCGACGAGGTCGTTTGGGGCGAGCGCGGCGACCAACAATCGATCTTGCGCTTTTCAAATCTTTGGGAAGTGGCGCTGTCGGCGCGCTATTGCAGCGAAGCAGTAATGACACTTGGAGGCTGCCGTAGCTACGTCGAAGCGATTGCGGCCAATTGTGTAGTCCACGAAATCGCGCCACCGCCTGCTTATGGACGGGGCCTGCACAAAAAGCGCGTCGTACTTGTCTTGCCGAACGACAATCCCTCTCCGAGCCAACTTGCGACGCTGGCCTCTGGCCTCGAGCAGGCAGGCGCGCAGGACGAGAACTTGTTCTTCGTAGTTGACGCCACTGTCGCCGCTCGTCCCGAATTACGCCGACTATTAGGTCGGCGATCATTGATAGACGGCGATATCCCGCTGCCAGATTTCGCCAGGTTGATGGGCACAGTCGATGCCGTGCTTCAATTCGAGCCCGAGCCCCTCCGCCCGTATGAAGCGTGGCGCGGAGCTTTGGCATTCGGGGTGCCAGCATTGGTCATCGGGCGCGATGTAGATCCGACCGAATCTCGCTCCACCTTGCCACTCGCAACGAGCGACCTCTGCGGCGACATCGTACGCATCGCCACTTCAGAACCGAACCCGATACCGGGCGTCGCAGCTACCGCCCTTTCAGCTCCAGCCATTCCAGACGGCGCTCACAAGCCACGCATTCTTTTCGCCAATATCTTTTTCGCCCCGCAAGTGATCGGTGGGGCGACTCGCGTACTCAAGGACAATGTCGATTACCTGCTCGACCATCATAGCGACGAGTTCGAATTCGCCGTTTTCACTGCCGACGAGCAGAATGCCGAAGCAGGTGAGTGGAGGCTCGACTCCTATCGTGACATTCCAGTGTTCCGCGTCGCAACGCCGCAGGAAATCAACATGGATTGGCGGATGTCCAATGCAATGGTCCGAGCTCGGTTCGGAGCGGTCATTGACGCGTTTAAGCCCGACTTGGTGCACATACATTGCTTACAACGCTTGTCGGTGACGGTCGCGGACGTATGTCGCATTCGCGACATTCCTTATATCGTCACACTGCATGATGCGTGGTGGATTTCGGACTTTTCATTTCTCACGGACGATCGGGGGGTAGGTGCCCGAGCCCTGCCAGACTATTATGACCAGCCTCGCCTGGCTGATGTGAACATCGACAAGTCCGTCAATCGGGCAGCATTTCTGCGCTCGACATTGATGTCAGCCGCCAGGCGACTGGCGGTCTCGCACAGCTTCGCGGACGTTTACGCTGCCTGCGGAATACCCTGTGAGGTTGTTGAGAATGGTACTTCCCGTATCACTCCTGTTTTGCGGAAAGCTGCGAGGGAGCGGGTGCATCTGTGTCACATCGGCGGCCTGCAGCACCACAAGGGTGCCTATCTCGTAGAAGCAGCGCTTCGGAACAATCAGTATGACAATCTTCACTATACCGTCGTAGATTTGGCACGCGGACCGAGCGAGGTCACACATACGGTCTGGGGTACCACACCGGTGGCGATCATCGGCAAGATGACGAGCGAGGAACTGGCGCGGTTCTATGCGAGAATGAATGTTCTGCTTGCGCCTTCCACATGGCCCGAAAGCTATGGGCTCGTCAGCCGCGAAGCGCTCGCTCATGGCCTTTGGGTTGTTGCTGGTGATCTGGGGGCTATGGGCGATCCAGTCGAGGATGGTCGGAACGGCTTCATCGTGACAGTCAGCGATGCTATCGGCGTCGCCGAAACGCTGCGAGAGATCGACCATTCGTTCGAACGATACCGTGTCAGCCCGCAGGTGATTAGCAACGAGCGTAGCGTCGACGAGCAGAGCCGAGAGCTTGTCCGCATTTACTGCGATATGGTTGGCCGGCAAGGGATTAGGCAGGCAGCGAAGCCAGTTTCGGCGTGCACATCGTGATCGCTTGTATGGACGGGGGGCAATCCTAGCGCTTCCCGGCCCCTTAATCCGGCTTCGGGTTTCGTGGGATGAACACATTTCCTAGTTCGGGTTAGCGAGGCCCTCGCTACGCGGTCGATCAGGATTGTCCACTCTTCTGAGAAAGCGCGTTCGATGATTGATCGCAGTCACGGCCAGCTGGGATGGCGAAGCGATCGCCGGACAGGACGGAAAACGGCCCCTTGGCGCGGTCCACTTAAGAGACTCGCGCCAATGGACGCCGGTATTTGGCTGGCCAGTCAGAGTGGCTTCATAGCGGCTGATTACCCGTCATCGAACACATCCAACCGCGTCACGCCTTTGAGCGCCAGCGGCGGCTCGAACGTCCCTGCCTGGTCGCGCGGGGTCGATTAGATCCAGCTTGGCTTCCTCGGTCGGCACCGTCTTGATCGAATGGCAATTGCAGCTGCCGCCCCACCACCATCTGCCGTATCAATCCTCTCATGAGCTAGGCGTGCGTTCAGCATTACTCGGGCGAACGACCAGCTCTCTGTAAAGCTTGACGAGGTCCTTTGCCTGCTCGCGTGCGTGGCGCTGTTTTCCAGCGGGCCGGGCGGTGCCCTGTCGATAGTTGTCCGGTGCGTTGTTCAACAAGCGAAGTACCCGATTAATGCCGCGCCGATCCGAGGTATCGACACGAAACCCGTTCTCGCCTTCGATGATGTCGTCCCCCATAGCCCCTAGCGCAGAGGCAACGACCCACAATCCGAAATGAGCGGCTTCACGGGCCACAAGGCCGAAGCTCTCGGGCCAGGTGGAAGGCGCGAGCAGCACGTCCATACCGCCATAAAGCGAACTGACATCGTTCTGCGCAAAGGGCGCACTGATCGTTACGGCAGTGCTTCCCCACCGCGTTTCATGCTTTTCACCCGGGGCAAGGCGGCCGTCTATCATCAGCAGATGCAGATTCGCGTAATCGCCTAGACGCAACGCTGCTTCAACTAAATCCGCGCCTTTATGGCTTGATCGTCCACCGACAAGCGCCAATCGAAGCGGCCCATTATGCCGATCTGGTTCGCGCGGGGCCGGCAGGTCGGGGACTCCATTTGGAATCGCGATCACCGACGTGACACCCGCGTCGCGGTAGACCTTCGCAAAGCTCTCGGAAACAGCGATGATACGCTCTGCTCCCGCCAGTAACGCTTCAAGGCGTCGGCGACGCAACGCCGTATCCGTCTGGCGTGCATCGGGCGTGAAGCTAGCAAATAGGTCCGGTTGGGGGAGCCGCAGGATGCCTTCTTCGTCGACAAGGAACTGGTATTGCGAAATCCACCAGGCGTCGTGAACCGTCACTACATAGGGAATATTCATCTCCAAACATTCGCGAACCACCGTTGCAGTCAATCGCTGGACGCAATGGAAATGCACTAGATCGGGCTGAAAGCGCTTTACCACCTCGCGAAACGCCGCAGCGTTTTCCGGCGCAAACGGGGCGAGATCACAGCCAGGATAGTCCGCCAATGCCAAGCGGAAAACAGGAATGCCGCAATACTCGGACGTCCGCAGGTTACCGGGCGAGCCTGCTGTTAAATCCGTGCAAAACACCGCGATTTCAATATCGGGCGCGTCCTTGCAAATTGCGGCGACGTTATTCTCAACGACCCGCGTCGCGCCTCCGATACTCTGGGGCGCAAAAAAGACATTACAGACCAATACGCGCAGCCCGCCTTCGGAGTGAGCGATCGGGGGGGATGCGAACTCCCTGAGCAGGATCTTCGCCGCCTCGCTGAGGCTATATC
>Ga0247738_10000653_pt1 | contig 12712 bp, 9 predicted proteins | sample UWRJL013104B2_FD_180936 | JGI IMG/M metagenome (GOLD analysis project Ga0247738, IMG submission 180936) | Plant litter microbial communities from Arlington Agricultural Research Station in Wisconsin, United States - UWRJ-L013-104B-2 | ecosystem: Environmental > Terrestrial > Plant litter >...
CACCCCCAGCCCGTGCTCGCGCAACGCCGCCACACGCTCCGCGTAATCCATCGAGGGCAAAGGCAGCGCCCACAACGCCCCCAGGATCTTCCAGAAATGGTTCTGCGGATGGCCGTAATACTGCTGCGCGCGCAACGACGCCACCCCGGGGAAACTCCCCAGCACCAACACCCGCGTGTTCGCGCTCAACACCGGTGCAAGTCCCTCCAGACGGCTCATGTCAGGGCCTTAAGACGGGGCAATGCGGCCCATGCATTTGCGGTGCTGGCCCGCATCAGCTCATCGACCGGCACACCGCGCAAAGCCGCCACCTCGGCCCCGATGCGCGGCAACTCCGCCGGGCTGTTGATGCCCTGCACACGCCCCGCCGCCCGCTCGGCCGCCGTCACGTACAGCCACTGCGGAGGAATGTCCGGCGAATCGGTCTCCATCACCAGAGCGGACAAGGGCAATTCCGCCGCGAGCCGGCGCAGCTGGCGCGCGGGCTCGAACGTGCTCGCCCCGCCAAAGCCCAGCTTGAAACCCAGGTCAATGAAGGCCTGTGCCTGCTGCTCGCTGCCATTGAACGCATGCGCGATACCGCCCACCGGCAGCTCACGCAAGTGCTTCAGCAGCTTGTCGGCGCTGCGGCGCACGTGCACGATCACCGGCAGGCCATGCTTTCGCGCCAGCCTCAGTTGCGCACGGTAGAAGAAGTCCTGCCGCTCGCGCATCTCGGACGTGCAGAGCTCGGGCACGAAAAAATCCAGCCCGATCTCGCCCACCGCGACCAGGCGGGGATCGTCGCGGTGCTCGGTGAGCGCGGCATCAAGGGCCGCGAGATCGTCCTCCGATGCACCCGGCACGCACAGCGGATGGATGCCCACTGCGTAGGCATCGCCCAGCCGTTGCGCGAGCAGGCGCACGGTCTCGAAGTTGGAACGCGCCACGGCGGGGATCACGCACCGGCCCACGCCCCGGGCGGCCGCGAGCTCGCGCAGGCTGAAAGCGAGGGCGTGGTCGGCGCCGAACTCGGGCGCATCCAGATGGCAGTGTGTGTCGATCCACATGGCGGTATAACGGCCATTGTGCCGGCAAGTGGGTTGCACACCGGCTCGCTCAAAAGAAAGGAAACATCCATGTCACACATCACCCGCCTCGCCTCGCTCGCCGTCCCCGCGCTGCTGGCCCTGACGGCCTGCGCCATGCCTGGCGCCACTGCCCCTGCCCCCCTGGTGGGAAGCGAATGGCAGCTCGAGGACCTGGGCGGGCGCGGCGTGCTGGACCGCGTGCAAGCCACCCTCGCCTTTCCCGAAGCGGGCCGCGTGGCAGGCAACAGCTCGTGCAACCGCTTCTTCGGTTCGTACACCCTGATGCAGGACCGTGTGGCTTTCGGCCAGCTCGGCGGCACGCGCATGGCCTGCCCCGAAGCCGTGGCCGACCAAGAAACGCGTTACCTCGACGCCCTGCAGAAAGCACAGCGCCTGGAAGTGCGGGGCCGAACGATGCTGATGCACGTGCAGGGGCTGGACAAGCCGCTGCGTTTTGCTCGCACCAAACCCTGAGCCCCCACGCTCCGCAAGTCGCTGCCCCCCCCCCCGAGGGGGCTGATCCGCCTTGGGAACGGCCCGGCGGCGGATCGCCTCAGGTCAGCACGCCCGTCGTGAGTCGCAGCACCCTGGCGCAGCGGGCGGCCAGGGCTTCGTCGTGCGTGACGACGATGAAGGCCGTGCCCTGATCGCGGGCCAGTGCCAGCATGAGCTGGAACACGCCCTCGGCGGTGCTGCGGTCCAGGTTGCCGGTCGGCTCGTCGGCCAGCACGCAGGCCGGTTGCGTCACCAGCGCCCGAGCGATGGCCACGCGCTGGCGCTCCCCGCCGGACAGCTCGGCCGGCCGATGGTGCAGGCGCTCGCCCAGGCCCACGCGCGCGAGCATCTGCTCGGCCCGTTGTGCCGCCTCGGCACGCGGCATGCGGCGGATCCACAGCGGCATCGCCACGTTGTCGCGCGCGCTGAATTCGGGCAACAGGTGGTGGAACTGGTACACAAAACCCAGGTGCTGGTTGCGCAGCGCACCTTGCTGCGTGGCACTGAGGCCCGAGAGCCGCTGCCCCATCAGCTCCACGCTGCCGCTGGTGGGCGCGTCCAGCCCGCCGAGCAGGTGCAGCAAGGTGCTCTTGCCCGAACCCGAAGCGCCGACGATGGCCACGGTTTCCCCAGCGCGCACCTGAAGGTCGACGCCGGTGAGCACGGTGACGTCGAGCCGCCCTTCGTGAAAGCGTTTGGTGAGGCCCTGGGCCTGGAGAACAACGTCACTCATAGCGAAGAGCTTCGGCGGGATTGACGCGGCTCGCGCGCCAACTGGGGTAGATGGTGGCCAGGAACGCCAGCACCAGCGAGATCACCGCCACCGGCAGGATGTCGGTCTGCTGCGGATCGCTGGGCATGCGGCTGATGAGGTAGATGTCCTGCGGCAGGAAGCTCGCACCCAGCAGGCGTTCGAGCGCGGGCACCAGGGTGTCGATGTTGAAAGCGACACCCAGGCCCAGCAGCAGGCCCGCACCGGTGCCAATGATGCCCACCATCGCGCCCTGCACCATGAAAACGCCCATGATGCTCTGCGGGCTCGCGCCGAGCGTGCGAAGGATGGCGATGTCGGCGCGCTTGTCGGTCACTGTCATCACCAGCGTGGAAACCAGGTTGAATGCCGCCACCGCCACGATCAGCGTGAGGATGATGAACATCATGCGTTTCTCGAGCTGCACGGCGGCAAACCAGGTGCGGTTCTGGCGCGTCCAGTCGCGCACCAGCAGGCCGGGATCGAGGTCGCTGGCAATGGACAAGGCCACCTCGCGCGCCTGATGCAGGTTCTTGATCTTCACGCGCACGCCCGTCGGGCCTTCCACGCGGAAAATGCGCGCGGCGTCCTCCTGATGCAGCAGCGCCAGGGCAGAGTCGTATTCAAAGTGACCCGAATCGAATGTGCCCACCACCGTCATCTGGCGGATGCGCGGCACCACGCCGGCCGGTGTCACCTGGCCACTGGGGGCGATCAGCGTGACGCTGTCCCCCGCGATCACACCCAGGCTGCGCGCCAGCTCACCGCCCAGAATGACGCCGAACTGGCCAGGCACCAGGCGCGGCAGCATGGTGTCGGACAGGTCCGCCGCGAGGTCCGTCACCTTCGGTTCGAGTGCAGGATCGATGCCACGCACCAGCGCGCCCTTCATGTCCTCGCCACGCGCGATCAGCGCCTGGGCGCCCACGAACGGCGCGGCGCCCACCACTTCGGGATGGCGCTCGATGCGGGCCAGCGTGTCGGCCAGGTTGGGAATGGCCTGGCCGCTAGGTTCAAACACCTCGATGTGGGAGAGCACGCCCAGCATGCGGTCGCGCACCTCCTTCTGGAAGCCATTCATCACCGAGAGCACGATGATGAGCGCAGCCACCCCCAGCGCGATGCCCAGCATGGACACGCCCGAGATGAAGGAAATGAAGCCGTTGCGCCGGGTGGCGCGGCCAGCGCGGGTGTAGCGCCAGCCCAGGATGAGTTCGTAAGGGGTTTGCATGCAGTTGGAGTTGGGATGCAGCGGGCATTGTGGCATCCCCGACAATCGCAGCATGCCCGCCCCCCACCCGGCCTCTGAGCCTCGCCTGCACCTGCTGGTTCCTTTCGCCAGCGCGAGCGACCCCGCCTGCCGCGCCGCGCTCCCGGGCCTGCCCCTGCCCGAGCTCACTGCGCTGCTGGCGCAGTTGGTGCCCGTCTACACCGACGCGGGAGACGACCACAGTCTGAGCGCGCCACACGAACGCGCGCTGGCGCAGGCCCTTGGCCTCGTGCGCGCCGACGGCTGCCCGTTCGGTGATGGCCTGATTCCCTGGGCCGCCATGGAAGACGCGCAACCCGACACGCCCCAAGCCTGGTTCACACCCTGCCATTTCCAGGTCGGCATGGAACAGGTGACGCTGCTGCCCGGCGAGCAGCTGGGCCTGACGGACGAACACTCGCGCGCGCTGTTCGACGCCCTCGCCCCATATTGCGCCGAGGACGGCATCACCCTCAGCTACCAGTCGGCCACGCGCTGGCATGCCCGGGGCGAACCGCTGCGCGGCATCGCCTGCGCCAGCCTGGACCGCGTGGGTGGCCGATCGGTGGAAGCCTGGATGGCCGAGAGCACGGCCAACCCCGCCGGCGGCCAATTGCTCAAGCGCCTGCAGAGCGAAGCGCAGATGCTTTTTTATACCCACGCGGTGCACGATGCGCGCGAGGCCGCGCGGCTGCATCCGGTCAACGGTTTCTGGGTCAGCGGCGCCGGCGCACTGGACCGTCCGATCACCCTGCAGCCCCCGCCCACCCAGCCCGACGACCTGCGCCGCGCCGCGTTGCAAGCGGACTGGACCGCATGGCAGCGCGCGTGGGTGGCGCTCGACGCTGGCCTCATTGCGCAATGGCGCGCGCGCGCCCAACGCGGCGAGCCCATCACCCTCACCCTGTGCGGCGAACGTGCCGCACAGCGTTTCACGAATGCCCCCCGAGGCGCCAGCGCGCGCATCGGCCGCCTGATCAAGAACCTGCTGGGCCCCACACCGGCCTGGAAGACGCTGGAAACCCTATGAAAATCATCACCCGCGACGTCCCTCCCCGTGCCGCCTGGGCACTGGAGCAAAGCGGCCTGCATCCCCTGCTGGCGCGCCTGTTTGCCGCGCGCGGCATCACCAGCAAGGACGAACTCGACGACGCGCTCGCGCGCCTGCTGCCACCGTCCTCGATGCTTGGCACCCAGGAGGCCGCCCGCGCCCTGGCCGACGCGATGGCGGCGGGCAAGCACATCTGCATCGTGGCCGACTACGACTGCGACGGCGCCACCGCCTGTGCCGTCGGCCTGCGCGGCCTGCGCCTGCTGGGCGCCGCCATGGGTTTTGACCGCGTGAACTACCTGGTGCCCGACCGCGTGACCGATGGTTATGGTCTCACCCCCTCGATCGCCAAACGCGTAAAGGCGCAAGGCGCCGACGTGCTGGTGACGGTGGACAACGGCATCGCCAGCGTGGACGGCGTGCGCGCCGCGCGCGAGCTGGGCCTGGAAGTGATCGTGACCGACCATCACCTGCCCGCGCTGAAAGACGGCGAGATCGCGTTGCCGCTGGACTGCATCATCGTCAACCCCAACCAGCCCGGTTGCACCTTCGAGAGCAAGTCGATCGCGGGCGTGGGCGTGATGTTCTACGTGCTGCTGGCGCTGCGGGCCGAACTGCGCGAGCGCGGCGTGTTCACGGCGCAGAACCAACCCAAGATCGATACCCTGCTGCCTTTGGTGGCGCTGGGCACGGTGGCCGATGTGGTCAAGCTCGACGCCAACAACCGCCGCCTTGTGGCGCAGGGTCTCAAACGGGTTCGCGCTGGCGCGATGCCACCGGGCATGACGGCGCTGTTCAACGCCGCCGCACGCAAGCCCGCCGCCGCCACCGGCTTCGACTTCGGTTTTGCCCTGGGTCCCCGTCTGAACGCGGCGGGCCGCCTGGCCGACATGACGCTGGGCATCGAGTGCCTCACCACCGACGACGCGCTGCGCGCCGACGAACTGGCGCGAACGCTCGACGGCATCAATCGCGAGCGCAAGGCGATCGAGGGCGACATGCGCGAGCAGGCCTTGCAAATGGCCGAGGAGATGTTCGATGAATCCGAGGAGCCACCACCGGCGCTGGTGGTGTTCGACCCCGACTTCCACGAAGGCGTGGTGGGCATCGTGGCCTCGCGGCTGAAAGACAAACTGCACCGGCCCACTTTCGTGTTCGCCGCCAGCGGTGCCGAGGGCAAGGAACACGAGCTCAAGGGCTCGGGTCGTTCGATCGCGGGCTTTCACCTCCGCGATGCGCTCGACCTGGTGGCCAAGCGCCACCCGGGCGTGTTGTTGCGGTTTGGCGGCCATGCGATGGCGGCGGGTTGCACCATCGATGAGGAGCAGTTGGAGACTTTCGAGGCGGCCTTGCAGCAGGTGGCGCACGAGTGGCTGGACGCCGCGACGCTGCAACGCCGCATGGAGGCGGACGGCCCGCTGGACACGAAGTACCGCCGCGCGGATCTGGTGGACACGTTGCACCAGGAGGTGTGGGGCCAGGGATTCGCACCGCCTGTGTTTTGCGAGGAGGTGGTGGTGGTGTCGCAGCGTCTGGTGGGCGAGAAGCACCTGGCTTTGAAGCTCAAGCACCAGGGCGAGCCGGTGGACGGTATCTGGTTCGGCCACACGGAGCCTCTGCCACAGCGCGTGAAGATCGCTTTCCGTTTGGACGCGGATGAGTGGCAGGGGCAGCGGCGGGTCCGCTTCCTGGTGGAGGCGGCTGAGGTCTGAACTGCCCTTCGTTCGTTGCACCTCGCGGGCCGCCAGGGTGTGGGCGCTCTGCTCCGCGAATGTCCCCCGGCGGCGGGAGGCCGCCTCCTCCTTTATTTCGCTGCGCAGAACGCCCACACCCTGACGCCAGTGGCACCCAGGCACGAGACACACGCTGCGTGCGCCTGGGAGGTCGCCGGTGGTTGGGGTGATCGCCGCACCGACATAAAGGAGGAGGGCCGGCGAAGCCGGCCCGGGGGACAGTCGCGGAGGCGATCGCCCCAGCCGTCGGCGACCGGAGCCCCGCCAACGCAACAAAAAAAACTCAGCTCATGAGAGCTTCACGAACCGCAGCCAGTTGACGGCGAGAAACGGCCAGGCGTTCCTCCACCCCATCAAGCCGCACCATCCAGCCCTCGCCCTCGACCGGATCGTTGTGCTTCTCCACCGCCCGAACCGCGCGGCGCGACACCAGCGCATTGCGGTGCACCCGCACGAACAGATGGGCGTAGCGCTGTTCCAGATCGCTCAGCGCGCCGTCGAAGATGTGTTCCTTGTCCGCCGTGCGCACCGTGATGTACTTCAACTCGGCCTTGAGGTAGATCACGTCGGCCAGCGCCACCCGCTCACTGCGGCCCCGCTCCTGGATGATCAGGCTCTCGGGCAAACCGCCGTCCTGTGCGCCCTCGGTCGCGCTGCGCTGTTTCACTACCTTCTGCAGCGCCTGCTGCAGGCGCTCTCGCCGCACCGGCTTGGTGAGATAGTCGACCGCCTCCAGCTCGAACGCATGAACCGCATGCTCGGCATAGGCCGTGACAAACACGATGGCCGGCGGAGCCGCCATCTGGCGCAGCGTGCTGGCCAGCGCCATGCCGTCCACGCCGGGCATGTGGATGTCCAGCATCACCAGGTCACAACCCGTGCGCTGGATCTGCTCCATCGCCTGCACCGCGTTCGACGCCTCACCCACCACATCGGCCCGTGGCTCGGTGCATTCGCCCAACAGCGTGCGCAGCCGGGATCGCGCCAGCGCTTCATCGTCAACGATCAGTACCTTCAGTGCCATGTCACGCTCCGTTGCCAGATCCGGTCCGGTTCAAACCCCGCTTATACCGGTATTTCGAGTCTCACCTGAAACACGCCATTCACCAAGGCACTTTGAAAGCGCCCTTGTACGTCATGCAACAGCGTCAGGCGCTGGCGCACATTGTCCAGAGCCAACCCATTGCCCGGCCGTCCACTGCCCGCCGGCACGGTGTTGGTGACTTTGATCACCACCACGCTGCCCCGGCGCTGGGTGCTGATGCGCACCATCGCCCCGCTGGCACTGGGCTCCACCCCGTGCTTGACCGCATTCTCCACCAGCGGCTGCAGGATGAGGGGGGGCAATTTTGCCTTGGACGCCGCCTCGTCCACGCTCCACTCCACCTTCAGCCGATCGCCAAACCGCACCTGCTCGATCGCCAGGTAGTGTTCGGCCAGTTCCAGCTCCTGCCACAGCGGCACGGCCTCCTTGGCGTCGGCCAGCGCGTGGCGGAACAGCTCGCTCAGGTCTTCAAGCAAGTTCTCGGCCTTGGCCGGTTCCTCGCGCACCAGCGCAATCGCGCTGTTGAGGGTGTTGAACAGGAAATGCGGGCGGATGCGCGCCTGCAGCTCGGCCAGGCGCGCCGTGGCACCCGCCGGGCCCCGTGCCTTGGAACGCCACATCAATGCAGCCACGAGCACCCCCGACACAAGCGCGCCCGAGGCAGCGCTCGCCAGCCAGGGCGAGGGGTCTGCCAAGCCCATCCAGACCAGCAGGCCGCAACCGTAGAGCCCCGAAAGCGCACCAAACCCGATGGCCGCGACCCATTGGCCGGGAATGGGCAGCAAACCCAGCTGGCGCTTGAGACCGCACACCGTCAGCAGCCAGGCCAGGACGGCGGGCAACGCCGCTCCCGTGTAAATGGCCAGTTGCGTGACCCAGGCAATGAACGTCTGGGCGCCAAACAAGGCCGCCACGGCCACGATGGCCTGCACAAACAGCACCGCGCGCAACACCGTGCCGACCTGGCAGGTGTCGAACACCTGCACCCGCGCGCGCAGGTCTTCGGGCATCTCCGCGATCGGGCGCGCACCTGCGGCATGCGCCAGTTCCTGGAAGCTCGATAAAATTCTGGAATCTTTCATGGGAAGCACTTCCGTCTTCGGGTCGGCCCCGTGAGGGCCTCTACAGGGGTCTGCTGCGCCGTCAACCGGCCCCGGGCCCACTGCCCCAAGCCCCATCCCTGGCGCACTTCCGCTCCTTCCTTCTTCCATCCAGCCGCTGGCAACACCATGTCCACCAACCAACTCGACAAAAAATCCGAAGCCTGGTCCGCCCTATTCTCGGAGCCCATGAGCGAATTGGTCAAGCGCTACACCGCCAGCGTCTTCTTTGACAAACGCCTGTGGCAAGCCGACATCACCGGCAGCCTCGCCCACGCCGAGATGCTCGCGCACCAGGCCATCATCGGCACCGCCGACCTTGAGGCCATCCAGCGTGGCATGGCCCAGATCACGGCCGAGATCGAGTCCGGCGAATTCGAGTGGAAGCTTGACCTGGAAGACGTGCACCTCAACATCGAGGCCCGCCTGACCCAGCTGGTGGGCGACGCCGGCAAGCGGCTGCACACCGGCCGCAGCCGCAACGACCAGGTGGCCACCGACGTGCGCCTCTGGCTGCGCAGCGAGATCGACCTCATCGTGCCCCTGCTCAACGAGCTGCAGGCCGCGCTGGTGGCAGTGGCCGAGAAGAATGTGGACGTGATCCTGCCCGGCTTCACCCATTTGCAGGTGGCCCAGCCAGTGAGCTTCGCGCACCACCTGCTGGCCTATGTGGAAATGTTCTCGCGCGACGCCGAGCGCTTTGCCGACGTGCGGCGCCGCACCAACCGCCTGCCGCTGGGCTCGGCCGCACTGGCCGGCACCACCTACCCGCTGGACCGCGAGCGCGTGGCGCGCACCCTGGGCATGGTGGACGAGCGCGGCGAGCCACAGGTGTGCCAGAACAGCCTGGACGGCGTGAGTGATCGCGACTTCGCGATCGAATTCACCGCCGCAGCCAGCCTGTGCATGGTGCACATCAGCCGCTTCAGCGAAGAACTCATTCTCTGGATGAGCCAGAACTTCGGCTTCGTGAAGATCGCCGACCGCTTCACCACCGGCAGTTCCATCATGCCGCAGAAGAAAAACCCCGACGTGCCCGAGCTCGCGCGCGGCAAGACCGGCCGCGTCGTCGGCCACCTCATGGGCCTGATCACGCTCATGAAGGGTCAACCCCTGGCCTACAACAAGGACAACCAGGAAGACAAGGAACCGCTGTTCGACACGGTGGACACCCTCAAGGACACGCTGCGCATCTTCGGCGAGATGGTCGGCGGCCAGCTGAACCCCGCCACCGGCACCAAGGAAGGCGGCATCACGGTCAATGCCGTGGCCATGGAAGAAGCTGCGAAAAAGGGCTATGCCACCGCGACCGACCTGGCCGACTACCTGGTGAAGAAAGGCCTGCCGTTCCGCGACGCACACGAAACCGTGGCCCACGCGGTCAAGGCCGCTGTGTCGCATAACTGCGACCTGTCGGAATTGCCGCTGACCGTGCTGCAGGGTTTCAACGCGTCGATCGAGAAAGACGTGTACGAATGTCTGAGCCTGCGCGGCAGCCTGAACGCGCGCAACACGCTGGGCGGCACCGCGCCGTCCCAGGTGCTGGCACAGATTGCGCGCCACCGCCGCCGCCTGGGCTGAAGACCACGGCATCCTCCAGGCCGGACGGCGCTGAAAGCGGTGGGCTTTCAGCTACGCTTGCCGTCTGTCATGGAGGAAGCCTTGAAGAACATCCCGTCCCGCCTTTTTGCGGCCGCCCTGCTGGCCGTTGCACTGCCGGCGTCCGCGCTTCAGATCGCCAGCATTTCACCCAAAGGTGAGGTCGCCCGGGTCCGCCAGGTCGTCGTCAAGTTCGATGAGAGCGCCGTCGCTTTCGGTGACCCCAAAGCCCCCGCTCCCGTGTCGCTCAGCTGCAGCGATGCCCAGGCCACCCAGGGCAATGGCCGCTGGATCAGCGACCGCGAATGGGCTTTCGACTTCGAGAACGATCTGCCGCCCGGTGTCAATTGCACGGTGCAGGTCAAAAGCGGATTCAAGTCGCCCAAGGGCGCGGAGCTGCCCGTCACGCGCACCGCCTTCAACACGGGCGGGCCTTTCGTGCAACAGGTGCGCCCGGGCACGTCTTCGCGCATCGATGAGGAGCAGTATTTCGTCCTGCGGCTCAACGGCGCGGCGACAGCGGCCAGCTTGCAGTCCCAGGTGTGGTGTGCGGTCGAGGGGCTGGGCGAGCGGGTGCCGATCCGGCTCATTGAAGGCAAGGACCGCGCCGAACTGCTCAAGGCGAACGGCTGGGACAAGCCTGCGGCCAAAGAGCCGCAACGCTATGTGACGCTCGCGTGCAACCGGCGGTTCACGCCGGACTCCAAGGTCGCTATCGTGTTCGGCAAGGGCGTAGCCACGCCGTCAGGCATCGCGAACACCGTCGAGAAGCGCTTTGAATTCCAGGTGCGTGAGGCCTTGACCGTCGGCTTCAGCTGCGAGCGCGAGAACGCCCAGGCCGCCTGCCTGCCGATCCGGCCGATGACGCTCAACTTCAGCGCGCCTGTGCCGCGCAAGCTGGCCGAAGGCATCCGCCTGAAGTCGGCCCAGCAGACGCACAAGCCGGTGTTTGAAGAGGACAACAGCGACGGCGACAGCGTGGTCACCGAGCTGTCGTTCAAGCCGCCCTTTGCCGAGCAAGCCGCGTTCACCATCGAGTTGCCGAAGAACTTCCAGGACGCCGCAGGCCGCACACCGGTCAATGCCGACACCTTTCCGCTGCAGGTGGCCACGGGCGCGATGCCCCCGCTGGCCAAATTCGCCGCGTCGCCCTTCGGCATCGTCGAGCGTTTTGCCGAACCCGGTGGCACGCCGCTGCTGCCCGTGACCCTGCGCAACGTGGAGGCCGCGCTCAAGGTGCAGGGCCTCAGCCCTGGCCAGGTGAACGACCTGCAGCCGAAGACCGACGCGGAGATCATTGCCTGGTTCCGCAAGCTGCAGCGCTACGACCAGTTCAACGTGTCACGCAAACAGGCGCAGGCCGACACGGTGGGGCCTCTGCCCAGGGTGCTGGAAGACCGGGACAAGCGCTGGGTCGAGTCGCGCGCCGTGTCGCTGCTCAAGGGCCAGGCCGGCGTGAAGGCGATGAGCCTGCCCCAGCCCGCCGCCAGCGATCCGCGCCCGTTCGAGGTGGTCGGCATTCCGCTCACGCCGGGGTTCCACGTCGTCGAGATCGCTTCACCCGCGCTGGGTGGCGCCCTGCTGGACGCGCGCTATGGCGACTCGCGCACGATGTACGTGCGCACCTCGGCGTTGGTGACCAATCTCGGCGTGCACTTCAAGCTGGGCCGTGAAAACGCCCTGGCCTGGGTGACGACGCTGGACAAAGGCAAGCCGGCTGCGGGCGCCCTGGTGCGCGTGTCCGACTGTTCAGGAAAGGAGATGGCCACGGGCACCACCAACGCCCAGGGCGTGGTCGAGCTCAAGGGCCTGCCGCCCGAAGCCCCACGCTGCCGCGACGAGGGAGGAGATGGCTCACAGGCCTATTTCGTCAGCGCACGCCTCAAGGATGGCGCCATTGAAGACATGGCCTTCACCTGGAGCGACTGGTACAAAGGGATCGAACCGTGGCGCTTCAACGTGCCGACCAGCCGCGACGTGCGCCCGGACGAGCGCGCCCACACGGTGTTCGACCGCACGCTGCTGCGCGCCGGCGAGACGGTGTCGATGAAGCACCTGATCCGCACCGAGACCAGCAAGGGCTTTGGCCTGCCGGATGCCCTGCCCGACACCCTGGTGATCACGCACACGGGGAGCGGCCAGCAGTTCACCCAACCCGTGGTGTGGCGCAAGACGGCCACGGGTGGCCAGAGCGCCGACAACAGCTTTGCCGTGCCCAGTGGTGCCAAGCTGGGCAGCTACGAGGTCACGCTCAAAAGCACCGATGAGCGCCAGCGCCAGTTCAGCACCGGCGAGTTCCGCGTCGAGGAGTTCCGATTGCCGGTGCTCGAAGGCCGCATCGCACCGCAGGCGAGCCAGGCGCTGGTCAATGTGCAAGCTGTGCCCACCCAACTGCAGGTCAGCTACGTGTCGGGCGGCGGCGCGGCCAACCTGCCGGTGCGCGTGTCGGCACTGGTGCGCAACAAATACCTCAGCTTCCGCGACTTCGACGGTTTCAGTTTCCAGCCGCCGCGCGCGCCACAGGTGGACGGTGCACAGGGCGATGAAGACGGCGAGGAAGAAGCCGCCGCATCGCAGGACCAGCGCGTCATCGCCGACAAGCTGCCCGTCACCCTGGAC
>Ga0247738_10000654_pt1 | contig 12699 bp, 28 predicted proteins | sample UWRJL013104B2_FD_180936 | JGI IMG/M metagenome (GOLD analysis project Ga0247738, IMG submission 180936) | Plant litter microbial communities from Arlington Agricultural Research Station in Wisconsin, United States - UWRJ-L013-104B-2 | ecosystem: Environmental > Terrestrial > Plant litter >...
GGGTAGGGGGTATTTGTCAGAGGGGGTGTTATTATACAGTTACATAAGGGGGTACAATTTTTAAGGCGGTCTTGTATGCTTGTTTGTAGTGATCTGTTCCTAATGAAGCATAAGGTACATTAAACATTTTTTGATGTTGATCTCTTATTGTTTCTATTTGTTTTTCCCATTCTTTATTTAAAGCTTTATAATATTTATATTCTTTTGTTTTAGAATCAAATTTATTTATTATTTTTTCTTTCCCGCCGAATATCCACACACCATCCCACTCTCTATTTGGATTGTAATCAACATATTCTATTCTTATGTCACTATTCTCTTCTGCTGAGACGTAATAGATTTTTTCTTTACCTCTGTATTTTACTGTTGCGTAATAATTTGTTTTTGTCCATCCATTACAAATTGCTTCTCTTTGACTTTCTTCCATTTTTATTTATACTAATTATTTCTTTTTCGCGCGATTAATTAAACCCCTCTTCAAATAATTCACTATCATCTCTGTCGCACCAGCATCTGGAACAATACCAATCTTTTGAATATGTTTCGGCATTACACTCTGAACAGTATTCTATTTTCTCTGATCTAAAACTAGAATGTAATTTATGATGAACGCAAATATCTTTTCTATGCACCTCTTTCTCTCTAGGATATAAAGAACATATAAAAATTGTATTTTCTGAACTTCTATTGTTACTGTCTGTATAGAGATATTTACCATTTTTGTCGTTAACAACCCAAGGTAATTTTATTTTTGCATATTTGCAAGATGAGCAACTTAATTTTAATTCCATTTATTTCTGTGGCATTTTGGTGCTTTTAAATAAACACTATCATTTATAAAATAAGTGGGTTGACCTTTTACCATTTCTTTAATACAATGGCAGTGTATACATGCTACAGCACCGTTCTTCAATTTACCTGTCCACTTATGTCTCATAACTTTACTAATTCTCCATTACACAAAACAGTTAGATAAAAGAATTCGTCCCAAGCAATATCTTCATGTCTTTTATATTCTTTTCCGCAAACTTCACAAATACATTCTCCTCCAGCTCTATACCAATTTTCATTGTATATTTTTTCTAGTTGTTCTGTTGTAAACTGTTTCTTTATTTTCATTCTTTTTTCGCCGATTTAGTCTGTTGGTTTTCTATAAATGTACAATGTATCAATTACATTATCTTTAACTGTAATTTCAATTTCAGGAACTATTAATGTTTTTGTTTTAATTGCATCATCGATAAATAGCCAATCTATTAACTCCCACCCTCCCCAAAATACACCTAGAGTAATTATACACATCATTATCATAACTTCCCCTAATCCTTTTCCTATTCCTTCCATAAAATTATTTATTTAAAATATCTTCAGCTCTCATTCTTAAATTCATACCTAAATCGTGAAATGTTTCCTGGTAACTTCTTGATGGATTCATCACTGTTGTATTATCCATATACCATTCTATTGCTTGTTTCATTTCGGTTATTAGTTCTGTTTTTAAATCTTTTTTCGCCGAAAATTTAAAAGCCTCTTCTGGAGTTAAAGGGTATAGTTCTGCTCTATATTTGTCAACTGTCTTTTTAATTCTGGCATCTCTATCAGTAATTAATTTACTTAGTTTTTCTTTGGCTTCTTCCGAAGGTTCCTCTTTTGGTATAAATTTTATTTCTTTCATGCAGTTCTTTTTATTTTAAATTCTTTTTCATACCAATCAATAAATGTAGTTGCTTGCTTGACATGTTCCATATCTTCCACAACTATATCTGTAGTCATTATATCTTCCAGTGTATCTCTTACTGTTAAACACACGTGATATGCCGAGTCTAAAGCTCTCTTTAATTTTGTTACTTCTTCCATTTTTCACTAATACTTGTTATATTCAACTCCCCACTTATTACCTATGACAGTAACATAATTTTCTTTTTTATTGTATTGCGGATGATTTAAACCCGAAGAAAAAGATCCATATTTATCTCCTTCATCTGAATATCCCATCCAACCCACTGTAGTGTGTCTTAACCAGTATTTAGTTTCTGATTCTCCTCTAGTAAAAATGTCACCATCATACACGTAAACTCCTTTTGAATCTTTTTCTCCCGTCCAAAACTCAATAATATATCTTTCTCCTGGTGTATGCCATTTATCATTTTCAGAATTGTAAAGCTTACCTGATCTTGATAACATCCATCTCCAGTCTGGTTCTTCACAATATTCTTTTTCTTTTTTATCGTAAATTCTATATTTTGTCATGGGGATTTACATTTCTTCTATTAAATCGTTATCTATTAATAACTGTTCGTAGTTTTCTATAATTTTTATTGCTTCTTTAACTTTTTCCGCGGATTCTGCATCCAAGAATTTCTCTGGTTTAAAATACCCGCCTATAAATAAATCATAGTAAAAATCGTCTGTTGCTACTGATTCTAAATTTTCGTTTTTTAATTTCATATATTTCTTTTTCTTTTAAAACTGGCTCTTACTAAATTGAAATCATATTTGTAAAATATTTGTTGTCTAAATATAGTACATAGTAAACAGCTTATTATTAGGTTTAAATTTTCTATTTTTCTCATTTACTTGCTTTTTATTCTTTTTTCGCGCAAAATTAAACAATTGTCGGTGTTTTATAGTATTGATTTTTATACTCGTATCCACACGAAGTATCTTTACTCTCTTCTTTAGATACTTCTTCTACTTCAAGAGTGAAAATTGAACCCACCATCATAACTTGTTTTACTTTTACAAAAACCTTAGTAGTTGTCTCTTCATACCCTCTAGTATTATCATAATATTTATAATCATCCTGAACTTTTTCAGTGTAGTAAGGATTGGATGAGAAAACTGTTTTATAACTTTCACTTTTTACATTTAAAGAAATAAATTTTGTTTCTGTATTTGTCTGAGCTATTACGCCTGAAGCTTCTACATTTGTTTCAGAGTGATTATTTACTTCTTGCGTTGTAGTTCTTCTGTCTACTATTGTACTGTTAAACATTATTTTTAGTTTTTTAATTCCGCGAAAATAATTCCTTGCATAATCTTTTTAAGAGAAGCTATTCCATTATCTTTCCCAGCTTCTGAACTATAGTCTTCACTGTAAACTACTATTTGGCCATTTTGTGCTTTTATTACAAAATAATACATTCCGTTTTTTCTTTGTTTGCTTTCTATCATACTACTCTTTTTAGTGCTTCTGCTTTTTCTTCCTCAAACAATTCTTTTTCAATTTTTTTGCCCGCGGTACCCAAAATAAATTGTTTAAATTGGTAAGGTGCTTCGTCAGAACTGTCTTCGATAATTGTAATGCCAAACCTATTTGCAAAATTCTGAATCTTAGTTAACTTATAATCTGAATAACCGTCTTCATCTTTATCTCCAAGTTCCATTTTGTAAACTATTAGATCAGTTTCAAAATAATATGTTCCTGGTTCTACTAATATTGCTTCTGTTACTACTTCTGTATTTTTAGTTATTCTCATTATTTATTTTTTAATACGATACGAAACAGTTTTAAATTCCTCCATCTCAAAGAAATTCAAAGTATGCCCGCAATCACTATAACCCATTTGTTCTGAAAATACATCTGTAACTGTCTCTACACCTAGGAATTTGTTATCAATTTTATAAACCAATACAGAAGTTTCATACCATCTATGTTTATCTACATCTAATTCTGAGTCTACAACTTCAGCATCTTTAAAGTACGTTTCGAAAATATCTTCTGGTAAGTTCCCTTCCCACTCATAACGTGTCTGATCTATTTGTAATGCATTTAGTTTTTCTATTAATTCTTTCATATTTATAATTTTAGTTTAGCAAATTTAATACTTATTTTTGAATTGACAAAATATTTTCTTATTTATTTTTGCGCGAAATAAAAAATCCCTCAATTAAGAGGGACTGTATTTAGTATTTTGAAATGCAAGATGGAGCTTGTTCAAGTTCTCTGGGCTGGTATACTAGTTCTGAACTTCTTCTTAGATTAGATCTTTGAAAATGAACTTGATTTTCTATTTTATTTACCAGAATATTAATATTTGCAAGAATTCCTTCAGATGGAGAAGGTTCTGATCCAATACCTTTTGAATCTTCTTTTAATTCTCTGTGAATTGTCTCATTTATATTAAAATGCTCACTATTATTTTCTGAGTATTGATTTAATATTTCTTGTAATCTGTATTGAATGTTTTCTAACGTCATTTTTAATTGTTTTAATTGATTATTATTTGTTTTTGATAGTTGTGTATAACTTGATGTATTTTAGTGTCTTAAATCAAAGATTTATTAAATGGAAGTCTTTTTTAAATAATACAACATCTTTCCCCTTTTTATATTTTTTAACTTGCTTCTTTGTTAATCCTAACTTTCTAAGCTTTTTTGCGAATTTTTTATTGTTTTCCTCATCTTGCTGATTTAAAATGTCTTCACTCACTATTGAAGATTTTCTTAAATTGTGTACAAGTCTGTCCCATTTGTGAAATAAAATAAAATCAAGTCCCTCGTGTGTCAGGTGTCCTTTATAATCAGTGAGCAACATTGTTCCCGCAGACATAAGTTCGTCGGTTAAAACAATTTTTATATTGTCTCCAAGAGAATTAAAAAAGCTTATTAAGCATCTCATAGGATCTATACTTCCGCCTTCTGTACTAAAATAAAGAGTAATATTTTCTTTTCCTTCTAACTTGTCAATTAAATTATTAACTGTTTCTGCGTTTATACCTTCGTTGAAAAAATAATACATTTATGTAAGTTTATTGATTGCTTCCTCTATTCTATTTGATTTTATAAAAAACTCTTGTAGTTGTGCAGCAGAATAAGTTTCATTATAACTTTTTAGTTCTGTCTTTTCGCCGAAAAATAATTCTAACATTCCTTCAACATCTTCCTTTTTAGGATTATTAAAAGTTATTTTTTTATCCATTCTACCACATCTTGTCAAAGCGCTGTCCAATTGATCGGCATGATTACTGGTAAAGAATGTACAAATACCTTTCTTAGAATAAGCGCCATCCAAAACATTTAAAACAGTTGAAAAATTTATCTTTTCATTTATTTTTTCTCTATCATCCACTACACAGTCTATGTCTTCAAGAAGTAAAAAAGTATTTTCTTTTATAGTGTTGAACGCCATTCTTAACTGATCTGAATCTGTAAGAGATGCTATATTTAAAGAGTAAACATCTTTACCTAACTTTTGAGCTATTGATAGTATAGTAGTAGTTTTTCCATTTCCAGGAATTCCATCTGCTAAATATCCTCTTCTGTAAGGAATACCCCTTTCCAAGTAATACTCTTTAGACTCGAAGAAATCGTTTATATCATCTAATAGTTCTATTTTTTCCGAATTAAAAATCTTGTCAAACGGTTTTACTTCTATAACTCCTGTTTTATCCCAACCATTATAATTTCTATAATCATATAAATAGCTCTCTGTTTTCTTTTTCTGCTTTGAATTATAATCATTAACCACTTCATTTAAAAGATTTTTCAAAGTATTTCTATTGAAATAAGTGGTAAGTGTATAACTTTCAATATGAGCGTTTTCCAGATAACTCGCATTTTCCATTTTTTCACGAGAAGACTCTAAAAACACTGGAGTTCTATTTTGCCAAAAATAAAAAGCGGATTCAAAATTATTTTCTTTTACAGAATAAGTTCTTTCCTCATCTCTCGATCCAATGCTATCATGATCATCTCGCTTAACAGATAAAATTACTTTTTTATATTTGTCAGAATGATTATCTCTCAGCCACTCATTAAAAATATTGTAAATTTCAGTTTTAGACTCAATACGCATTGTATAAGAAAACTGCCTTTTAATTCTTCCCCAAATCCACGGGAAAAAAGATTTAAGCCAAAAACCTAATGCCGATAAAACAGCTATAGCAGCGCCACCTTTGAAAAATTCATTATTATGCAATTGTTCTACTACAAACTGTTTTACTTGCTCTATCATTTAATTACCAATTTTTGTTCCTAGCCAAAACCCAACTCCAACACTCACAGGAATTAAAGCTTTTTCTAGCCAACTTTTAGTTTTTAATTTACTGTTTTCTTTTTCTAACCCGTTATTTAAATTTGTTTGCAGAACATTTAATTCTTTGTATGAATCTAAACTTTTCTCCGTGGCTTTTAAACTTATGTCTTTGTCTCTAAGTTGTTCGTTTTTCAAATTAACAACACTGTCTTTAGAAGAAAGTTGTACATCTTTTTCTTTTATAATATCTTGCGCTGTATTAGCGTCAGCAATAGTTTCAAGAATTTGATAAGTCATTGGAGGTTTAACATCAACAGAATTAGGTGTAGCTACCGCATCTTTAGAACCGTAATTCTCATTTAAAGCTTCGGCCACTTCAACTAAATTTTTATTTCTAATTAATTCTTTCTGTTTTTTATTAGACTCCCGTAAAGCTAAAACTTTTTTCTCGCTGTCTTTTGCTTTTTTTTGGAATTCGTTAATCAACCGTTCTTTTTTCTCGTTTTCCTGGCGAATAGAATCTATCAGTATTATTAAAGCCTCATTCATAACTTTAACACCATCTTGCAGCTTCTTAGCTTGTTCTTTTGTTGCTTCGTTTTTGCCAGCCTGAAATTTACTTTGATCATTTAAACGGCTTTTGACAAAGAAAAAAACTAACACTAGGAAAATACCTAGAGCTATCCACTTACACTTATTTACTATTTCTTTCACTTTTAATTTTATTAGAATTCTTTTTACTGAATAATCTAGACCCTTTAGGAAATATAGCCTTTAAAATCTGTCTTAATATAATAACTTCTTTCATCTTTTGTTTTTTATAATTCCCACCTTAATATTTGTGATTCTGCTATATATACTTCTCCGTCTCTTTCCATTAGCCCGCCGACAACTAAAATGTCATCAACTTTAACTGGTGTCTCTGTAAGTCCTTCTCCGATGGCAATCACCTTAACTCTATTTTTGAAAACACCTATTTTATCCATAACTGTTTCTTTATGCATAACTTTTTCAACTAAAATAAGCTCTCCAAAAACTCTATATTTCTTCTTGTCCATTTACTTCAACGTTTTTAATTGTATTTTCATAAAGGTCTCTAAACCATTTGATGTCTTCTGAATAGTTTCCAGTTGCTTCAGGATTCATTTCATAAATGTCACCGTTCTCTAGAAACATATTATACGTCGATTTCATTTGTGTCATAACTTTTGGTATTTAGTATTTGAAATAAATCATTGAATTCATTTACTCCAATATCTTCTAATTTGCAATTAATCTGTATCCTAACTCTGTCTTTGCCCATTTTAGCTTTGAAAAACAGTTTGTCTTTAACCGTTTCAAAAGCTAGAAAGGTACATTTCGATCCTAGCTTTTTCTTGGTATTGACTATTTCTTGCTTTAAATATTCGGCTTGAAATTGGCTTCTATTCATTCGGTACAACTTCTAATTTTGATTTCTGAGCTTCTTCCATTTCAGCAATAAGCGTGTTCATATGAACTGCTTTACCTGCGTCGATTCCACGATCATGAATAATAAATCTGTTTTCTAATGCTTTCATTACAATTGCTGTAGGGTCTCCAACATAAGCTTCAACTAAATTATTGGCCGCCATAAAAGCTACAGGATCAAAAACTTTAGTTACTTTTCCAGAATCAATGTCTTCTTGTTTTGGTGATAGTACGATGTCATCTCCTTGCCAATAGCGATATTTTAAAGGCCTAACCATTTTTACATTTTCATTAAACAGTCTCTCAACTGATGCCGCCATAATTGCAAATTCCTCTCCGGTTATTTCTATTTTTTCATCAGCTCGGAACCCTGAGTTATACTGCGTTAATTCTTCTTTTTCTTCGTTCATTATTTTTTATTTTTATTAACCCCCGATATTTCACGAGGGTTTGTTTTAGTTGTGTATTTTAATTTGTAGGCTATCAATGAAATTTTTATGTTTCTCTTTACTATCTAAGTATGTACCGTCTTTAAGATAAAATATTCTTTTTTCTATATCTAAACTTAGATAAGTGTGTAATTTTTTATGCGGTCTTGCCTCTAAAACAAAAATGTCTTCTAAATATTCGTCATTATAATTCCAGTGGTGTGCTTCAAAACCTTTATCTAAATTAAGCTTTCTACTTAAGTTCTTGTATATTACTGTTTTCTTCCAAGGTTTATCTTTATCCCAATCTAACTGTTGATTTTTATAACCGAGCCTTTCATATTTTTCTCGATGTCTTTTTCTTTCATTCTCAACAAAATCAGGATCATTTTCTGTTAGGTTATGATGTCTTAATTTAGCACGAGCTTTCACGCATTCTTTACATTTACTATCTACACCAAAACTCATCGAAGAGTGTTTATAGTACTCTTCGAATGGTTTACTAATATTACATGATATACATGTTTTATGACTCATTTTTAAAAAGGTAAATTTTCATAGTCATCCTCTTTCATATTTGTTGCTGGATCAAATGCTTCTGTTGGTGTAGCTTTAGGAATTTCAGTTTTTGGTGTTTGTTGTTCCGCAGATGGTGCAGATTCGCCTTGAACCCACTTTAGTCGGTCTGTTTCTGCTTTTAACACTCCTAAAAGATAGTCATTTTTGGCTTCTAAAGTAACAGCTGTTGGTTTATTTTTACCTAGAGCATCTTTTTTCCAAGTAAGCCCAGGAATATCCCCTTCTACAGATTTACCTTCTTTATCTATATAAGCATTGGTCAATCCTTTTACCTTCTCCCCATTAACTTTCACAGAGATACCAATTTTAGAATACTTATCTCCTTCGGGCGTGAAATTATAACCACTGATTGTGATTTTATCTCCTTTATTTAATTTTGGAAGTACCTTGATTAAACTTTCCGCGTACGTGTCAACATTACCTTTTTGATCGGCTACATCCACTGGAACATAATAGACATTATCTCCATCTTTAATATTTAAAGAGATTTGATTCCCAAATTTTCCTTCATAAATTGAAACTGATTCTAATACACCAGATACTCCATCTTTTGAGTATTTTCTGTATGAGATATTTCCTTTTGAAGAAGTGTGTTTTACATAACCTTCTTTTTCATCTTTTGAATAGTCAAAGAATTGACCGCTTCCGAATTCTAATTGCAAATAGTTTTTTTCAATTGCCATTTTTACCTAACTTTATTTAATTGTTTTTATTAATTTATTGTATACAAATATAGTGATTCTATTTGAAAAATCCTAATTTTCTTCTATGTTTATTTCTTTTTCCGCGAAATTTTTTATCTTTATTATTCCGAGTTTTATCTTAATTCGGCGGATAAAATAATTAAAATCAGATTTTATATGATCAAATGATGTCATTTCTAAATAATCGATATAAGAGTCAATTTCATCAACCGTTTCTGTTACTGTTATGGTTAAATCATCATTAAGAAAAACAGTTGTAAGTCCTCTATCTGTAACAGCTAGTTTAATGTCATCTAAATAAACCATTATTTCAGTATAGATCTCTTCAAAGTCTTCATCTTCTACTTCAAATGCTTTTTCTCTGTCTTTTAGTTCTTGTGGTATTCTGTCTTCACCTACATTTAAATCTTCGTAAAATTCTCTAGTATGTCCTGCATCACATCTTGGAACAGCATTTTCTTGATTTTCTAATCTTTTTTCGGCGGACTCTTTTAGAATTTCTCCAAATCCTGTTAGGAATAGTCTTTTTCTTTTCATCTATTTTTTATTTCTTAAATGTATTTCTAATCGGCTGACTGAGTTCCAAGCGGCCGCTACTAAATGCTCTTCATCTGAATCCTCTCCAATACCTAAAGCATGTCTAAATTCTGCATTACTATATTCAAAATCTCCATTATCTACTCTTGAGAAGTTTTCCCAGTCATTTCCTTTTTCGTATTTTTTGTGGCCATCCAACGATCTTAAAGATAAAGCTTCAATTGCATTCCTCATTTGCTTACAGTAAGTGAATACAGGTGCTTTTTCAACTGTTTTAGATTCTTTTTTGCCGATTTTTGGTACTGGTTGCCAACCTTTGATTGTATTTGGAGGGTTGTTTATTCCTTTTCCTAAATATTCTTGATTTTTATGTCTTATACTATGTCCTGTTATATCATTGTAAGCGTCTAGTGGGTCTCGATCATTAAGATCTACAGACTTAATATTTTTTATATCAACAACATAAAAAGGCTCAATATTCTTATTTGGTATAGTTGAATCTTGGACTTTTTCAAAAACTGTTCCTCCTGTGTGTGACGTGTTTTTTAAATGTTCTAGCAGTTCTTTTTCATCTTCGGCCAACATAATTTTTGTTATGTCTTCAATACTATTATATGATTTAAAATTCAATATATTATTTCTTAATTTTTCTAATTCCTGTTTTTCTTCCATTTTTTTCGCGGAACTTTTAAACCAATATGGTATTTCAACTACTTCATCCAAGAAAAATGGCTCTTTATATTTTATAGTGCCTTCAACTCCATTAAAAACTTGCCTGTTAAATTCTTCTTCGGTTACCTCTTTACCGTTTATTTTGTATTTTACCATTTATTTTTGTTTATTATTTCCACTTCGTATTCGCGCGATAAAAAATTAAAAACAGACATCACTTGTAACATTATTATCAACTGTACTCTGGGATGATTACTTCCCCAACAAGTTTCATTATTACCCTCTATATTTCAAGGTTATTCTGAGTACATTATTCCTGTTTAAAATTGACCTAAAAGCAGTTCTTATGGTATGCAGGTAAGTACTTAAAAACACATGTTAGTGGGCGAACTTTACCTCACACACTATAAAAACCCCTTCTTATTTATTACCTTTCGAACGGTGGAGGTTAACGATGTGTTTTGTTTTTAAAAAACTCTACCCCGTAGGTAAAGAGCGCATCTTAAGGTAATGCGATTGATACAAATAAATGCTAAACCAAGTCACTCTCCATTTTGGTGGGGACGAAATCCTTTACTCTAAAATCCAATCTTTATACGCAGATCCCATATTCGTAAACCCTAATTGAATATCATTATTTTTCAAGGCTGTAATCTTTTCTCCTTGGTCATCTAAAATATCAAAAGCATGTTCTCTGTTTTCAATAATATTATAGCTTTTACCGCTTGTTAAATAACTAACTGTTTGTGCTGTGGTGGGTACTGTTGCTGTTTTAATCATTTTTTATGTTTTAATTTATTAAAAATATAGTTATTATTTTTTAATTACGCAACTTTATTATTTAAAAACTTTACATAATTCCTATTTAATTGTGTAATCATTGGATTTCTCATTTGATGTACATCTGGATCTAACTCCATAACCCCAATTCCTCCTACACCTTTAATTATTTTTAGAAAATCTTTTAATCCTGATCTGTTTCCTAAGTCGCTTTGTGAACCATCTCCATTTATAAATAATTTACTACTTTCTGGAACTCTTGTCACATAACTGATTATTTCATGAAGTGTCATATTTTGTACCTCACTTAAGATTATAACCGAGTGTTCTGGAAAAGTGTTTCCGCGCAAGAAACCAATATGTTCAAATTGTATTTTACTTTTTACATTATTTATGTTTTCTCGACCTAAAATCTTAGATATACTTTCATAGAATGATCTTTCGTAATTTGAAAATTTCTCTTCAAGTCCAGGAAGAAATCCAATTTTACTTCCTAGTTCAACAATTGGCTTTGTAATAATTATCTTTTTAAACTCCCCTTCTTTTAACCCTTCTAACGCTCGGTACATCTGAATGAAATCTTTAGCACATCCAGCTTCGGCCAAAAGGATTGAAATATTATTTTCTCTTAAGAAATTAGCAACAGGTTTCTGATGTTGTTTTAATCCCACCTTAATTTCGTTAATTGACTGACTAAGAGATAGTGTTTTGTCTACAACTTTGGTCTTTTTGATCTCTCGCGTGCTTGGTTTTTTCTCGCCTGTCATATTTTATTATTTAGTGAAGTAAATGTAGTGATTTAGTTTGAGATAAACAAATATTTATTCGTCTTTTATTTCATTTTTTGTATAAAATATATTCCAGTAATCATCACCACCAAAATCATTCTCAACTAAAACTGCTGTTAACTCTTCTTTTCGCGAAATTTGTCTAAATTCTTGCTCATATTCGAAGTTTTCAGGATTTGTTCCAAAATAAATATAATTATCTTCTGCTTGCCAATAATCTTCAGCACATTCTTGAATAACATAATTTTGGAAATTAGCTATTTCAAAATATTCAGATAAAGCTTCTAAAGAACTGTTGTAATTTTCTATTAGTTTATTCATGTTTTTTATTTATTTTCTTTTTTCGCGGGATTTAGATGTTTAGAATACACAGTTGCTTTACACCAAAAATTGTAAAAATCTTCACTGATAAGACTGTCCGAACAATATATAGCCTGGCTTTCATAGTATGTTAATTCTGCTTTTGAGTAGCACCAACGGATAATTTCTTTAGAATATTGATCGCCGTTTTTAATATCTTCTAGTAAAGATTTAGAACTTCCACAATAATCAGTAAATGGGTAAACTCCTTTAGATTGCCCTTTCTTTATACCACTTGTATAATTAGGTTTCATTATTGTCTTTCTGCCTATGTATCGTTTATTTTTAGTCAAGTTGGTTATTTCGTATATAAATCCTAGAGCATTTGGCTCGCAGTCTTTAATATTCTTAATCTCTTTTCCTTTATAAAACCAATTAACTGTTTCTTTTTTTACCATTCTTCTATGTCTATTACTGTTTAATAC
>Ga0247738_10000655_pt1 | contig 12668 bp, 11 predicted proteins | sample UWRJL013104B2_FD_180936 | JGI IMG/M metagenome (GOLD analysis project Ga0247738, IMG submission 180936) | Plant litter microbial communities from Arlington Agricultural Research Station in Wisconsin, United States - UWRJ-L013-104B-2 | ecosystem: Environmental > Terrestrial > Plant litter >...
GTTTCGGAAGCAAGGAACATAAAGGACTGACTTCGTCGTTCGATTATGCCGGACCGATGACAGAAACCGTATTGATGGGTAACCTGGCCATCAGAAGTTATATGCTCAGAAGACAGACTGCTGACAATAAAATGGAGTTCTTCGGAAGAAGAAAGCTGCTTTGGGATGGTGAAAACACAAGAATCACCAACCTGGAAGAGGCTAACCAGTTTGTTACGCGTACCTACCGTAAAGGCTGGGAAGTGTAGTAAGCGATCCGAAATATATGATAGAAAAAGCCACCTTCCGGGGTGGCTTTTTTGATGTTGAAGGAGGCATAGTTTTAATGAGGCTAATGGATTTCATTAATCTACCCTAAGTGTGACCCATTCAGGGTCAGTTTTATTTTTTCATCCGTGGTTTTCTATAAACATGTGAATCCTTCGGATTCATTCACTTGTATACAGCTGAAATGCTTAAAATGCCTGTGGGGCATGTTGTGGAGAGCAGAGGCCCGGGGAGGTATCATCTACCCCTTTTTTGATCCATTCGCGGTCCGTTTCATTTTTATGCAAATATTTTAAATCCATCGGATGCATAACATGAAGATTTTGATCCTGAAGGGATCATATGTTTATAGATAGGCCAAAAAGGAAAAGACCTGACCCTGACAGGGTCACACGTTTGGCCCTGATATCTCCGGATTTGTCAATCCGGCTATTGTACAGATTTTCAGTTTCTTATGAATCTGTACAAATAGGGGGCTTTATTCTGAGCTCCGGTAAACTTTTTTTCAAGACGCTCCAGCACATTCAGGTCCAGTATCTTCTTCTGGAAATTATTTCTGGCAAATGGCCTGTCATACACTGCTTCGTACAGCTCCTGTATTTCCTTTATGGTAAATGTTTCGGGCAGAAGATTGAAGCCGATCAGTTTGCGGTCAAGGTTTTGTCTGAGGGCTTCGAGGCCGTAGGTCAGGATCTCGTTGTGGTCATAGTTCATTTGCGGGATGTCGTTGATGCTCCGCCATTCAAGGTACTCATCAAAAAAGCCGTTTTTCGGGTTCACCTTATGGATATCCACGAGGGCATAGTAGCCCACGCTGATAAATCTGCTGGTTATCCACTCTGTAACTTCTTCGTCAAACCGCTCATCATAAGCAATGAGGTCTGCCTTCATGATTGCTTTATGTTCACTGTTGACAATACGGTTTTCATCACCGAATACCCGGAACTGTTCCAGGTAAATATTCTCCAGGCCTGTCCTGTCCTTTAAAACCCTGCTGGCTGCCTTGTCAATCCCCTCCGTCTTTAATACATGCCCTCCGGGCAGCATCCAGGTGCCTTTTCCAAATTTGAATTTAGAAATCAACACCTTCAGTTCCTTGTCCTTATATCCGAATATCACACAATCGATCGAAAGGTGTGCTATAAATTTCCCAATGTCAATCTTCTCCATACGTGAATTTTTCTCAAAACCGTTCAAATGCAAAGGTAAGTTGAAGCCGCGTAATATATCACTTATGAAATTTGAATATTCAAAGATAAAATAAAATTTAAACTAATTGTCTTTTTTTTAGACAATAAAAAAAGAATGTTTATATTTGTTTATTCAACCAGATTTCAATAACCAAATTTTTTTTGCTATGAGAACATCTATTCATTTCAGGGCCCGTTTCAAAACAGGCTGCCTGGCCGTTCTGTGCCTGGTTTGTTCGCGGGCAGCACATGCCAAAGCCGATACCACGAGTTACATTCAGACCCTGGATATCACCACCGGGAAAATTGATACGGTGCTGATCACTAAAAAGCACTTCGAAGCCCCTAACTGGCATCCGGACAATTACCTGATCCTTAACAGTAAAGGGAAAATTGTGACCCTTGATCTTTTATCAAAGAAACTGACTGAACTCAATACCGGGTCTGCCAATCAAAACAACAACGATCATGGCATTTCACCGGATAAAAAATGGCTGGCCATCAGTCATAACGACAAGTCTGATTCTTCGACAAAGCCATATAAATCAGCTATTTATATCCTTCCGATTACTGGCGGGCAGCCCCGGAGGATTACGCCTGAAGTGCCGTCTTTCTGGCATGGCTGGAGTCCTGATGGCAAGACCCTGGCTTATTGTGCCGAACGAAACGGCAATTTTGATATTTATACCATTGGCACAGAAGGCGGTACTGAAAAAAGATTAACCACTACAGAAGGTCTGGATGACGGCCCGGATTATTCCCCGGACGGGAAATACATTTACTTTAATTCCTACCGTACCGGTCATATGCAGATCTGGCGTATGCTGGCAGACGGGACACAGCCCGAACAACTGACATTTGATGAAAATTCTAACTGGTTTGCCCATCCGTCGCCGGATAATAAATGGATTGTTTATATTGCTTATACTTCCGATGAAAAACAAAGCCATTTGTTTGGAAAAAATGTTAAACTTCGCCTTATGGATCTTAAAACCAAAGTGATCAGGGATATCACCCCTGTGTTTTTTGGCGGCCAGGGCACCATCAATGTGCCGTCATGGAGTCCGGACAGTAAAAAAATTGCTTTCGTCAGTTATTTAGTAAGATAAAACACCTTATCAGAAATATGAAAAAAGACAATTCAACCTCAAGAAGAAAGTTTTTGCACCAGATCGGTGCCACCGGTTTGATTACCGCCGCCTCGCCTTTTACCTCTCTGGCTGCACAGGAAAAAGCAGAGGAACGCATCCTGAATTATGACAGGCGTATTTCGTCAAATGATAAAATCCGCATAGGCGTGATAGGTTTCGGTGTCCAGGGACATTTTGATCTGAATACAGCCCTCAAAGTACCCGGTGTGGAACTGGCCGGCATCTGTGATCTGTATACCGGCAGGATTGAAAATGCAAAGGAATTGTACGGCAAAGACCTGTACACGACCCGTAATTACAAAGAACTGCTGGACAGAAAGGACATTGACGCGGTGTTGATTTGCACTACAGACTGCTGGCATGCCCGCATCACCCTGGATGCCCTGGCAAAAGGCAAACATGTCTATTGTGAAAAACCGATGGTCTATAAAATAAAGGAAGGCTATCCTGTTATGGAAGCTGCCAGAAAATCCGGTAAAGTGGTGCAGGTCGGAAGTCAGCGGGTCAGCAGCATAGGCCTGGCAAAAGCCAAAGAACTGCTGGCTGCCGGTGAAATCGGTAAACTTAATATGGTGAATGCCGTTTACGACAGGCAGAGCTCTATCGGGGCCTGGCAGTACACCATTCCGAAAGATGCCGATGCGATGACGACCAACTGGGACAAGTTTATCGAAGTTACTGAAAAGATGGCTTTTGATGCCAGGAAGTTTTTCTGGTGGAGGGCTTTCAAGGAAGTGGGGACGGGCGTAGCCGGTGATTTGTTTATCCATTTACTGAGCGGCACCCATTTTATGACCAATTCAAAAGGACCGGAAAGCATTTACAGCACCGGGCAATTCAGCTATTGGAAAGATGGCCGCAACCTGCCTGATGTCATGTCGGGGGTGATGCAATATCCGGACTGCAAAGATCATGATGCTTTCCAGATGACACTGCAGGTCAACTTTATCAGCGGCACAGGAGGCCAGGAGATCATACGTCTGATTGGTTCGGAAGGCACAATAGAGGTAAGAGGAAACAACCTGACCATCAAACACAGCCTGATGCCTGAGGCTCCGGGCTTCGGGGGGTATGACTCAGTTTTTACGTTTTCAAAAAGTATGCAGGACGAAATGAAAGCTGATTACGAGGCCAAATGGACGCCTGAACAAAGAAAAAGAAAAGTAAAAGAAGATATTATTTTCAAGGCCCCTGACGGTTACAGTGATCATTTGGATCACTTTACCAATTTCTTTGATTCTATCAGAACCGGCAAACCGGTGGTGGAAGACGCCGAGTTCGGGTTCAGGGCAGCTGCACCGGCCTTGTCGTGCAACGAAAGCTACCTGTCTAAAAAAATAGTCAAGTGGGATCCCGTCAACATGAAGCTGAAATAGACAGAAATGTTGACACTTCGTTATGCTGACAGTGAGTAGTTTGTGTTTTCAACAGATCCGTTTTTAAGTTATCAGGTTTATAAAATGCCGAAAAAAGACACTCCCCCGGTTTCCGGGGAGAGTGTTTTAAAGATAGTGTTCCTGCTCAGTCTGTCAAGGGCTCAAAAGCCATGATCATTCCCCCCGAAGCAGCCGTTTTTTGATGCTTCAGTAACAATATCCATAAAACCCGGGCACTATATTTTGATAAGTACTTTAATAGTCTGATATTTAAAATGAAAGAAGAAATGGGTTTCTAAAAAATACAAAAATGAAATATAGGTACTTCAGATTTACAATGTTGCAATTGATTTCCTGGATTGTAATATTTATTTTACCTTACCTCAATATCATATTCGAGCCGGAACGGATAAACACCGTTCACCCGGCGTTTTTGCTGACGCCATTTCTGCCGATACTCTTTTTACTCCTGGTATTTTACGGCAACATATTTTTTGTGGCCCCAAGTTTTATTCACAACCGGCCGGTGATCTATTTTGTGTTTTTGGCTGTGGGGCTTGCCTTATTCCTGTTTTACAATGCTGCGATTTTAAACTACCTGTCGGAAATTACCCGGAACACCGCTCCGAAGACACAAGTCGACAGGAGGTGGGAAATATTCCCGAGAATTATTTTCCCCGGCATTTTATATATCCTTACCGTTCTTGTCAGCAACATCAGCTTTCTTCTCGACGAAAGGCGGATTGAGAAAGAAGAAAAGCAGATCATGAATATCGAAAAAATAGCGACGGAACTGGTCATGCTGAAAAACCAGATAAGTCCACATTTTCTTTTTAACACCCTGAACAACATCCGCTGGATGGTCAGAAAGAACATGGAGAACACCGAGGAGGTGGTCCTGAAGCTCTCAGAGATTTTAAGGTACATTCTTTATGAAGTCGGTGAGGTGAAAGTGCCCATAAGCCAGGAAATAGAACACCTGAAAAACTACATTCAGCTGCAAAGTCTGAGGCTGCCTGTGCCCGGTGTGATAGAATTCAATGTGCAGCCGTCGGTGGGTACTCAGAAAATTGAGCCGCTGTTGTTTATCCATTTTGTTGAAAACGCCTTTAAATATGGTATAGATGCCAAAAATCCGCCCGAGATCGTCTTCGAGCTGGATACTGCGGGAAATCAGCTGATATTTAATGCCAGGAACCGGATCCTGAGTCCGGACAACAAACTGGAGAGTTCAGGCATCGGGCTTTCAAATATCAAACGGCGGTTGGAACTCCTGTATGCCAACAAACACGTGCTGGAAACAGAAGTAAAGGATGGCTATTACCTGGTGAAATTAATCATAACCTTAGATGAAAATTAAATGTATCCTGGTCGATGACGAACCGTTTGCCCTTGACATCCTGGAGGATGATTTAAAGTCATTTGACACCGTAGAGGTTCTGGCTAAATTCAATGACGCGGAAGAGGTCATTGAGTATCTGAAATCAAACGCCGTTGATCTGATGTTTACGGATATTCAAATGCCCGGCTTGCTGGGAACACAGTTGGTGAGGTCGCTCGAAAATCCGCCGCTGATCATCTTTACCACCGCCTATCACCAGTTTGCGGTAGAAGGGTTTGAGCTTAACGCGATCGACTACCTCATGAAACCCATCCGGAAAGAACGCCTGGGCGAGGCATTGAAGAAAGTCGTTAACCAGTTAAGCCTGACCCAAAAAGCCTCCGGGGAACCCGATCAAAATTTCATCATTTTAAATGTGGAGTATAAGAAAGTAAAACTGCTCTTTGAAGAAATCAGATACGTGGAGGGTCTCAAAGATTATGTCAAAATATACCTGGAAAACAGAGCCCACCCGCTTCTGACAAGGAGTAACCTGAGGGGCATGGAAAACAAACTCCCGGAAGAATTTTTCATAAGGATCCACAACTCCTTTATCGTCAATAAAAGCAAGATAGAAGGTTTTAACCAGACCAAAATAGCTGTCGGCAACACAGAACTTCCGGTGGGCAAAGCTTACACCGCCAAAATCAAAGAGCTCTTCTGACCTGATCAATCAGCCATTCCTGTTTGTCAGAACTGGCAAAAACTTCCTCTCTGCAGCTTTCGTCCTTCCCCATTTATGACTCAGATCGTACCCGTTCCGGATCACTCCCGGACAAAAAAACGGTGTCTTGTCATTCAATAGTATACACTTTATATGCATAGATATACACTTCATTTTCATCGCTAGGATGGGGATTATCTCTCCTATACTTTTGATCTCAAATCAGGGGCATCTGTTTTTAAAATGCTGAAAATCAGAAGGTAGGTTAAAGAGGTGTCACAATTACAAATCATATAAAATTTTAAAGAAATGAAAAAATTATTAACACTGCTGACCCTCTGCCTTCTGGCTGTATCGGGTTATGCTCAGATCCCGGCCGCAGGTGGAAAAATGCCTGACATGAACATTGGACACATCTACGGGAAACTGGTAGATTCAGAAGGTAAGCCTCTTGAATTCGCCACCGTGGTGGTGATGAAATCTACCCTAGACAGTGCAACCAAACAAAGCAAGGAAATTGTCGTAAAAGCCCAGACTACGGGAGACAACGGCGAGTTTGATATCAAGGATTTGCCTGTGAGGGCCAAACTGACTTTGAAAATCAGCTCTGTCGGTTTCCAGACATTTAACATGCCCATTGACTTTACTCCGCCTAAAATAGAAGGCATGACTCCGGGCAAAGCACCCGATGCGGCTATGATGGCTAAAATGATGGCCTCATTTGAAAAAGACCTGGGCAAGATCAAAGTGGAAAACGAAAGCAAGGAACTGGACGCTGTGACGGTGAAAGCCACCAAGGCTTTGCTCGAAATGGACATTGACAAAAAGACATTTAACGTAGAGAAAAACATTGTGACGGCAGGGGGGACGGCCATTGATGTAATGCGGAACATCCCGACGATCCAGGTAGACATTGACGGCAATGTGAAACTTCGCAATGCTTCACCTACACTGTTCATTGACGGCAGACCGACCACACTTACCCTGGACCAGATTCCGGCAGATGTGATTGAAAAAGTGGAAGTAATCACTAACCCCTCGGCCAAATATGATGCTTCCGGAAGCATGGCCGGTATCCTGAATATTGTTCTGAAAAAGAACAAACAAAGTGGCTACAACGGTATGGTGATGGCGGGGGTAGACCGGTTGGGCGGCTCAAATTTTATGGGCAACTTTAACCTGAGACAAAACAAATTTAACCTGTCACTTATGGCCATGAACATGAGGATGCGTAGCACCACCGAAGGCTACAGCGAGCGTTCAAGCGACATTGTGGGGATTTCGACACTGACCAATCAGGACATTGAAAGCAAAAACAAATCGCTGATGAGTTTCGGAAGGCTTTCGCTGGATTATTACCTGACTAAAAAGACTTCATTTACTGTAGCAGGTATTATCGGCGGCGGAAAGTTTAAACCCTCTGAAAACCTGTTAATTACGAATACAGCAGGAACGGTGACCACACTGAGCAACAGAATTTCTGAGAACGAAAGACAATTCAAACCCCTTGGTTTTCAGCTTGGGTTTAAGAAGGAGTTCGAAAAAGCAGGTGAGGAACTTACCATGGACTTTAACTTCTTCGGAGGAACCAACAGCGGAAACGCGGTTTACAATACCAACTATCTGAATGCTGCCAACCAAATCACAGGGGTGCAGATCCAGAAAAACATCAGCACAGGTTCCAACCGGTTCATGACGTTCCAGACGGATTATGTCAGACCGCTGAAAAACAACGGTAGCCTGGAGACCGGGGTAAGGGCCCAGATCAACAGCTTATCCAATAAAAACGACAATTCACTGAAACCCGTGGGTTCTGATGTTTATAACAGCATTTCATCAGCATCTACCAATTACGAAAGCAAAAACAATGTATTCGCGGCATATATTTCGTTAAGCGGAAAAGTGAGCAATGCCTTTTCTTACAAAGCGGGCCTCAGGGCTGAAAGCTCATCGTATGACGGCAAATTGCTGAATACCGGAGCCAAATTCTCTAATAACTACCCCGTAAGTTTGTTTCCGTCCATTTTCCTGAGCAAGGACCTGACTAAAACAGACCAGATTCAGCTGAGTGTGACCCGCAGGGTAAACAGGCCTAATTTCTTCCAGATCATTCCGTTCATAGATTACAGCGACAGCCTGAACATCACGAGAGGAAATGCCGATCTGAAACCGGAGTTTACCACTTCAGGCGAGATTTCCTACAGCAAGTCCAAAGGCACAGGTACTTTTCTGGCCTCGGTTTATTACAAGTACACCAACAACCTGATCACGAGATATCTTAACCAGGAAGTGAACCCGGTAAGCGGCAAGACAGATCTGATAAACACTTATATCAATGCCAACTCAAGCGAGAATTACGGTGCAGAGATTACCTATACCAACAAAATCACGAAGTGGTGGGACTTTACAGCCAATGTGAACTTGTATAACTCTAAAATCAACCTGGAAAACGTGGAGAACAGCACCCCCCAGGAAGCGATCTGGACTGCCTTTGGTAAGATCAACAGCAATTTCAATCTCAAAAACAAATGGGTGATCCAGCTTTCGGGTGATTACCAGGGAAAAACCAATATGCCGGTAACGCAGAACCAGGGCGGAGGATTTTCGATGAGCCAGGCTCAAAGTTCGTCGCAGGGATATATCGAACCCTATTATGGTGTTGATTTGGCGATTAAGAAGTCTTTTATGAAAAACGATGTGGCTTCGCTGACCTTATCAGCCAGTGATATTTTCAGAACAAGAGGAAACACGATGGTTTCGTCAGGAGAGGGTTTCAGCCAGACTTATTACAGATTGACTAACCCGCAAATGATCAAACTGAATTTCTCTTTCAGGTTCGGGCAAATGGATGCTAAACTATTCAGGAAAAACAACAATACTTCTTCGATGGAGGGCATGCAGATGCAATAATAAAATAAATGATTTGTAACCTGGACGATCAGAATCGGTATGGCAATTTGCGATACCGATTTTTTCTTTTTCAGAGCTTTTGCTCCTCTCATTCTCCCTGTGGCTATAATCGGCTGAATTTGTCCCGGAAAGCCCTTCCCATCCATATATTTTTGCTACAGAACAGTTCGATTTTTCCTTTCCGGGAAAAATATACAAGACACGTCGCTTTTTGTCCATTCCCCGGCGTCTGCTTTCTGCTGAACTTTGCATCATCAAAATAACAATAACAATTTAAATAAAATGAACAGATCAGCAAAAGCCCTATGGAATGGCACCATCAAAGAAGGTAAAGGAAACCTTACGACACAAAGCCAGACACTTGATAAAACACCTTACTCTTTTGTCACCAGGTTTGAAAACCAGGCAGGGACAAATCCTGAAGAACTGATGGCCGCAGCCCATGCAGGATGTTTCACCATGAAACTGAGTGCCGACCTTACTGCAGCCGGTTTTGTGCCCGGTGAATTGCTTACAGAAGCCGTTGTTTCACTGGTTAATGGCGTTATTGCCAAATCTGCCCTTACCCTTCACGCCGAAATTCCGGGCATCACTGAAGAGCAGTTCCAGGAAATTGCCCTGAACGCAAAAGCCACCTGTCCGGTCAGCAGGGCCTACAATTTAGAAATCAGCCTAGAGGCCCATTTACAATAATTTATAAACATCAAACAAAATAATCTCAGAAACAAATAAACAATTTAATAAAATGAAAACATTAGTAATAGCATTCGGAATATTAGCAACATTAGGTCAGTCTGTTTTAGCCCAGGGGAAAAGAGTACCAGCCTCAGCGGGCAGAGAAGAATACATTGAAGTGGAAAAAAATGTAAAACTCCATGTGACAGACCTCGGGGAAGGCCAACCGGTCGTACTCATACACGGCTGGCCCTTAAGCGACGCCATGTATGAATACCAATACCAATACCTGGTCAGGAAAGGTTTCAGGGTAATAGGCATTACGCTTAGGGGTTTCGGAAAATCCGATAAGCCTTACGGCAGATATGACTTCGATGTGTTTTCTGATGACATTCATGTGGTTCTGGAAAAACTGAAGATCGAAAACGCAGTGTTGGGTGGTTTTTCGATGGGTGGTGCCGTGGTACTAAATTATGTGACCAAATATAACGCGGCCCATGTCAGTAAGCTGGCTTTGTTCGGTGCTGCTGCCCCGTCGTGGAAACAAAGGGAGGGCTTTCCTACCGGCATACCTGCAGAAGCTGCGGAGGGACTGATAAAACAGACCATGACCAACAGACAAGACCTGATAGCGGGTTTTGGGGCGGGGTTCCCGGCTAAGGAAGGCAATATTTCAAAAAACATGGAAAAATGGCTGGAGAATATCAACTTAGAGGCCTCACCTTATGCCATCACAGAATCTATCACGGCACTTCGCGACCTTGATTTACGTCCCGAACTGTCAAAAATCAAGATACCCGTTGCCATATTTCACGGGGTTTATGACAAGAACTGTCCTTTTGTCTGGGCGGAAGAATTAAACAAAGGCCTGAAAAACTCCTACATCGTCAGATTTGAAAACAGCGGACATGCCTTGTTTATCGAAGAGATGGAAAAGTTTAATACCGAACTTGAGAAATTCGCCAGAAAATAATCGGTAATCAGCACACGCGGAGTCTTTACAGGACTCCACGTGTTTTTCTGCTTGCTGGGAAATGCGTAATATTGTAAACGGTGTTTTAATTATAAGTCATGATAAAGCAGAATCTCTTTGAAAGCAGTCTTAAAACCATAGGTCTGGTACAGCTGAACAGCGAAAATGTGGATACGGTCAACAGCGATACCTATAAATCTTACATCAAGGCATTGTATGTGCCCGAAGGTTACAAGATCAGGGTCGATTTTCATTTGTATACCACTACACAACCCGCCCTTTTCTTTGTCAGCCCCAACCAATTCCTTGAAATCGAAGGTTTTGGTACAGAGCCCGGCCATTTCGTGTTTTATAACCGTGATTTTTACTGCATTCAGATACACGATGAAGAAGTGGCCTGTGACGGAATACTTTTTAATAACATCCACAACATCCCGATGATTAATGTGGCGAAAGAAGAGGCCGCTTTTGTGGATTACCTTTTCAGGCAGATGGAGGATGAATTTGCTCTCAGCGATACCTCGCTGGAAGAGATGATCCGCACTTATCTGAAGCAGCTGCTGATCAAAGCCACCCGACTATGGAAAAAACAACACCTTGACAAAGAAGTATTGCAGCAGAACAATGACCTGGAGTTTTTCAGGAAGTTTACCATCCTGGTTGATGCCCATTATAAAGAGAAACATACCGTGGCAGATTATGCTGACCTGTTGTTTATGGCCGCAAAAACCATCACCCACAAATTTAAACGCCTGAACCTGCCACAGCCTAACGAGGTCATCAAAAACCGGATTGTGCTGGAAGCCAAAAGGCTGCTCGTGCACACTTCCATGACGGCCAAAGAAATCGCCCACGACCTCGGCTACGATGATCCTGCCTATTTCAGCCGGATATTTATGGTAAAAACCGGGGAATCGCCTTCGGGTTTCAGGGCGAAGTACCTTGACCGGGGCCTAGAATAGCTGTCATTTTTACTCTGACGGCTGATACTGAATAACGCGGTTATTATTCCCAGTCCAAAAACACAGAAGCCCCGGTGTTTTCGGCACCGGAGCTTCTTCAATATTCTGAAACCGGCTGCTGATCAGGACGGTACTTTTCTGGCCAGCTCCCTGTCCCAGACACGGTGGCCAGCCACTGCCTTGATAAATGCGTCGACTTTCTGTGTAATTTCTCCTGATGGAATAAGTATGACTCCTTCATCTTCCTTCAGGTAAGTAGCTCTCAGAAGCGTTTCAGCTCCTTCCAGGGCTATCGTTTTACAATGCCTGTACGCTTCATTGATAAAGTGAAGGGCATCCGTATTCTCAGAAAGTATTTTAATGCTTCCGTTGCCTCCGGGTATGATAACGGCATCGTACAGGACAGAAGAAGTGTTGAAAAAACTGGCTTCCGCTGTTAAGATCTGGTCCTTAAGACCGGTTACCGGTCCTAAGGAAGGAGCGATCAGCTTGCCTGAAGCTCCTTTTGCACCCAGGGCCTTTTTTATTATGTCGACAGAGGAGGTATCCACACCATTGGCAATCAGAATAGCTACTACTCTTCCGGCCACGCTGTCTTTGACTGTATTGGCCATACTCAGGGCTTCCGAAACGGTGTCTGACTGTTTTACAGGGATAGACTGGAAATTTCCAGGTGTTTCATCCGCAGGGATACTTCCGTTCAGATGGCCGTTAAAAGAGGATTCCGGAATGGTCATTCCAAGGTTCCTGGCAACTTCTTCAGTCAGGTTTTTGTCTATATTATTAAGATGAAGCAGCATCCGCTCGCGTATGGCAACGGTTTCAACTTTACTCAGTTCAAAACTCAGTGCAGCGATGAGGTGCTTTTTCTCCGGTTCCGACTGGCTTCTGAAAAACAAACCGGCCTGGCTGTAGTGATCAAAAAAACTACGGCTGCGGCCTCTGATCTTTTTGGCTTCGACTTTCTCCGGATAGGAGGTAAATCCGCCCTCTTCCATTTTTGCCTGATAAGGACAGCCACCAGCCAGGGTATTGGGTTCATAACTTACCCTTCCTTTGTTAATGGTCTGACGCATGTGCCCGTCCCTTTGATTGTTATGGACTTCAGCCACGGGTCTG
>Ga0247738_10000656_pt1 | contig 12659 bp, 14 predicted proteins | sample UWRJL013104B2_FD_180936 | JGI IMG/M metagenome (GOLD analysis project Ga0247738, IMG submission 180936) | Plant litter microbial communities from Arlington Agricultural Research Station in Wisconsin, United States - UWRJ-L013-104B-2 | ecosystem: Environmental > Terrestrial > Plant litter >...
TTGGCCGTCCTGCGGCAGCTTCGACGAGCTTATCGATACCAAGACCGGCAAGGTCTATGTCGCCGATCCGCCGCAGGACGGCCAGACCGCGCGACGCAACTATGCCTATATCGCGATGCTGCCCGGGCCGGACGGCAATCACATCCTCATCATCGCCGGGACGCGCGACCCCGCTTTGTTGCAGGCGGCCGAAATCATGAATTCGCCAGCCATGCTCAAGACCCTCGAGGCCGCTGGCAAGGACGGCTTTTTCGAGGCGCTGTTCGCGGTCGACGGCGTCGGTGACGAAAATCTGCGCGGCACATTGATTGCCGCCGGTCCCCGTTCGGCGGAAGGCATGTGGGACAGCGTCGATGGCGTCAGCACCAGCCCAGAGTCGCCGCCCGCCAACTGAAGGTGGCGCGCCAGTTCCGCACAGCGGCAGGCCGAGCTGCGCCGTGCCGTCCAGCTGTAACGTTACACGCCCAAGCGGCAACCGTACATAACTTGTCCCCACAGCCGATGTCCTTAGCTCGCTATCAATCAGGGAGAGCAACCGACTTCAGGTGTTGCGCCGCCTGAAGACATTGGGCCTGAACTAAAGGGATCAGAACGTAATGCGGAATCATATGAGCGCACTTATCGCGCTTGCCTGTGTCTGGCCGGTGGCCGCGCAGGCGCAGGGAACGACACCGGAAGATGCTGCCACGGCAGCGGCGGATGCGGAAGATGGCGGCCAGGATATCGTCATTTTCGGCCGTGGCGAGAACAAGATCGGCATTGCCGGTGCCGCCAGCGAGGGCAGCATCAGCGGACAGGATCTGCTCGTGCGTCCGCTGCTCAAGGTGGCCGAACTGCTCGAGGCCGTCCCCGGCATGATCGCCGCCCAGCATTCGGGTTCGGGCAAGGCCAACCAATATTTCCTGCGTGGCTTCAATCTCGATCATGGCTCTGACTTCACGACCTATATCGATGGCGTGCAGATGAACTTCCGCACCCATGGCCATGGGCAGGGCTATCTGGATCTCAATGGCTTCATTCCCGAGACGGTCAGCCGCGAGGACTTCCGCAAGGGGCCTTATCGCGCAGACGGCGGCGATTTCGCCATGGCAGGCGCGGCCTATATCACCACGGTCGACAAGTTCGATGCGCCTTGGGTTTCGGCCGAAGCCGGTTCCTTTGGCTGGCGCCGTGCGGCCGCTGGCGCGACGCTCCCCACCGGGCAGGACAGCAACCTGACCTTCGCGGTGCAGGGCAAGGTCTATAATGGCCCGTGGGAAGAATCGGAGGAGCTGCGTCACCTCTCCGGCTTTGCCAAATATACCCATATGCTCGGCGCGTCCGAACTCGGTATTTCCGTGCAGGCTTATCATGCCACATGGAACCCGACTGAGCAGATCCCCGAGCGCATTGAAGGTTCGGCTATCTGCGCAGACGTCTTCTGCGCGCCCGATCCCAGCGCCAAGGGCATGACCACCCGCTTCGTGGGCGCGGTCAATCTCAAGGGTGACGGCTATAAGGTGAATGGCTCGGTCCAGTTCTACAACTGGTGGATGTATTCCAACCCGACCTACGCGAACGCAGACGGCACCAGCGCGCAAATCCGCCAGTTCGACCGGCGCTGGATCTACCAGCTCAACGGCGAGAAATATTGGGATCTGAGCGAAGGCATCAAGCTGACGCTGGGCGGGCAGGGGCAGATCGACCATATTCCCAATGTCGGCGTGTATCACACGATCGACCGCCAGTTTTCCGACAGCTTCGGCGCCTATCATGTCAGCGAAAGCTCGATTGCGGGCTTTGGCGAAGTGACTGTGGAGCCGATCAAGGGGTTGCGCGTCATCGGCGGCCTGCGCGCCGATCATTACTGGTTCAATGTTCGTGCCAATGATGCCGCAGCCACCGCATTGGGCGTCGGCTCGGGCAAGGATACTTTGGTCTCGCCAAAGGTCGCGGTTGCATGGGAAATCACCCCGCAGATCGAGCTTTACGGCAACTGGGGCAGGGGCTTTCACTCCAATGACGTGCGCGGCGCCGTCACCGCGACGCCGGTTCCCGTGCTCGTCGCAGGCACCGGCAAGGAATTTGGGGCGCGCGTGCAGCTCGGCAAGTTCACGCTCACGGCGACATATTGGTGGCTGGACCTGGGCAGCGAGCTCAAGTTCGTTGGCGATTCCAATGCCGTCGAGCCGACCGGCGCGAGCCGCCGCCATGGTTATGAGCTGGTGGCCTTCTGGCGCCCGCTTCCGTGGCTCGCCATCGACGGCAATTATACCGGCAGCCATTCGCGCTACGACAATGGCGATCATATCCCCAATGCCTTCGAAAATGCCGGGCAGATCGGCGTATCGATCATCCAGGACAAGTGGAAGTTCGCGGCTCGCCTGCGGCATCTGGGGCCGTATCCGCTGATCGAGGACAATAGCGAGCGCGACAAGGGCAGCAATGTCGTCAACGTGCGCGGCGCCTATCAGCTCGGCAAGGCGGAATTCTATGCCGAAGTCGTCAATGTGCTCGACAGCCGGGACAAGGACATGACCTATTTCTACGAGTCCTACATTCCCGCTTTTGACGCGGCGCCAACGGAAGGCCGCATGAGCCGCGTGCTGGAGCCGCGGACCTTGCGGGTGGGCGCGACGTTCAAGTTCTGATCGCTCAATCCTGACTCCCCGGCGTCCGGTTTTCCCACCGGCCGCCAGGCGCCGGCTCTGCCTGACCACGCACGGGGGCAGGGCCGGCGCTTCCCTTTTTGAGTGGGCCTTTTGGGACTGTCCTTTTTGGGCTGGCTTCCCGCGCTGCCGGGCGTGCACACTTGTCATTCGGGTCGTTTGATTCCAAACGGCAATGGTCAATTGCACCGGCTCAGGCCGGGACGCTCGGAGAGGAAGTTACTGCCATGAAGATCGCGATTCTCGGGGCCACCGGCAATGCCGGCCAGCGCCTCGTCACCGAAGCCCTGAGCCGTGGCCACAGCGTCACGGGTATCTCTCGCCATGCCGGCGATCAGGCAGCCCGCGAGGGTGTGAACTGGGTCACGGCCGACATCAACGATACCGACGATACGGCCGCCAAGGTCGCAGGCCATGACGCTGCGATTCTCTCCATGACCTTCAATGGCCTCGATACGGACGCTGTGTTCGCCTTGGCCCGCAAGTCGGGCGTGCGCCTGCTCATCGTGGGCGGCGCGGCCTCGCTCAAGACCGAGGCGGGCGACGTACTCATCGACACGCCCGGCTTCCCCGATTTCATCAAGGTCGAGGCAGAGCCTGCGCGCGTATTTCTCAACAAGCTCAAGGCTGGCGTGGACTTTGAGTGGACCTTCCTCTCGCCCGCCATGTTCTTCGGCCCCGGCGAGCGCACCGGCACCTTCCGCCTCGGCGACGAGACGTTGCTGACAGCGGCCGACGGCAAAAGCTCGATCAGCTACGAGGATTTCGCTGTCGCGCTGCTCGACGAGATCGAAACCCCGGCGCACAAGAATGCGCGCTTCACGGTCGGCTACTAAACGGGGATAGCGGCCTCGTCCTATTGGATGAGGCCGCGCCCGGACGATACCGTTCGATATTGGTTGGACGCTAAGCCGCTGTGGGCTATCAGCAATGGGTGGACAGCTGCCAATCCTGCGTCATCCGTAACCGGGCGATATGCGCTTCGCTCGACGAGAGCGAGGTTGCGATCCTCAATCGCATGGGGCGGCGCGTCACCGTCGAGCGCGGACAAACCCTGATGTGGGAAGGCGATGACAGCCTGCTCGTCGCCAATGTGATCGACGGCGTGCTCAAGCTTTCCACCTCCACCAGCGACGGCCGCGAACAGATTGTCGGCGTGGTCTATCCTTCCGATTTCATCGGGCGGCCCTTTGGCAGCACGACGCAGCACAGCGTGACGGCGCTGAGCGACGCTAAAGTCTGCCTGTTCACACGCTCGGCTTTTGACGATTTTGCGCGCACCCACCCGGAGTTGGAACATAAGCTGCTTCAACGCACGCTGACCGAGCTGGACAGGGCGCGCGACTGGATGCTGCTGCTCGGTCGCAAGAGTGCAGGCGAGCGTGTCGCAACCTTCCTGCTGGAAATGGCGCAGCGCCTCGCTGGCTCCAGTTGCAGCAGTAAGGAAGGCGCTGTCGAGCGCTTCGACTTGCCCCTCAGTCGCCAGCAAATGGCTGACCTGCTTGGCCTCACCATCGAGACGGTGAGTCGCCAGCTCACGCGTATGCGTCAGGCCGGGATCATCGACCTGCCCGATCGGCGCGCGGTGGTCATTCTCGATCACGATGCCATGGAGGTCGAAGCCGGCAACGGTTGATGCGGCAACAGGTTACTCGACCCAGAGATCACGCGCCTTGTGCCAGTCTCCAATCGACTCTTCCGGATACAGATCGAACACCCCATCGTCCGGCCCGATCTCGGGCGTGACCCAACTCGCTTTATATTTCAGCATCAGATGAACCAGCGAGGGCGGGGCGGGCAGGGGCGTGTCGATCGCGCTGGCAAAAGGATGGACCAGCTCCGGCCAGTTGGGATCATAAAGCCAGAGCGCCGAGCCGCAGCGCGTGCAGAAGCGCCGTTCGCCGGACGAAATCTCGCAGGTCTTGCGCTCTTCATCCTCGATGGCCGCGCGATAGAGGCCAAGATGGGTTTCGCCGCTAACCACCAGTGAATCATTGCGCGCGCCAAGGTTGATCGCATATCCGCCGCCGCCCTGCTGTTTGCGGCAGATCGAGCAGTAACAGCGCTGATAAGGGACAGGGGTGTGGCTGTTCACGGAGAAATGGATGGCACCGCATCGGCAGGAGCCCTCAAGACGGATTGGCATGGATGAAAGCTCCCCAGGTTTGGCAGGTCATGTTCGGCCATCCGCCTTTGAACGTCCAGGGATGCACTGCGATCCCGAACCATCTGCCGCCAGGACATGGTTTGACCTTTTAGGGTATCCGCAGGGCACCCGCATGAATCGAAACCAGCGACTCTTGCGCTTGCCAGAATCGGCTTGAGGCACCAACAAGCGGGTTCCGGCGCCATGTTGATTGGCGCCGCTGGTTTTGTTGCGCCGGCGCCGAGGCTTGCCGGCCAAAAGGAGAGAGCGTCACCATGAAGACACGCGCAGCCGTCGCATTCGAAGCGAAGAAGCCGCTGGAGATCGTCGAGCTGGACCTGGAAGGGCCCAAGGCGGGCGAAGTTCTGGTCGAGATCATGGCGACAGGCATTTGCCACACCGATGCCTATACGCTCGACGGGCTCGACAGCGAGGGCATCTTCCCCAGCGTGCTCGGCCATGAAGGCGCGGGCATCGTGCGCGAAATCGGCGCTGGCGTCACCAGTGTGAAGCCCGGCGACCACGTCATTCCGCTCTACACGCCCGAGTGCCGCCAGTGCAAAAGCTGCCTCTCGGGCAAGACCAACCTGTGCACCGCGATCCGCGCGACGCAGGGCAAGGGCCTCATGCCGGACGGCACCAGCCGCTTCAGCTACAAGGGCCAGACCATCTTCCATTATATGGGCTGCTCGACCTTCTCGAACTTCACTGTGCTGCCGGAGATCGCGGTCGCCAAGATCCGCGAAGACGCGCCGTTCAAGACGAGCTGCTATATCGGATGTGGCGTGACCACGGGTATCGGCGCGGTGATCAATACCGCCAAGGTGCAGGTCGGCGACAATGTCGTCATCTTCGGTCTGGGCGGCATCGGCCTCAACGTGCTTCAGGGCGCGCGCCTTGCCGGCGCAAACAAGATCATCGGCGTGGATATCAATCCCGATCGCGAGGAATGGGGTCGCCGGTTCGGCATGACCGACTTCCTCAATTCGAAGGGCATGAGCCGCGAAGACGTCGTGGCGAAGATTGTCGCCATGACGGATGGCGGCGCGGATTATACCTTCGACGCCACCGGCAATACCGAAGTCATGCGCACGGCTCTGGAAGCCTGCCATCGCGGCTGGGGCACCAGCATCATCATCGGCGTGGCCGAGGCGGGCAAGGAGATCGCGACGCGGCCGTTCCAGCTCGTTACCGGCCGTAACTGGCGCGGCACAGCCTTTGGCGGCGCCAAGGGCCGTACGGACGTCCCCAAGATCGTCGACATGTACATGACCGGCAAGATCGAGATTGACCCGATGATCACGCATGTCATGGGCCTTGAAGAGATCAACAAGGGCTTTGACCTGATGCACGCAGGCGAGAGCATCCGCTCTGTCGTCGTTTTCTAAATTCACGCTTCAACCGAATAAAAAAGGAGAAGAAACCATGTTTACCCATGTGATGGTGGGCGCGAAGGACGTTGCCCAGTCCAAGGCGTTTTATGATGCAACGCTCGGCGCGTTGGGCGCAGAGCCGGGCAACGCATTCGGCCCCGGCCGCGTGTTCTACAAGCATGGCGGCGGCACCTTCGGCTTCGGTCCGCCGTCCGACGGTAATGACGCGACCCATGCCAATGGCGGCACCATCGGCTTCGGCGCGCCCGACAAGGACGCCGTCGACGCGTGGTATGCGGCTGGCATCGCCAATGGCGGCAGCTGCGAAGGCGAGCCGGGCAAGCGTCCCAACGCGCCGGGCAATGCCTATGGCGCCTATCTGCGCGACCCGACCGGTAACAAGCTCTGCACGTTCTGCCAGCTGCCAGAAGGCGCCTGAGTAAACGAACAGGAAGTTCGCGACGAAAGGACAGGCATGTTCAGCCATCAAGCGCTGGGATCGAACGACATTGCGTGTTCGAAGGTCTTTTACGACGCGATCTTCGCGGCGATCGGCGGCCCTGAAGGCATTATCGATGCCAAGGGCCGCCTGATTTACGCACATGATGGCGGGCGCCTGCTGATCACCAGACCGGTGAACGGCGCCCCCGCCAGCCATGGCAATGGCAGCACGGTGGGCCTCAACATGGCCAGCGCTGCACAGGCCGATGCATGGCACGCCGCCGGTATTGCCCATGGCGGCATGACCTGCGAAGATCCGCCGGGCATTCGCGAGGCCACGGAAGGCCGCAAGCTCTACCTCGCTTATCTGCGCGATCCGGACGGCAACAAGCTGTGCGGGATGCACCGCATAAGCTGACCAGCTCAATCTGGCCGGCCCATAATCTGACAGGGAACAAGCATGGCGATCGAAACGCTCTCGACGAACAAGGCATTTGACGGCGTTCAGGGCGTCTATCGGCATATGTCGCGGGAAACCGGGACGGCGATGACCTTCGCGGTCTATGTGCCCGATCATGAGCCGGGCGAGCAGCTTCCGGTGCTCTGGTATCTCTCGGGCCTCACCTGCACCCATGCCAATGTGATGGAGAAGGGCGAATATCGCCGCGCCTGCTCAGACGAGCGCGTGATCTTCGTCGCACCGGATACCAGCCCGCGCGGCCCCGATCTCGATGGCCAGCCAGTGCCCGACGATGAGGACGGCGCTTATGATTTAGGTCTGGGCGCAGGCTTCTATGTGGATGCGACGGTAGAGCCGTTCTCGACCCATTACCGCATGCGCAGCTATATCGAGACCGAGCTGCCGGAAATCATTGCCGCGAATTTCCCCGCGAACATGAAGGCGCAGGGCATATCGGGGCACAGCATGGGCGGCCATGGCGCGCTGACCATCGGCCTGCGCAATCCCAAGCGCTTCAAGTCAGTCTCCGCCTTTTCGCCCATCGTGGCGCCGCGCAGTGTACCTTGGGGCGTCAAGGCGCTGGGCGGCTATCTCGGCTCGGATTTCGAGGCTTGGGCGCAATATGATGCCTGCGCGCTCATCGCCGCCGGCGCGCGCGTCCCGGCGCTGCTCGTCGATCAGGGCGATGCCGATCAGTTTCTCGACGAGCAACTGCGCACGCACCTGCTGCGCGAGGCCTGCGCGACCGCCGGTATGAAAGCGACGATCCGTATGCAGCCGGGCTATGACCACAGCTATTATTTCATCTCGACCTTCATGGACGAGCATGTCCGCTGGCATGCCGCGCGGATGAAAGCCTGATCTTAAGTCACCTCCCTTTTTCGGGGAGGAGGTGAATCAGGATCGCGCGAACGCAGCCTTCTCAGCCTCCTTGCGGCGGATGAAGGGATCGTTGAGGAACGTGCCGAACGGCACGAATGCCGCGATCGTGGTGCGCAGCCAGCCGAGAACGCCGAAGCGCTTGCCCGGCAGGATGACGACCATCGCCGCGATATAGGCAAGGAAGGCAAAGCCGTGCGCCATTCCGACCGGCCGGATCAGCGCGGGATAATCGAAGCCATATTTGAGCGGCATGGCGATGAGGAACAGCGCCAGCGTGGTCACGCCCTCGATCAGGGCGATATAGCGAAAAAATCGAAGCACTTGGCACTCCCGTCGATAATGTCTCTGCCTTTCCATTGAAGTGCGGCGGAATCAAGTCCGGCGGGTGCGTGGATTTTGCCATTTAAGCGAACCGGATACTGCCGATGGTTGTAATCCGATCGCTGCTTGGCCAATCAGAGCGGACAGAATCAACGAGACGGCCGCGCATGAACGCAACCGTCCGAAAGGGAGAGACAGGATGCCAGCGAACAAGTGGATCTATAGCGGCCTTGGCCTTGGGGCAGCATTGCTCGCCATGGCGACACCGGCTGGCGCTGCCGGCAATCCCACGCAAAATGTCCTGCCGCCCGAATGCAATCGCGCCTGCCTCACCAACACGCTGACGGCCGTGCTCGATGCGATGGTCGCCAAGGATATCAGCAAGCTCCCGCTGGGCAATGACGTCGTCTCGACCCAGAATGGCGTGAAGATGCGGCTCGACGATGGCGTCTGGCAGGTCACTGACAGTCTCAGCAAATATCGCGTCGACTTCCTCGATCCCGAATCAGGCCAGGCCGGCACTTATGCGACGGTCATGTACGGCGGCAAGCTCGCGATCCTCGCGGTCCGCATCGCCACCTGGGAGCAGAAGATCCAGGAGATCGAGATCATCGTCAGCCAGGGCAATGGCGGTGGGCCGATGGGCGATTCGGGCAAGCAGATCGAAGCCACGGGCGCGCCGCGCGCGCAGTTTAACCGGAGCATTCCCGAGAAGGACCGCATGAGCCGCGAGGAGCTGATCCGCGTGGCCGACAGTTATTTCGCCAATCTTCAGGGCAGCACCGGCAAGACCACCGCGCCATTTGCGCCCACCTGCTTGCGTCTCGAAAACGGCTTCCAGACCAATTCGGTGAAGGCCAGCACGCCGCCACCAACCGCCAATGTCGGCGGTGCGCCTTCCGCCGCCGCACGTCCCGGCACGCCCAATGTCTTTGCTATGTCCTGCGAGGAGCAGCAGAAGAGCGGCTTCTTCCCCTTCGTGACCAGCATTCGCGATAGACGTTTTCCGGTCGTCGACCGCGAAAAGGGCATCGTCATGGCCTTCGGTTTCTTCGATCATACCGGCACGGTCACGCCGACCTCGCGCACGCCCAACAGCTTCATGATGTCCGAGAGCTTCCAGATCGAAAAGGGAAAGATCGATCAGGTTGAAGCCGTCATGGCCAGCGCGCCCTACAAGATGCGCAACGAGGTTTGGCGGGAAGGGGACCGCCGCGCCAATACGATCGGTATTCCGACCGGCAAATAAGGTCGCTTAATGCGGGTAGACAAGATCAACTGAGTCGCTAGTCTGGCTCGGAACGCGCAGCAGCCGCAAAGGCGCTGCGCCACAGGGGAGGATCGATTGGCCGATTGGCTGGAACAGGTGACCGAGCGCATCAATGCGCTACCGGTTCATGAGACGGTTCGCGACCTGCTCTGGGTCGTACCAACCTTCCAGAGCATTCACATCCTTGCTGTTGGCATTGTCTTCTCCGCGTCGCTGCTCGTCGCGCTGCGTGCGCTCGGCATTGCCGGGACGCATTGGACACTGTTGCGCTGGCACGGGCGTTTCTCGCTCTGGACGGCCTTTGCGTTGCTGGCGTTGCTGCTCTCGGGTGGCGTGCTCATCCTGGCCGAGCCGGAGCGTGAGCTGCTCAACAGCCTGTTCCAGATCAAGATGCCCCTGGTCGTGGCGACGACGCTGCTCAGCTATGGAGTGGCGCGCCAGTTCCGCTTCATACCGGCGGGACAGTCTGCACCTCTTCTCGTCAAGCTCGGTGCGGTTCTCATCTTCCTGCTTTGGGCTGTCATCATGGGTCTTGGCCGCTGGATTGCTTATGCCGGCTGAACTGAAGGAAATCCGGTGACCATCGAATCCATTCTCGACGCTCTGGCGCAAAGCTCGATCGGCATCCGCATCGCGGAAGATCCCCTGTTGTTTCCGTGGATCGAGGTGGCCCACGTGTTGGCGATCACCATCGTCTTCGGCACGATCCTGCTGGTCGACCTGCGCCTCATGGGGCTTGCAGCGCGCGACTATCCGATCAGTCGGCTCAGCAAGGCCGTCGTGCCGGTCACCTGGGTCGCTTTCATCATTGCCGCGATCACCGGCTCGCTGCTCTTCCTGTCCAATCCGATCACCTATTATGGCAATGTCTATTTCCGCGCGAAGATCGTCCTGATGTTCTGCGCGGCAGTCAATATGGCCATTTTCCATGTGTGGACGATGCGCAGCATGCGCAACTGGGATACGACCCCGCATATCCCCCTGGCGGTCCGGTTCGCAGGGTTGATCTCGGCTCTGCTTTGGGTGACCATCATCGTCTGCGGCCGGTGGATTGGCTTCACCATGTCCCCCTTCTGACGGGAGGGAAGGACCTGACGCGAACATCACCAGGGAGGGTGATCTGACGGATTCGAAACCGGTCCCGATTGACGTTGAACGTAATGAACCGATGCATCGCCGCTTGGTGAGTGCACGGCTGATCACTCTCCTGCGCATCGTGCGCGACAGCGCGACCGTCGAATATGGTCGCATTGCCGACCTCAACGCCCTTAATCGCCAGCTGATCACGATGATCGGCGGGGCTGGCGGCCTCTCATCCAATGCGCTGGTGGCTTATACCGGCCATGAAAAGGCGCAGATCAGCCGTGCGGTGAAGGCGCTGGAGGCGATGGGGTTGATCGAGCGGGCCAGCCTGCGCGCCAAGCTCATGTTGCGTCCTTCAGGGCAGGCATTGTTCGATCAGATCGTGGCGATCAGTCGCACCCGCGACGAGGCCCTCGGCGCCGGGCTGTCGCCCGAGGAGCGGGATTCATTCTCGACCATGACGCAGACGCTCACAGTGCGCGCTGCGCAGATCTATGCGCGCGAGCGCCAGTTGTCCGCGGAAGCTGCCGAGGCCGGTAATGGCCCGCCACAGCCACCCATTCCCTCATTCGAGGGCGAGCAGGATCATGGCAGCATTGCCCGGCTGATCGGGCCGCAATTGACCTCGCTCGCTTCTTATCTGCGGCGCAGCGCCATGCTGGCTTACCAGCGCGAACAGGGGCTCTCGAATTTCCAGTGGATGATCCTTTCGCAGATCGGCGAATATGAGCCGCTGCCGCTTGCGCGCCTGATCGAGGTCATGGGCCGCGATAAGAGCCAGGTCGGCCGCACGGTCGCGTTCTTCGAAGCAAGCGGGCTGATCGAGCGGCAGCGCGTGGCGCGTAAGCGCGACATCATGGTCACGACGACGGACAGGGGCGCAGAGGTCTACAAGCTCATGTGCGAGATCGCCATCAAGCGCGACGAAGCGCTGACCGGCGGCCATGATGCAGTCGAGCGCAAGGCCTATATGGCGATGCTGGATCGGCTGCAGGCCAATGCGCGCACGATGGTCGCCGCGCAGCGCGAAGATGCGGCAGGCGATTGACCTGCCGCACTGTTGACGCGCTGCCTTATCTGAAACGCTAGATTGCTCCCAACCGCAAACCTGCGGTCAGCGATCCCGCTCGGGATTCGCAGTCGGGCTACCGAGCTGGTTGATGGTCTTGCCGTCGGGGAAGGTCACCGTGACGTTGAACCCACCCTTGCGGCCATCCTTGAGCGGATAATAGGTGAGGTCGATCTTGTCGCCGGCCTTGAGCGTGCGCTTGCTCCAGCCAACGCGGCCGAGATGGTTGGGGCTCATGCCTTCAAACGCCCAGCGCTCGTTCGCGCCATTGGCGCCCTTCACGTTCACGTAGAGGAAGGTGTGCGGATTGGTCCAGTCCCAGCGCTCGACAGTCGCGCCCTTCATCTGGGATGCCTTGCCCCACTCGAACATTGCGGTCGAATGGTGAGCAGGGGTCGCTGTTGCGACCAGCGCGCCGGTGGCGACTGCCAGGGCCACTCGGCGATGCGCGATTCGGGACATTATCCACTCCTTGTCGTCTCATCGCGCCTTTAGCGCGACTTAATTTCATAGTCTATTGCCACGCAACGGTGGACAAAATCAACGGGGAAACGTTACAGTAACTGGATTAAAAAGTTGCACCCAAGCGCAGGACATTGCCCTTGACAGTCAGTTGAGCAAGTCCACTATTATGAATCACGGATGGACCGGCCTTCAAACTTGAATGGCCGGTGATAAAACTGGAGGGGATGAGCTTGTGAAAAACGCAGGCAAATGGGGGCGTCTGGCCTTGGCTGGGGCAGTGGCGGCGACAGCTTTGGCGGCTGGACAGTCGATCGCGGCGCCCGATTATAGCGCGCTCAGCAAGCTTCCCGATTGGTCCAGGACCGTCTGGTATCCCGATTTCGGCGCGGCCGCTCGCGCTCGCGCGCCAGGCCCGCCAGCGCCGCCGCCTTACACGGCAGCAGCCGCGAAGGCCGTCGCGGACTTCAACGCCAAGCGCAAAGATGGCGAAAATCTGCAGAC
>Ga0247738_10000657_pt1 | contig 12653 bp, 11 predicted proteins | sample UWRJL013104B2_FD_180936 | JGI IMG/M metagenome (GOLD analysis project Ga0247738, IMG submission 180936) | Plant litter microbial communities from Arlington Agricultural Research Station in Wisconsin, United States - UWRJ-L013-104B-2 | ecosystem: Environmental > Terrestrial > Plant litter >...
GAGCGATCCACTGCACCCAGCATCTGGCGCACCGCCGCCTCTTGCAACTGGCCGCCGCCAAAGGCAATCGCCTGGTCGGTGAGTGAGAGCGCGTCCCGCATCGATCCGCGCGCAGCGCGAGAAATGAGGCGCAACGCCTGCACATCGGCGGGCACGCTTTCGGCTTGCAACACCTGTTGCAAATGTTCGAGCACGGTCTCGGGCGCCATCGGCCGCAGATTGAATTGCAGGCAACGCGAAAGCACGGTCACCGGCACTTTCTGCGGGTCCGTCGTGGCCAGCACGAATTTGAGGTATTCAGGCGGTTCTTCCAGCGTCTTCAACATGGCGTTGAACGCCGTGTTGGTCAGCATGTGCACCTCGTCGATCATGAAGACCTTGAAGCGTCCCTGCACCGGCTTGTAGACCGCCTGTTCCAACAGGGCCTGGACTTCGTCCACGCCCCGGTTGGAGGCGGCATCGAGCTCCGTGTAGTCGACAAAGCGACCACTGTCGATGTCGGTGCAGGCTTGGCACACCCCGCAGGGTTCGGCGGTGATACCGCCCTGACCGTCAGCACCCAGGCAGTTGAGCGACTTGGCCAGAATGCGCGAGACGGTGGTCTTACCGACACCGCGCGTACCCGTGAACAGGTAGGCGTGGTGCAGGCGCTGGGTCGTCAAGGCGTTCGAGAGGGCTTGCACCACATGGCCCTGCCCCACCATTTCGGTGAAATTGCGCGGGCGGTATTTGCGGGCCAGGACGACATAGGACATGGCGACGATTCTAAGCGGCGGGGTATTGCCAGGCTCCCCGACGTCGACACACCCCATCGCCTACAATCGACCCCGACGGGCCTTCCCGCATGGTGAAGCGGCCAACCGGGTCAGGTGGGGAACCAAGCAGCCCTAACTGTGAATCCAGTGCCGGGGTCAAGGCTCGTCACCTTATTCTTCTTTTCCCCAATCGAATCAAGAAACTGAGCCCCATCAAGGGCTTACGTCGCCTTCGCTGTATCACTTGGCTGTGTCACTTCCCCAACACTTGAACCCGGGAAACGACATGGCACAGGTCGAAGGATTGAACCTTCGGGGCTCCCGTTACTACGTCCGCATCGTCATCCCTGACGATCTTCGAGACGCCTACGGTAAGCATCGAGTGAACCTCGCACTGGGTACCAGCGACCGCCGCGAGGCGACCCTTCTGGGCACCCTGAAGCGTGCTGAATGGCTCGCTGACCTCGAGGCCAAGCGAGTGGCCCGAAACCCTTCCTCCGTCGCCTCGATTGCACCCGAGCTTGCCCGCCTCCTCGCCGACATGGTGCGAGCCCACGTCCTCTCCGACGATGACCGCGTGCGCTCGGATGTCGCGCTCCTGGCGGAGATGGTCCATGTACGGCGCGAGCTTGATCTTCGGGCGGAGAACCCGCTCCGCATCCCTCAATGGACACCGAGCGAGGTCCGTGAAGATGACCTCTCGGGGCTCACCACAGACGAGGCGCACGAGCTGACATCGTTGAATGCCTACCTCAACGGCAATGCAGCCATGGCAATGGCCGGGGGCAACTTGAAGGCCGTGCTCCCGTTGGTCCAGGCGCAAGCCGCGAAGCTCGGGGTTCACTTCGACGCGAAGACCCCAGGCGCGCGTGATGCGCTGGTGGTCTGCCTGAAGGAGTTTCGCAAGGCTCACCGAGAGATGACCTTGAGGGATGCCGGTGAGGTGGTCGAGACACCGCCGATGCCGGCCCCTGTGCTGCCTTCGCCAGTGGCACAGCAGGAGAAGCCCAAGACCCTGCGCGATGTCTTCGAGCGCTGGAGCCGCTCCGGTGTTGCGCCCCGTTCTGCGGACTCCGTGCAGGCCATGGAACGCACCCTGAGGCAGTTTGAAGCGCAGCACCCAGGGGTACCCCTTGCCGACATCTCGCGAGGCATGGGCGACCTCTACCGGACGTGGCTGCTGGAGAACTGCAAGACGCCCAAGACGGCACGGGACCGGCTCACCGGCATCAAGTCATTGCTCAAGTACGCGACAACCGTCTTGGAGTGGACAACGCGGCACACCTGGGCAGGGCTGGACATCAAAGCGACAACCTCCGCCCGCCGCCGCCCGTTCACCGACGACGAGCTGAAGACGCTGTTTTCTACCGAGCTGCACACAAGGTATGTTCTGCCCACGGTACCCAAGGCGGGGCGTGATGCGGCCTACTGGATTCCGCTCCTCGGAGCCTTCACGGGCGCCCGCTTGGGTGAGCTGTGCCAGCTTCGCACGGTGGACGTTCAGACCATCGAGGGGATGCATGTTCTCGTGCTCACCGATGACGGCGAAGGCCAGAGCATCAAGAGCGCGGCAGGACACCGCACGGTTCCCATTCACAGCGAGTTGCTGCGGCTCGGCTTCATGGAGTACGCGAAGGCCACCAAGGACGCCGGGCACGACTCGCTATGGCCGGACATGCCACTCCGTGAGGGCAAGCCCAGCGATTACTTCGGGCGCTGGTTCCGGGGGTTCCGTGAGGGGCTCGGTCTACACGGCCCGGGACTTCCAACGTTCCACTACTTCCGCCACACGGTGCGCCCGCTGATGCGCCGAGCGGGGTTCAGCGAGAGCACCCAGGACAAGGTGACAGGGCACGAGACCCAGGGAAGCGTGGGCACGGTGGTCTATGACCATTGGACGCTAAAGGAGATTCAAGCAGCGGTCGAAGCGATCAAGTACCCCTCCCTGTCCCTGCACCCTTCTTACGCGCAGTGAGCACGTCGCCGTTTGCATCAAGCGTGAATTGCACGCCATGTGGTTGGCTTTCTAGGGGGGGGATTTTTCGGCACATAGGTCCGCTTCAGCCACCGTTTCAAACAGCCGAACCGGCGCTCCATCAAATAGCCTGCCGTCTGCCAACCACCCACCCGACTCCAGCAGGTACTCCATGGAACCCCATCCATAGAACCGTGCGATGCCCCAGTTCTTCGCCATGCCCGTACCCCTTTAAAAGCGACTAGAAGTTCTTCCAAGGTCACGCGCCTTCTGAATGAGTTCCTTGTTTGGGCGTGCGGTACTTTTCGGATCGCAGCGCTCGAAGAAGTTGTCCATAAAGGATAGCGCTGCCTCGGCGGCCCATAGCGAGCATCCCGCGCCAAGACACTTATAAGGCCAGAAGGGTGCGTCACCGTGGCATAAAGGGTTGGGCTCAAACCGTCCACGCAAGCGACGCATCAGTTTGTGCGGAGGAAATTCTCCCGTGTCCTCGTGTGCAGGCACGGGCTCCCATGTAGGCTCATAGTGCACCAACCAATTGCGAAGCTCAATTAGCAAACGCGCGCTCTGGTAGGGCTCCGCCCCTTCTTCAAGTGCCGGATGTCCTGTAAGCGCCAATGCAATTTGGAATTTTTGAAGCACTTGAAACGATGCAGTTCTGGGGACACCGAGAGACCACATGCGCTGTACCTGAAGCCCTGTCGCGGGATTCGACTCGGAGCCGATTTCTTCAGGAAAACTGAACCATTCATTGATGGTTGCTTCGAGAGAGCACGTCGCGGACAACAAGCTACTTGTCACGTAAGAGCGGTGCAAAAGTGTCCACTCAAATGCATCAGGCGGCGGGGCTTTCTCAACCAACTGCGCCCGCTCAGCGAACAAGAAGGCAGTCCTCAGATAGTCGGCTCCCATCGGAGAAGAGATTGCTGCGACCTCGCGTGTGCTCATGTTGGTTCTTTGTTTGGTGGGTGTCGAATCCCTGCTGAAGGACGACCGCCTATGCCGATGGCAGTCGTCCTAGCGAAGGTCACTGTAACCCGAGGGACGAGTAGCAATGCGGTGATGCAACGGATTGCAAATCCGTCTAGTGCGGCTCATGGCCCATTCCTCGAAGCTCCCCTTGAGGATGAAGCCACTCCATCCTACGGGGGTTTAGCCTTATCCTCCCAGTCCCATGGGCCTCGCCACATTTGGCTCTGCAAAACAAACGCACTTTATGGAGGCTTTCTTGAACTTGGAACAGCAACCCACATTGAAACAGTTGCAGGAGATTTTTGCTGCGGCGGACGACTCGGCAGGACATCACATGCTATGGGTGGATCGACTGGGTGAGGTTCAGGTACGTGCAAAAGGGTACTTTGAACTTGCCGCTTCCGTAGCGACAGAGAGCCACCACCGCCTACCGGTGCGGAAGCGGAAGGGGCCTGTTAACCCCAGCTCAACAATCAGAGCGAGATCAGCAAAGGTCAGCTCGTGGGTATTGAGCCCCGCTTGCGAGACGTTGGGTAGGAGTAAGTTCTTTCTCTGGATCAAGGGTAGAAACGAGAAACCCCCGAGGCATCCGGGGGGACGCCGAGGGGGCGTGATGGAGTCGAAGGGAGCTGGCTCGGCTGCTCTCCATATGTGCACGGCAACCGCCACCAAGCCCAGCAGGCGCGGGCCATCAGCTCGCCTCGAAGATTCTTTTGGGCGTCCAGCATGAAGGGAGGCACAGGATGGCAGTAACTCAGGCAGACGTGGTGCGGTACATCGAAAGCCGGGAGCCGGAAGGGCTCTATCTGGATTTCAAGCGCGGGGCTTCGCTCACTCTAGGGAACAACGAGAGTCGAACGGAGCTAGTCAAGGACTGCACCGGATTCGCCAATGCTGCAGGCGGGACGATCATCTACGGCATTGCTGAAGCAGCGGTGGATGGCGTGATGGTCGCCAGTGGACTGGAGCCTGTAGCTGATGCCAGGGCCACTCGGGACTGGATAGGCGAGGTACTCCGCAGTAACGCGAGCCCCCCCTTGACAAGGTTCCATGTGTCTGAGCTACCCCAGTCTAGCGGCGGGCGCGTTGTTGCTATCGAAATTGAAGCGGCAAGTACAGCTCACCAGAGCCTACGCGACCACAAGTACTATCAGCGGTCGGGTGCAGCGACTGTGCCTATGGTCGATTTCCAGATTCGAGATGTGATGGCTCGGCGCTCCAGACCGGAAGCAACAGTGACGCTGCGGATGCGAAGTATTCTCCGATCCGACAGACTGCACCGCTATGCACTCGAAATACACCTTGAGAATACCGGTGCTGTGACGTTAGAAAAGTGGTGGTTGGATATTGACTTGCCCGCACCCGCTGTTCGAGACACTCGGAATACCAGCGTGAATTTGATGCACATACAGCCGAACTATTCGCGGCTGGTGAAGACCGTAGGCGGCACGAACAGGGCAATGGTTGCCCGTGTTGGCTACGGCGACCCCTGGCAAGACGGTGAGCGGTGCCTTGTCCATCCTGGCCAGACGCTGAAGCTCGATAACGGCTACCGCCATTTTGCAGAAATTCTGATCGAAGTTGATGACGCAATGTCTCAACAAATCGCGGGCACATCTCTACGCTGGACTTTGTATTTCAACAACAGCGCCCCGCAGCGCGGGGAGACTTCTTTCGACGACTGGTGTGAGTTCTGACCGCGTCTCGGGCAGAGTCATTTGGGTGTCGAGAAAAACAAGGCCGTCCTCGCCCTGCTTGGCGCGGGAAACACATGGTCCCAAGTGATCGCCGCCACGGGGGCAAGCCGCTCCACGCTGAGCCGACTGGTCAAAACGCGAAGCCGACAAGGACAAGCAACAACGTAGCGTGACTAGGCGCCTCCACCAATCTGGCTGCGGCTTATAGGTATAAAACGGCCATGGCATCAAAAACCCCCGAGGAACGCGCCGCCGAAGCCCGTCTACGCGAAGCCGAAGACGCCGGTTGTTATGGACTCGTTCGCGGGATCGCGAGGAATCTTGAAACCGACGAGGAGTGGGAGGCAGAGACCGCCTACAAGCTGGACGGCCCGTTCTATTGCCCCACATGCTTCTCCGATGTCGTGCTGCGAAAGTGTTCGGAAAAGGTTGACCACTTCGCGCACAAGGCCCGCCTTAGCCCGGTGCTTGGGGCCTTAGAAACGTCCCTGCATAGAGCCTGCAAGGAGGAGATTTGCGCCCTGTTGAAGGAACGCCACCCAGACGGGAAGTGGGAGGTAGAACGTGCCATTCCTGAAAGGAAGGCGGAGAAGATTCCGATGCTCCGCCCGGACATTAGCGGACGCATCAACGACCAGCGCATTGCCATTGAAGTTCAGGCGAGTGCCTTGACCATCCCCCGCATCGTTCACCGCACTACCGCGTATGCGAAGCGAAAGATCGCCCTGCTTTGGATCGTCCCCCTGCGTGAACCGCTGGGCAACTTACCCTTCAGACCGCGCTTGTACGAGCGGTACTTTCACAGCATCTATTTCGGACGCACCTACTACTGGTGTGCTGGTCAGGGGCTGTCGGTCACACCGGTTCACTATGGGCCTGCGAGTCGCCACATCGAGTACCGCGAATGGAGAGAGGATGGAGAAGATAAGTCCTCTGGCGGCTATGACGCGCAATACAAGACCATCCGAACACCGATGTACGGATTGGGCCTCGACCTCAGCGAGGACTTTGGGTGGGCCGACCGGTCCGCCTTCACCCCCGACAACGAAAGAAAAGAAGTCCCGGCCTGCCGCATCTGGCGCGACACGCATCCTGAATGGTGGTAGCGATCTTGCGCGAGAGGCGGCGCGGCACCCCAGGGGGAACTCGCGGCCAGTCAGCATCAAGGACCGGCTCGAGTTTTTTCTCCAAAAACGATAAGCAAAGTACTGTACTTTCATACAGTATTTTGCTATGATAGCAGCCATGGATTCCCTTCCCTCAACCATCTGGATCGCGGCATGCGCCCACACGCTTCAACAGCAGTGGCGCACGGTGGACCCTGGCCAGTTGGAGGAGTTGGCGGGGGACCTTTGGAGGGATGAGCGGCTTCGCTCGATGTCCCCTGGGGACGCCGCTAGGGCATGGCTAGAGCCTATCGCGAGCGGTCGAACGGATGCGTGAAGGCACCCTTGAGTACACGACGCGGACCATAGATGTCCCGGTGACCCGAGCATGAATCTCACCCTGCCTGTTGCCAAATTCAAACACGCGGGTGTCACCTAGCACAGTTAGCGTTACGAGGCCCTGAGCTTGCGGCAGCCTGCGACCCCGTAGTACGGTTGAGGTCTCAAGACTCATGGAGCACCCAAATGAACGCAACCAGCGCAAAGTGTGGACACATTAAGAGGCGACTACGACAAGGGCTGCCACTGACGGGCAAGGTTTTGGAGTTCGCCCTGGAGATCGTAGGCGAAGGGGATGAGTTCAGCAATGAAATAGCACGCAAACTCAAGGCTGGCGCAAAGCTGGGCGACTATGAGAGCCACATTCTGATGGATGTTTGGCTACTTCACATTCGCTTGGCAGCCCAAACAAGAGCTCGAATCGAGCGCGAGCAGGAAGTGGGGCTTGAAGGGCGAGGCCCAGTCGAAATCTGAGCATGTACTCCAACTACCGCCCAGGGGCCCGGACAGACCCATTCTCACGTTCTTCGGGTTGAACGCCAGCGACACCGCCGCCTACTCGGCTTGGTCGCGCTTCGATCCCTGTCGCGCTCGGCGAATGCCTTTGATCATCCAGCCCCCAAACGCGGCTAGTCCCGAGAACACTAGGAAGGCGATGAACGCGGCCTCTCTCTGCTCACGGTCTAGGCGTACATTCCCCAGCGGATCGGCGTCGGGAAAGAAGGCCCCGCACACCACGTAGGGCCTCTCCCCCTCACGTGGTTCACAAAGTTGCGTCAACGTCTTGTGCCGGAGGTGCGCCTTGCGAACTCCATGCGGTACATGCTGGGAGCAGCGAAAGTTGCCGCGAGAAGGCCCACAACGAGGGCCACCGCGACAATCCCCTGGTTCGACCAGAGGAACCGGCGGAAGATGCTCACGTGGCCCTCCGTGCAACACGCCAACTCACAACGCAGTGGCGACCAAACCCCCAGAGGTTGATGGAACCGTCAGAAGTGAGCTTGGCGAACTCCCAGAACGAGAACACAGGATCGCGGTGGATGTGCACCCCCCATGTGCCGCGACTTGCGTAGAAGGAGCCGGGTGAGAGTTCGATAGTCAGATTCGGAGTGGTCAGGGTCGTGCGGTTCTCGATCAGTTGCCGTGCGAATTGCACTGCGGCGGATCATCAACGCCGGTCGTTGCAACTCGACAAAGCCCCCCAAGCCACCGTCAGGCCCATTGACACTCTCGCATACGAGAGCAACTCGGGTAGCATGGGTCTCCGCTGTGGCACTTCCTTGTATCACCTGCGGCGAAGGCGGTCTTCGTAACCCGTTGATTTTATTGAACTAAGTCGAATTTTTGGCGGCGTCAAGGCTCGTCACCTTCTTCTCATCCATCCATGTCCGTGCGCAACCCTGCCTCCATTGCCAGCTGGCATGCCCACGTGTACTTTGGTGCGGATACGCGCGATGCCGCCTGGGCCTTGCGCGAAGTCATCGCTGACGAACTCGCCTCCCGGGTGCAGATCGGGCGTTTCCATGAAAAACCGGTCGGGCCGCACCCGGCGTGGACCTACCAGGTGGCCTTCGATGCCCCCGAATTCGCCCATGTGGTGGGCTGGCTCGCGCTCAACCACGCAGCGCTGGACGTGCTCATCCACCCCAACACGGGCGACGCCTTGAGCGATCACCGCGACGGCGCGCTGTGGCTGGGCAAGTCCTACCCCTTGAACCTGCAGGCGCTGGTGGACTGAATACAGGCCATGAACCATTGGATCCTGCTCGGCCTGGCCATTGCCGCCGAGGTCATCGGTACCTCGGCATTGAAGGCCAGCGAAGGCTTCAGCAAGCTCTGGCCTTCGGCGGTGGTCGTGGTGTCTTACGGCGCGGCGTTCTACCTGCTGTCGCTGACCTTGCGCACCATTCCCGTGGGCATCGCCTACGCAGTGTGGTCCGGCGTGGGCGTGGTGCTCATCGCGCTGATCGGCTGGTTGGTGTTTGGCCAGAAGCTTGACGCGGCCGGCCTGCTGGGCATGGGCCTGATCGTGGCGGGCGTCCTCGTGCTCAACCTGCTCTCTAAGAGCTCGGCCCACTGAATCTCAAGGGGTAGAGCCCGCTATCCAGCGGCGCACGCCCTCGCCAGCCACCACCCCGCTCGCCAGGCAGGCTGTGAGCAGATAGCCGCCGGTCGGTGCTTCCCAGTCGAGCATTTCGCCTGAGCAGAACAGGCCCGGGCGCGATCGCACCATAAGGCCATCATCCAGCCCATCCCAGCGCACGCCGCCCGCGCTGCTGATGGCTTCGTCGATCGGCCGCGCAGCGGCCACCGTGATGGGCATGGCTTTGAGCGCGGCGGCCAGGCGGGCGGGTTCGTGCAGCGCCGCCTTGTCGAGCAACTCGTTGACGATGGCCATCTTGATGCCCTCCAGCCCGAGCCGGCTCTTGAGGTGGCTCGACAGGCTGCGCGAACCGCGCGGGTGGGCCACGTGGGCCAACACCTGCTCGGCGGTGCGGTCAGGCAACAGGTCCAGTTCAAACGTGGCCTGGCCCTGGCGCGAAATCTGATCGCGCAGCAAGCCCGACACGGCATAGATCAGGCTGCCTTCGACACCGGAGGCCGTGGCGACGAACTCGCCCTTGCGGTGAAACCCGTTTCCCTGGCTGTCGGAGAAACGCACCGCCACCGACTTGAAAGGCTGGCCCGCGAATCGCTCTCGAAAGAAGGGGCTCCAGCCGCCAGCGACGTCAAAGCCGCAGTTGCTGGGCTGCAGGGCCGCCACGTCGACGCCCTCGGCCTGCAACCTGGGCACCCAGGTGCCGTCGGAACCCAGGCGCGCCCAGCTCGCGCCACCGAGCGCGAGCACGGTAGCGTGGGGCTGCACGAGTTGCCGTCCCTGCGGCGTGTCGAACACCAGCGCCGTACCGTCCCACCCCGTCCAGCGGTGGCGCATGTGGAAGCTCACCGGCGCGCCGCCATCCGAGGGATGGCGCAGCCGATGCAGCCAGGCCCGCAGCAGCGGCGCGGCTTTCATATCGGAAGGAAAGACGCGCTGTGAGCTGCCGACAAACGTGGTGATGCCCAGGCCAGCGGCCCAGTCGCGCACGGCCTGCGGGCCGAAGGCGTCGAGCAGCGGCCGCAGGCGCTGAGCCTGCTCGCCATAGCGGCCCACGAAGGCTGGTAGCGGTTCGGCATGCGTGAGGTTCATGCCGCCTTTGCCCGCCAGCAGGAACTTGCGGCCCACCGAAGGCATGGCATCGAACAGGTGCACGCGCAGGCCGGCACGCCCCATGGTTTCGGCGGCCATCAGGCCCGCGGGGCCACCGCCGATGACGGCCACATCGACAGGCAGGAAAGAACTCGGATCGGTCATGAAGAACTTGAAACATCGGCCAGCTCGATGAGCCGGCCCTGGGCATTGATGAAGGCGAGTCGCACGGCTTCGCCCGGCCGGGCCTGCGCCATGGCGCGGCGGTAGCCCTCCATTTGCGCGAGCAGCTCGGGCTGGCGTTCGGGGTGTGCGGCGCTCTTGTAGTCGAGCACCCACCAGTCGCCGCTGTCGCGACGGCGCACCAGGCGGTCCAGCCGCAGCAGCTCGCCCTGATGGAAAAGCTCGACCTCGTTGCCCCAGTGGTTGAGCACCTCGGCGTCCCAGGCCCAGGCGGCTTCGCCGCTCACGATGCGCTGGGCCATGGCGAGCACATCGCGCGCCTGGGGCGGGCTCAGAGCGAACTCACGTGCCACAGCTTGCGTGTGTTCAGGCGCCCAATCGAAGCCCTGGGTTGGCGTGGGCCGCCATTCCAGCAAGCGGTGCAGCGCGAGGCCGATGCGGTTGGCGGTGTCGTCCTCGGGCAGTGCGATTGCGGTATCGACCGTGGGAGGCGCCACCACGGTCAGGACGGGCAGGCTCGGTAGGGTGAAGGCCTGGGCGGGTGCCGAGGTCACGCCATCGGTGCCGGTCGCAGGCAGCGGTGCCTCCAGCGGTGAAGCCAACGGTTGCAGGCGCGCGTACCAGGTGGTGGCGCCACGCTTGTGCGGTTCGAAGCTGGAGATCACCAGCCGCGATTCGGCGCGCGTCAGGGCCACATACAGGGCATTGAGCTCCTCCAGCGAGCGCGCCTGCTGCTCCTGCGACAGCGCCTCTGCCGCACAGGCGGGCGGCGATTTTTCGCTGGCCAGGAACACGAAGCGGCGGGGTAGCGGGTCCTCGCCCGGCCAATCCACCAGCACGCCCATGCTCTCAGGGCGAGCGGAACCGGAGTCGGTGTCGAGCATCAACACGGTGTGGGCTTCCAGTCCTTTGGCACCATGGATGGTGAGCAGGCGCACGGCCCCGGGTGTCTGCACCGCCGTGGCCTTGATGCCGCCAGCCTTGAGCGCGCGCACGAAGCGGTACGGCGTGAGGAACCGTCCGCCATCCTGCGCGAGCGACTGGGTCAGCAGGTCGCGCAATTGGGCGAGCACGGCGCCGCGCTGACTCGCGGGCACCGCTTGCGCGAAGCGCGCAAGCACGTCCCCATGGTCATAGAGGGCGGACAGCGCGTCGTGCGGCGGCAGGCTCAGCAGCCAGCGCCGGTAGAGCGCGAGCCGCTGCGCGGTGTCGTGGAACTTCGAGGCCTGCTCCGGCGCGGACGCCGCTGACGCCTGTTCATCGGCGGACAAGGCGCCAAAACGCTGCAGCACCTCCCACCAGGAGGGCCGGGGCTGCGTCGTGCCCGCCCCATCGCTGCGCGACGGCGTCCAGCGCTGGCGCAGACGCGCGAGCTGGGCCAGATCGTCGTCGCTCCAGCCGCACAGCGGCGACTTGAGGGCGCGCGCCAGGCTCAGGTCGTGCCGGGTCGAGATCAGCGCATCCAACAGCGCCACGACGTCCTGCACGGCGGGAGCTTCGCCCAGCTCGAGCTTCTCGGGCTGTTCGCTGGCCAGGCCACGTTCAAGCAGGGCCTCGTGCATCCAGGCCAGCCGCTCGCGGCGGCGCGACAACACCATGATGTCGTCGGGCAACAGGCGGCCATCGGCGATCTCGGTGGCGATCCAGTCGGCGGCCTGCCCGGCTTCCAACGCGGCCAGACTGTCTTCGGGCTCTACGCGCGCGGTGGTCAGGCTGTCGCGCCAGACCGGCTCACCATCGCGCCCAGACGTGTTTCGCTCCAGCAGGCTGCGCGGTAACTGCGGCAGGCACAACACCTCACCTTGCGCGGTGCTCTCAGTGGTGTGGACGCGGTAGTCACTGCTGTATTCACCCGCCTGGACCGCCGCGCCCATGGCTGCGTTGAGGATGTCCACCACCGCCGGCGCACAGCGGCGCGTGTGGTCGCAGCTGAGCAACGCGCCGGCCAGGCCCTGTACGACAAAGGCCTGTGCCGCCTTGAACACCTGTGGTTCGGCCCGGCGGAAACGGTAGATCGATTGTTTCGGATCGCCCACCAGAAACACACAGGGCGCCTCGCCCGGACCAGCACCTGCGTAAGCCGAGAGCCAACCATAGAGTGCCTGCCATTGCAGCGGGTTCGTGTCCTGAAATTCGTCGATCAGCACGTGACGTACGCGCGCATCCAGCCTCTGCTGAAGCCAGCCTGAGAGCTCAGCGTCGCCCAGCAAGCGGCGCGCAGCGCCTTCCACATCGTTCATATCGACCCAGCCGCGCTCACGCTTGAAGGCGGCAAAGCTGGAGAGCAAAACGCGCGCCAGACGCGACAGTCGCTGGTGGTGCAGCCAGGCGCGGTGCTGGCGCAAGGCTTCGAGCGTTCGCAGCACCAGTTGCTGCGCGGCGCGCACGGCATCGATGCCGGCGAGCTTGTCGCTGAACTTGCGCGGCTCGTCCTTC
>Ga0247738_10000658_pt1 | contig 12621 bp, 11 predicted proteins | sample UWRJL013104B2_FD_180936 | JGI IMG/M metagenome (GOLD analysis project Ga0247738, IMG submission 180936) | Plant litter microbial communities from Arlington Agricultural Research Station in Wisconsin, United States - UWRJ-L013-104B-2 | ecosystem: Environmental > Terrestrial > Plant litter >...
GAGATATTTTCCCTGAGTCAAGAGCTGTACGGCCTTTTACCGGTACTGCGTCCAATTCTACGATGTTCCAGCCTTTGAAATTAATTTTTCTCAGATTTTCAAAGATAGCCGGAAAATCCACGGCACCCTGACCGATCTCGACAAAGCGGTATCCTGATTTGTTTTCAGCATCCGGTCTGGTGTCTTTGATGTGGGTGGCGTACAGGATCGACTTGTATTTAAGAACTGCGTCTGCAGGTTTTCCGCCGCCCTGGTGATAATGGGCCACGTCAAGAAGAAGCTTGATGTACTTCTTGTCCATTTCATTCACTATGATATCAACCTCTTCGGGTGTTTCACCAAGTTGGTGCATGTGGTTATGATAAGCCACCTGCAGGCCGGTTTCGTCTTTGACGGCCTTGGCCACCGCCGACATGTTTCTGGCATAATCTTTAAGTTCCTGTGTAGTAGGCATGCGGTCTTTCGGCCGGATGTTGTTGGTAAATTGAAGGCATTCACCACCGAGGGCTTTTACAAACTTAGCATGGTTAACATGCACTTCAACGTCTTTTTTATAGTCGCTGATGCTGATGTTGCCGCTTGAAAACATCGGTAATTTCAAACCGTTGGATTGGATGGTGGTTTTCAGATCCTGAGGGGAATCCTTAAAAACCGGGTAAGTGTTGGCTCTCAGCTGGATTCCTTTAAATCCGAGAGCTGCAATTTCTTTGATGGCTACCAGGTCATTTCCGTTCCAGGTAATGGCAGAATAAGCCATTTTTTGTTTGTTTTTCATCGCCAGAGACGCAAAAGTCTCCGCACTCAGAAATGAAGCAGCGGATAGAAGTGAGACTTGATTTAAAAACTTTCTTCGGTTCATAATGATTGAATAAATTAAAAACTGTTAAAAAAAGAAAACCCCTATAAAAATAGGGGTTTCTCCCATTTTAACCTATGATAAAAAAATTAATATCCCGGATTCTGAGCGAATACACCTTTGTCCGATCTGTCAATCTGAGTTTGAGGGATAGGACGCAGATTATGTATGTCTTTAACGTTACCTGCAGCCTGAGGATTGTAAAGTTTGACTCTTTCAACCAGATTGCCCCAACGCTTCAAATCCATCCAGCGTGTTTGTTCACCTGCTAATTCTCTTGCCCTTTCCTGCATCAGGAATTCCATGTTCATTAGTTCAGGAGTGATCAGCATAGCATCTTTTTTACCCGGCCATCCTGCTCTCTGACGAACGACATTGATAGCAGCGGTGGCTTCCGCCATATTTCCGGCTTTCATTTGTGCTTCTGCCAGCATCAGGTAAACATCAGCCAGACGGAAAACGAAGTAGTCACGGCTACCTGGTTCGTAGGTCAAATCCGGACGTTTGGTATCAAAGAATTTAATAAGCGTCGGAAATAAGGCCTCATCATACCTGCTTGGAACCAAAACCTGGTATTTTTTCTTGGCACGTTCTTCCACAGACATTTCATAGCCGGGGATGAAAATGGCCGTATCACCCGCTGCGAAAGTAAGCTTAGACTTAGAGTTGTCAAAAGACGCGTTTAAGTTAGAACCCGGGTTGTTACTTAACCAGGTATCTCTGAATGTTTTCTTGTAACGTGAGTCATTCACACGGTCCTGGAAACAGGTTTCCAAAAGGTACTTGGTAGGACGCAGACGCTTAAACGGTCGACCATAGAACACATCACGTTTCATTCCCGGCTGTACATCATACTGCATGCCAAAGAAAAGGTGAAGGTTATTTCCTCCGTTGGCTGCTGCAATACCATTAGTAAGATTGGTAAGTGGGTCTGATGTATATTGTACTGCAAAAACGATCTCACTGTTCTCCTGGTTGTTTTCATCAAATACACTTGCAAAATCAGCTTGCAGACTAAAACCCGGGGTTGCAATAACAGATTTACATAATTCTGCTGCCTTTGTAAAATCATCTGAAGCTTTTGAAGTTGAATAAGCCTTGGCCAGATACACTTTTGCCAACAACGTTTGTGCCGCAGCTTTTGTAGCACGACCGTACTGAGTTGCTTTGGCTGTTCCTTCAAGACCTGGAATAGCTTCGTTCAGATCCTTGATGATTGCCGCATATATTTCAGCATCTGATGCCCTTTTGGTTGCTTTTGTCGGAGCCAGGGTTTCTGTTAGTCTCAAATCTATACCACCAAATTGCTGGTGTAATATATAGTAATAATGGGCTCTCAGAAATTTAACTTCTGCAACACTTTTAACTTTTACGGCTTCTGTAACAGTCGAGGCCGGTGCTCTTTCAATGACAGCATTACAGGTATTTATACCACGATAGAGCTCATCCCAGGTGTTTCCCAGATAATCAATAGTTGGCTGTAACTGGGTATCATAAAAGTGAAACCCTTTGTAACCACCATCAGCACCGGTGGCGTAGATGTCGGTACCATACTCCGTTAAAGTCAATCCTTGCTGTGTACCATAATAATATCTGAGCGACGAATACGCTGATTTTACAGCATCTTCAAAGCCTTTTGGCGTATTGATATAGTCGTTTCCTATACCTGACACTACCGTTTCATCCAATAAATCCTGACATGACTGGGTTGTGAGCAACAAACCCACAACTGCCGTGATTTTAATTGGTTTTAATATATTTTTCAAGTTCATCTTACTAAAATTTAAATTATTTTGATTGAATATCACCCATTTAGAATCTTACGTTCAGACCAAAAGTGGTTACTGAAGTAGCAGGAGTCACACCATTACCGATCGAGGTAGTTCCGTTACCCGATGAAGTAATGGTCGCTTCAGGGTCAATACCATTGTATTTACTACGGAATTCAGACCATATTTTTGGTTGCTGAATACTCGAAAACAGACGCAGAGATTCCATTCCCAGTTTGCTGGCGATCTTTTGAGGGAAAGTATAACCAAAGTTTACGTTTCTTAATTTAATGAATGTTCCGTCAAAATAGATCAGCGTTGAATTGTAAACCGGGAATTCCTGGGTGCTCTTAGGACGAGGGAATTCATTCGTAGGGTTGTTCGGAGTCCAGTAATCAACCTTGATTTGCTGATATCTTCCTGCAAGAGCATTGTTGTCTCTGTGGAAACCGCTCATAATCATATTTCCGAAACGGCCAAACAAGAAGGCTGATAAATCGAATCCTTTGTAGCTGAACCTGGTGGTAAATCCGGCACTGAATTTAGGAATATCGGAGCCAAGCAACACCCTGTCATCCGCAGTGATTTTGCCATCACCGTTGGTGTCCTGAACTCTGATTTGTCCCACTTCACTACCGAAGGATTTTGCCAGATCAGCTTCGTTTGTCTGCCAGATGCCCACTTTTTTGAAGTCGAAGTATGAGTTAAGGGGCTGTCCGATAAACCAACGGTTACCCAGGTCATCTACTTTTCCGTTATACAATGAAATGATGGCTTCTTTGTTTTTGGTAAATGTAAAGTCTGTTGTCCATTTGAAACCAGATTGGGTATTCATGTTCACAGTTGTAAAGCCCAGTTCGATCCCTTTGTTACGGGTTTGACCTACGTTACGGGTTACAGCGTTGAAACCTGTAGAGCCTGGCAATTGGTCAGACAATAACAGATCGGTTGTATTTGTTTCGTATAATTCTAATGAACCCTGCACACGGCCTCTGAAGAAACTGAAGTCTAAACCGATGTTGGCTGTTGCCGAAGTTTCCCATTTCAGATCCGGGTTACCGATCGTGTTCGGACGATAGCCGAATGCAGCCGTTGTACCGAAGGCATATACAGTTCTGCCCAGTAAACCTTGCGTCTGGTAAGGAGCAACCCCCTGGTTACCCACTTTACCCCAACCAGCTCTCAGTTTCAACAGGTCAATCCAACTGATTTGTTTCAAAAAGTTTTCATTGCTGATGTTCCAACCCAAAGCCACACCCGGGAAGTTACCATACTTGGTGTTTTCACCGAAACGGCTGGATCCGTCACGACGCATGGTTGCTGTTAACAGGTATTTGTCGTTGAAATCGTAGTTGACACGTGCCATGTAGGAATTGATCGTCCACTCGCTTAGCAAGCTACCGACGCCCAACACTGAACTGGCATTTCCCAGGTTATAAAACTGCTGTGTTTCAGCTGGTACACCCTGCACGTCGGCAGTGTATCTTTCAAATCTGTCCTTTTGGATAGATTGAAGGGCTGTTATAGCGAGGTTATGCTTTTTGGCAAATGTTTTGTTATAAGTGACGATGTTCTCCAGAGTATAGTTAAAGCCGAAATCGTTACGTGAAGAAGCTCTCGGCTCTCCGTATTTACGATCGTTGGTAGCAGAACCGATAAAACGACCCCATCTCGAAAGTGTAAAGTCCGGTCCGAAGTTGACCCTGTAATTCAGGCCGTCAATGATTTTAACTTCGGCAAAAAGACTGTTGAAAATCCTGTATCTCTTCGTGTTATCTACCTGGTTTCCAGGGATAATCTCGAATAAGGGGTTAGTAAGCAAGGCATCATTCGTTTGAGAGAAAATCAAATTTCCTTTGTCGTCGTAAGGACTACCCAAAGGGTTCTGATTAATCGTAAAACTATATGGGTTCAGGTTTTCTCCGTTCCTGATGCTGTACATAATATAGGACGAAAGACCCATTTTCAGATGCTTGTTAATACGGTGGTCTATGTTTGCTCTTAACGATAAACGCGTATAATCCAGACCATCCGAGATTCCTTTATCCTGGAAATAGCCCCCTGAAATGTAGAACTGGGTTTTCTCTGTTCCTCCCTGAATACCCAGAGAGTGGTTCTGCATAGTACCATTGTGCAAAATCAAATCCTGGTAATTGGTATTTGTTCCTGCCGCAAGACCTTTGGCTACTGCCGGGTCTCCACCTAAAACCGCAATTTTTGCATCAGCGGCTGCATCCACTACACCAGTCGGAACCGGATTTCCGGCGGCATCCTTGTAAAGATTGGTTGCACGATAGGCTTCACGGACATATTCTGCGAACTCAGGACCATCAAACAATTCGATTTTATCCAGTGGTTTTGAAACACCGCCATAAGTATCAAAAGTGACTACGGTTTTTCCTTTTATCGCACCCCTTTTAGTGGTTACAAGTACCACACCGTTTGCACCCCTGGCACCATAAATGGCTGTTGCAGTGGCGTCCTTCAGTACTTCCATGGATTGAATATCACTTGGGTTCATATCTTCATACCCTGCCGACAAAGGAATACCATCGACCACATAAAGAGGGTCATTGCCCGCATTGAATGAACGACGGCCACGGATCAGGATCTTAGGCACCGAACCCGGCTTGGAACCTGACTGGGAAACGTCAACACCGGCCACACGTCCTTGCATGGCTTGTCCGATGCTTGTAATGGGCATTTCACTGATTTGTTTGGCACTCACCTGGGAGATCGCTCCTGTGAGCTGACTTTTCTTCTGGGTACCATAACCCACTACCACCACTTCAGATAAATTGGTGGCATCTTCTGCTAAACTGACATCAATACGGGTTTTGTTTCCTACCGTAATTTCCTGGCTGATAAACCCGATGTAACTGAAAACCAGGATGGATTTTTCATTCGGAACATTGATCTTGTAAGATCCGTTTGCATCGGCCACGGAACCCTGGTTGGTCCCTTTAACTGTAACGCTTACGCCGGGCAGACCGCTGCCTCCGGCATCTTTAATAGAGCCACTCACCTGCTTCGACTGGGCGAAAGTGAAGTGCGTTTGCAATACAAGAAGTATGCAAACCAATTGGAATAAATTTTTTTTCATAGACGTAGGTTTTGATTGATTGGTTTAAATTCTCCAAAAAATTATATTTTATTAAAGAATTTTAACAAAATTAGGTCTTTGATTAGTTTTCTTCCACCATTATTTACGCAAATTCTAATGATTTTTTGACGACTTAGATTTATCTTTGGCAAAAATTGTCTTAATATGAAGCCTCAGTTACTGAAAATTTCTAACCCTTCCAATACTTCATATAATCTTTATCTGCAGGAGTGTCCCTTTTTTCCAACCCCATGGCACTATCATCCTGAATTTGAGATTGTTTTGATGCTGGAAAGCACGGGTAAGAAATACATTGGCAGCAGTATTACCGACTTTCAGCCCGGGGATTTATGCATGATCGGCTCATATCTCCCTCATTATTATAAAAACGACATAAGGTATACTGAGAAAGACTCCGGGCTCAATGCCAAGTCGATAGTCATCCATTTTAATTATGATTTTCTGGGAGAGAAATTTCTCGACATCCCTGAAAGTGCCATGATCAAGAACCTGCTTGAAAGGTCCAAAAGAGGAATTCAGTTCGGAACCAACATTTCGGGAAGGTTAAAAGACAAAATGATTGATCTCACCCAAATGGAAGGCATGGCCCGTCTTATCGGGCTGATACAGATACTGGAGGAGCTGGGAAGAACGAAAGATGCCGATTATCTGACCACAGACGCTATTCAGCTCAGAAATGAAGTGGACTCAAACAGGATCAAAAAAGTATTGGAATTTGTGAGTGAGAATTTCCAGAACGACATTATGCTTGAAGACGTGGCACAGCTCGCGAACATGAGCGAATCGGCTTTCAGCAGGTATTTTAAGAAAAGAACAAGAAAAACATTTTCCACTTTTTTAACGGAAATAAGGATCGAACACGCCTGTAAGCTTTTACAGAATGATAAAATGAGCGTTTCGGAGATATCTTTCGACAGTGGTTTCAATAACCTGTCCAACTTTAACCGCCAGTTTAAAACCATCAAAAAAATACCACCACTTACCTACAGGATGAAATATCTCGAGTAAGGGGTTTTTGAAAATTTACGGCGTCATTTGTAAAAGATATCAGAAATAATTCGAATTTAGTCTGATCAAAAAGTATTCAAACCCATTTTGAAACTTATAAACCCTTTATGAAATGAAAAAAATCGCCGCTCTCTCTGCTTTTATTTTCTTTGCCTTTACCGGCTTTGCCCAGACATTCTCTGTAAAAAAAGGCGGGCATGTCTATACCATGGAAATTCCTGATTATCTGACGAAAACCTATTCGCTGAACGAGGTGGCGACGTTGCAATACATGAACTCCAACAAGGAGGCATATGTGATTGTGATCGAAGATTCTAAAGAATTACTGGAAAGCCTGGGGACCAAGTTTGTTGATTCCAAAGATTTCCTGGACAATTTTACGTCTACTTTTCATAAAGATGACAAAAACCGTACTCTGGGGTCTGTCAGCCAGTTTACTGCTAACAACAACAAACACAGCCAGGTGGAAATGACCTGGGAAAATGACGGGCTTAATTTTTACATGATTATTACGGGTGTGGAAACGCCGACCCATTTTTATAAAATAATGACCTGGACAATCAGCGAAAACAAGGACCTGCTGAAGAGTGACTTCCTGAGGATTTCCAAATCGCTGAAAGACTAATGTTAAACTTTTTCAGGGATAATTGGTTATATGTCTTACAGGCTGATACATGGTCTCAATCGCGTTGACTTCAATGTGATTTTATGTTAATACTAAAGTGGACAACGCAAAATAAATGAGTAGCTATTCTATTAAGGATCTTGAACACTTGTCGGGCATCAAAGCTCATACGCTTCGAATCTGGGAGCAGAGGTTCAGTATAATCAGTCCTAAGAGAACCACTACCAACATCCGGTGTTATGATGACCGGGATCTTAAGCACGTCCTGAACATTTCCCTGCTGAAAGAGCATGGTTTCAAGATTTCTGAAATAGCTAAATTTTCTTTTGAAGAATTGTCGAAGGAAGTTGTGGCTGTTTCTGAAAAACAGCTTAATTATCCGGATCAGATCCATGCCCTGACTATCGCCATGATTGACCTGGATGAAAGTAAGTTTGAAAAGGTCATGGCGACCAATATCCTCCAGTTTGGTTTTGAAAACACCGTAATCAATATTATTTACCCCTTTCTCAGCCGGATCGGGGTATTGTGGATGACCGGGTCTATCGGCCCTGCACAGGAGCATTTCATTTCCAACCTGATCCGCCAGAAGATGATCGTGGCCATTGACGGTCAGCTGGTCAGGGATAATCCGGACGCCAAAAAGTTTGTGCTGTTTAATCCTGAAGGCGAATTTCATGAATTGGGCTTACTTTTTGCGAGCTACATACTGAGGGCAAGGAGCAATAAGGTTATTTACCTGGGGCAGAGCCTTCCGTTGGAAGAGCTGGGTTTCGTTTGTAATTTACACAAGCCTCAGTATATGTTCACTTCGGTTACCAGTTTTCCGGGCAATGACGAAATTCAGGATTATATTCTGAGGTTGAGTAAAAGATTTCCGGACGTGAAAATTCTGATGACGGGTTATCAGGTCATACGGCAGCAAATGGAGATCCCTCAGAATGTAACGATTATTACCAATATAAGGCAACTGATAGAATTAGCGGAAGAAAAATAAAAACAAATGGCGGCCAAAAGCCGCCTTATGTTTATTTGTTAACCTAAACTATAATTAAAAATCTTTATATTTTGATTTGTCTGACAGCAGCGTCTTTCGGCTGGTTAGTCACGACTTGTATTTCTTTCTTAAGAAGTTCCTGGTCATTTGAGATTTCAATGACGTAATTTCCTTCAGCTAAATTATCCATATTAAGATTAACGCCGTATTTGGTGTTTTTCTTATCTACGAACTCAGTTAAAAGTGATTTTCCATCAATGCTCTTCAATTCGATTTTGAGATACTGACCTTTGGCCTTCTCAATGAAAAGCTTAAGATTATGAGTGTTGGTCACATTGTACATTCCGACTTCAAAAGTAACAGGATTTTTTGTTTCTTTTACTTTAGGAGTAGTTGCAAATGAGGCAAAAGAGATAGTTAAGGCCATAGCAAGGCCAGCGATTGTTCTAAATAGCTTTTTCATAATTGTAAATTGTTTTTAAGTAATATTTGCTTTTTCTAAAGGATGGCCTTTCAATTCGAAAGGTTGCATCATTGTTTTTAAAAATTAGTAATTTTTTTATTTGTTAATAAATGTCTTACTGATTTATGATTCAAAAGTAATGGACAAATCGGTACTGTGCAATACATAATAGTATGTATGGTCTATTTCCTGTATGAATGGAAAAAAAATGAGATGCATAAAATGATGAAGTTTATAAGTACAGCTTTGTACAGTTTCTAACGAGGTTGGTGTGCTAATATTATATAAAACATAAAAAAAGTCCTGATTTTTTTCAGGACTTTTTCTGAGGTTTATAACTGCCATTAAATCAGGCCTTTCTTAACCAGGTATTCCGCAATCTGCACGGCGTTGGTTGCCGCACCCTTACGCAGGTTATCGGCCACTACCCAGAGATTGAGTGTATTCGGCTGGGATTCATCCCTGCGGATACGGCCTACAAACACTTCGTCTTTACCATGTGCCGTGATAGGCATAGGATAAAGGAAGTTGGCAGGATCGTCCTGAACGACCACACCTTCCATTTCGCTGAGAAGTGTTCTGACTTCATTCAGATCAAAATCATTTTCAAATTCAATATTAACAGCCTCAGAGTGCCCGCCAATGGTCGGGATACGGACAGTAGTGGCAGTTACTTTGATAGAATCGTCGCCCATGATCTTGTTGGTTTCCTTGATCATCTTCATCTCTTCTTTGGTGTAACCGTTTTCCTGGAACACATCTATATGAGGCAATACATTCAGGTCGATTTTGTGAGGGTACACTTTCTTAACGGTGTTGTCTCCCGCACGTTCAGCAAAAAGCTGGTCTACGGCCGCTTTACCTGTGCCGGTTACAGACTGGTAAGTAGACACTACCACTCTTTTGATTTTATATTTTTCGTGCAATGGTTTCAATACCACAACCATCTGGATCGTCGAGCAATTCGGATTGGCGATGATCTTATCTTCGGCAGTAAGTACATCAGCATTCACTTCCGGCACGATCAGTTTCTTGCTTGGGTCCATTCTCCAGGCAGAAGAGTTATCGATAACGGTGATGCCTTCCGCTGCAAACTTGGGAGCGATTTCAAGTGAGGTGCTGCCACCTGCAGAAAAAATGGCCACATCCGGCTTCATCTTGATGGCCTCTTCGTAACCAACTACGGTAAATTGTTTATCCTTAAAGGTGATCTTATTTCCGATTGACCTTTCGGATGCCACCGGAATGATTTCTGTTACAGGGAAATTTCTTTCCGCCAATACTTTCAGGATTTCGCCACCGACAAGCCCGGTAGCACCAACAACTGCTATTTTCATGATATTTAATATACCCCCCGACCCATGGCAGGGTTTTAAATTAATGATGATAAAGAGAGAGGTCTATTCTCTTTATTTTTTGTCTATTGGATTGATGGGTGTAATTGGGATGCAAAATTAATTGTTTTTTGATTAATTATATCCCTTATTTCAAAAAAAACTCCAGACTTTACCGGGGGTGATACAATAGTTGAGTGGAATATCAAATTCGTCTGTATCGTCAATGTGGTCAACAGGTTCAAAAAAGGACAGGCCCACCTTTGTTACTTCCGGTGGGCATGCAGCCAAAAAACGGTCGTAGAAGCCTTTGCCATAACCTACCCGCTGGCCTGACTTATCGAAAATGAGCAGCGGGATCAGTATCAGGGTGTCTTCTTCTTTTATTTTTTCAAAGAAATGAGCGTCGTCGTTGCTTTCCGATACAGGTTCGGGTATGCCCCATTGATTTTCTTTCAGTGTGATGTTTTCAGTAAAGAGATGGTGATTCATGCTGCCGTTGCGGTTGGCAAACGGCACATAGACATCAGAAGGGAAATCCCGGCGTAGTGTTTCGATGATCAGCCGGGTATCTACCTCATTGTTTTTTTCGATCGGCAGAAAAGTGTGCACCACGCTATACCGGTGCATCATCAGGCGGCTGAACAACTGGTCATGAATGCGTTCACTTAAACGTCTGACTTCATCAGAAGTAAGCCCCTTTCTTTTTTGACTGTATATTTTTCTGAGTTCCTGTTTTACCATTGTATTTCTTTCAAACCTGTCATGTATAAATCAAACCCGCCCTTGCCTCCCGGTCTGTCAGAAGAGAATATCATCGGATAGTACGAAAAGTTGTTCAGGTTAGGGAGTATCGGCCGGTATTCATCATATTTCGTGTTGATCCGCTGACCTGCATTTACCGGCTCCGACCATCTGCCGTTGGTGTAGGTAGAATAGTAAATGTCAAAACCCCCTTCGCCACCGGACCTGTTCGACGTAAAAACCATGGTGTTGCCATTCAGATAGGGGCATTTGTCTTCAAAGGGTGAACTCAACTCTTCCACTTTTCTGAGTGTAAATGACTTGGGCTTGGTGAGGTTTTCCATGGTCACCCTTTCACTTGAGCCTCGGGGAATGGTAAGTTCGTAAATGTCAAAATTGCCTCCGCGGTCGGAACAAAAGTATATCCTGTCCCCATAGGGGCTGATGGACGGATAAGCTGAATTGTGGCTGTCATTCAGCAACTCAAAATTTGCGGGTTCGGAGATTTCTCCGGTTCTGCCCTGTCTGCTCACGTATTTAATCTTCAGTTTCCCGGAGGCGTCATCTGCATAAAACAAAGCTGAGAATTTCTCAGAATCACCGTATGTTACAATGGTGTTGGTGTAGGTAGAGACAAAATTAGGCCCCAGTACATTAAAATCACCATTGACTTTACTGATAAAAGAAGAGGCCTCCGCATTTTCATTAAAATCGGGTACCCAGCTCCCATTGCTGTTCCTTGAAAGATTCAGTTTGTCTTTTTTACTGTCATAAGTAACAAAGGCTGGAAAGCTCACCAGGTTGAAATGAGACCGCTTTTCCCTGTCTGACGAAAACACAATGGAAAAGTTGCCATATTTGTTTTGTGCAATATTCGAATTGTAGTCGTTATAGGGAGAATTGAATTCTTCCAGGTTAACGACGTCTTTCATGAACTTCCCGTCGCGGTTTCTTTCCGACTCGAAAATGTTGCATCCTGATATGCTCAAAATTAAAGAAATAAAAAACGCCGTATTGGTATAGGTTTTCATGTTTTTTTATTTGATTTACATATCATTGATGATTCAAAAATACATCAGGGGGTTGGATTAACAAGGAAAAGTATGAATCAGAAAGCAGCGAGGGGGAAAATTTTGATTGCGGAGCCTTTTTTGGGTGATCCGAATTTCGAGAGGAGTGTGGTGTTGCTTTGTGAGCATAATCCTGAAGGGTCTTTCGGTTTTGTTTTGAACCAGTCTTCCAATCTCAGGCTGGGTGACGTCATCGAGGGGGTTTATGTTGACTTTCCTTTATATATTGGCGGGCCTGTAGAACAAAACACACTGCATTTTATACACAGGCTCGGAGACATGATTGATAACACCGTGGAAATCGGAAACGGGATTTACTGGTCGGGTGACTTCGAGAGCCTGAGGACACTGATCAACATCGGGAAAATTTCTGAAAACGACATCCGGCTTTTCCTGGGATACTCAGGGTGGGGGACAGGCCAGCTTGATGCTGAGCTGGGAAATAACTCGTGGATTTTGTCGGATATCGATGCTGCTACCATATTCGATTCTTCTCCTCAACAATTCTGGAGGATTGTGCTCAAGAAAAAAGGCGGAGACTTTAAAGTATTGTCTAATTATCCGACGGACCCGAGGTTAAATTAATCAGAAGCCGCCTTTCAGGAAAGAATCCCTTTCTTCCGGCGTATTG
>Ga0247738_10000659_pt1 | contig 12615 bp, 8 predicted proteins | sample UWRJL013104B2_FD_180936 | JGI IMG/M metagenome (GOLD analysis project Ga0247738, IMG submission 180936) | Plant litter microbial communities from Arlington Agricultural Research Station in Wisconsin, United States - UWRJ-L013-104B-2 | ecosystem: Environmental > Terrestrial > Plant litter >...
CGCCTGCGCCTGCGCGACGGCGGCGGGACCTCATCGGCGATAATGGCGAGCAGCCTGGACGCCCAACTGCCCCTGGAGGGACTCGAACCCGTATCCCTCCCTTTTGGTGGCGCGGGAGAGGGGCAAGAACCCAGTGTTTTACTGGGATTTCTGACCCCACGGGATCACTGTGATCAGGCTGTCTTAATTCAGTTGCAGTCAAAATGCAGTCAGAAGTGGAACCAGCTGGGCCTTAGTAACGGACGCCTTGTTCCATCTAACGCAGCACCTGTTCTCAGTGGAACCCGATCGACACAGCTCGTATGCATCGCACGCCGTTGGCTATACAGATCACATTATTCGCCCTTGTCCGAGCCATGGCCTCCAGCGGACAAACCAGGCGCTCCGAGGGGCGATCGGATGGCGAAGAATCTTCAGTCCGACCTAACCTCATGGATAGACTTCGGCCATGTTTGTTGGGCAATCTCTAACTACGCAAGTCACCCCGGCAGCTGCGCTGCTAGGACACGCTGCACTTAGCCGCCGGCTCACCATCTATGCAGGCGCGGGACTCTCGGCGGCCGCGCCGACATCCCTGCCTGGTGCCGGCGTCCTCGCGCAGAAATTGGTTGGGGTCTTGTCGAAGGTGGTTGATCTGTCCGCCGTCGACCACTGGGATCTGATTGCAGTCGCCGATCGTGTCGCGATCGAAAGCTCTGGGCTAGGCCTTCTCCACGATGCCCTAACACGGGTGGCCGACTTCGCGGATGCGAGACCCAACTATGCACACGAGGTGCTCGCCATGCTCATTTGCGAGGGCGCCATCACCGCCCTCGAAGCGAACTACGACAACTGTATCGAGCGAGCCGCATTGCCTGAGTCAATTCCAGCCGTCGTGACGGACGCTGACCGACTGGACATGAACAAAGGGGCTCTACTGAAAGTCCATGGGTGTATCTCTCGCCCAAGCTCGATGCGCGTAACATCCGCGGAACTGACTACCACGCCTCTGTTCGCGAAAGCCGAGCTCACGGCGCGCCTGTCCGTGGACCAAGTGGCTTTCATCGGGCTGGGCAGCCCTGCGGATTATGTTCGGGAAAGCGTGGAGCAGTTCGTTGCTCAGGTGCCGTACGCATCGCTGACGCTTGTCGATCCCCGGATTGTCGAATGGGACGAGAGCGAGTGGAACGGAATACTTCCCGAGCTGGACGATTCCAAGCGGGTCGCTATGAGCGCCGAAGCATTCTGCGACGAGATCCTGCGTTTCTATGTAAACGAGATTTGGAGAGATCTCCGGGACAAGGTCGAGAACCTTGAACCGGCCCACCCTCAGCGGGTTGGGCTCGAGACACTCGCCATTTCAATGGAACTTCGCAATGCCGTGTGGGGCATCAAATGGCTGCGCTCAGCGGTTTGGAAGTTTGCAGTGGGCCAGCCTGTAGTCGGATCGAGTCGAGTAACACAAGCGGTCTTAGCTCTATCAATGCTTACATCAGGAATTTCGACGCGACTGGCAGGGCGAGCTCTGGCCATCGCTCCGGACCATGATGCTGGCATGATGCTGGTGATCGCGGACCATGCGCCCAACGGAGGACAGATGGCGATCGAAGCCGAACGTCGCGTTGCCGAGGCCCGGGCGGACGGTCGAATACCTGACGGATCGGCTGTCGTTGTGGTGTGCTGCGGGCATAACGGGCGGCTAGGAGTCAACGAGACCTTGGTTCTTCGCGGAAGCACCTTGACGGATGTACTGGCCACGCCTGTCACCGCCGTAGGGGCGACGCACCTTATCGACGGCTACGAGGACGGGCACTTGATTGATTCAATTACCGCCGGCGACATCATTTTCGTGTCCGGTGACTCGTTGATTGACCTGTCATAGGCATGAGCGACATCGAGAACCAGCTTGGCGATGAGCCACCATCGGGCCCGAACTTCGACACAGATTTTGAACTCTTGGAGTTGGCCTCAATCACGCTGAGGGCCGTGAACTACGTTACGACTGTGGCGGGCACGGGGAAGAGTCAGACGCTCTTCGCGGATAGCGACTCGGGCGCTATCGCTGTCGGCGCGTCGACGACAGTAGATGGTCTAGTTGCGATCGAGTCAGCGCTCAGTAGCCAACTGGTCGCGCGAATGGAGGAGCGACGGATTCCTGACCGACGCCGAGATGGCTACGTCGTGTTACTCACGGCCCAGCCCGCCGAAGCTCAACAGAGCGAAGCGCTCTTCGGGATGACCTATAACTTGCGGCACGTTCGAAGAGTCGTTCGCGTCAACGTGGAACCCACAACCGCAGGTGTCGCAAGGGCTCTCAGACCGGTGCTGCCTCTCCTGTCCCGACCGACCACTCAGCTAGCGCTCGATCCACTCGAGTCGCTGGAGCGACGACTCGTTGAAGATGGGCTCGATTCACGTAGTGTGACGAACGCAATCGCGAGATTCAGATCGGGCGCCTACCGGGAAGCACCCGATGTGACGGAGGAAGATGACGATGTCTAGTTCTCGACCTGCTCAATCTCGGTTTACCTCCGTCACCATAGAGAACTTTCGAGGTGTTCGCGATGCGCAGACGTTCGACTTAGACGCTGCCGTGGTGATCTTTTGGGGCCCTAACGGCACCGGGAAGACGACTGCATTTGATGCGCTGCTTTGGCTAATGCAGGGGAGCCTTCCTCGCCTCGCTTCGCATTCGCTTCGCAGAAATGAAGAGTTTGTCGTCAGTGCTTACGGGTCCGGGAGAGTGGCAAGGGTCACCGCGAAACTCTCGGTGGCAGGGGATTTGGTCGAGATCTCACGCCAGGGTGACACCAAAAGCTCGTCGCTCACCCTCACGCTGCAAGGACAGCCGGACTTGGGTGGTGTCGATGCCGAGGAGAAACTGCATCGGCTCCTTTCCGAAGGAGATCTGCCACTTCCGGAGATGCTGGCAACTAGCGGTCTCTTGCAGCAGGACGATCTTAGGCAGTTGCTCCGCGACAAGCCTGACGCTCGCTACCGTCAGCTTCTTCGCCTGCTTGGTCTCGAGTCGCTCGAGCAGTTTGAAAAGTTCGTTGAGTCCGAATACAAGCTTGCGCGCGCAACAATGCAATCGGCCAAGTTGGAATTAGACAAACAACGCGTTCGACTACGCGATCTGGGCGAGCAGGTATCCACGGTACTGAGCCTCTCTGCAAGCTCTACATCACAGCCGTCTGAGTTGGAGGCTCTCGAATCGTCGGTGGGGCGAACCTCCCAAGCGCTCGAGGTTCAATGGCCGTCATCGAGCGCCAGTGACCTAGGAGCAATCACTGACGAGGCTACGGAGGCAGGCGAGCGGGTCGAAAGGGTGTCGGGGAATCTGCAAAGACTTCCGAAGGACCTCCCGCCTCTCGATGAGCCCGATCCGAACTTGGCAGATGCTCTCGCAAAAGCGCTCGAACGGCACACAGCCGCCAAGGCAGCACTCAGCAACGCTCGATTCCGTCGTGATTCGCAGAGCGCGAGCCACGACCAGATCGTTGCTCTAGTTGCCGCCGCTATTCCCCTCCTGGAGGCACACACGCACGAAGGCAAGGCCGAATGTCCCGTTTGCCGCACGGTGATCGACTCGCGACAGGTGATAGCGGACCTCGCAAACCGCAGCGAGTCGGGGTCGCTTCTGGCAGAAGCAGAATCGATGTACCGAGCCGCCAGCGAGCGACTTGCGCAAGCGGAGTTGATTCTGGTCGAGGCACGGGGTGCGACCGAGGCGGCTGATCAGTCCCGTCGTACACGCGTAGCCTACGAACAGTTGGCTTTCCAGATCGCGGGAGATCTGCGCCTCTTGGCATCAGGCGGAATCGTTCGTGCTCGGTTCATCAGAAGCCTCGAGATCCCCGAATCAGGCCCAAGTCTCGTTCCCTGGTTGGATCACCATCGAGAAATTCTGCTCGACGGTCTTCGGGACTGCTCGGCGGCCCTGGTCGATTTGATTAGTGCAAGCACTTCCGCGAGCCGACGCGCCAATGCTCGAGAAGACTCGATTAACAGGAGTGGGCAACTACCCAGACTTGAGGCGCTCAGGGAAGTCTTCAGCGCAGAGTTGGTCGAGAAACAGGAGTCCTACGAGTCCGCTCGCAAAGTAGAGACGGCCGCGAACAGTCTCCGGCATAGCACTGCCGCTGGCACTGAGGAGATCTTCCGCGAGCGGTTCGAATTCATCGAGCCACTTATGAACGACATCTATGGGCGACTCGATCCCCATCCCACGTTCACCAAGCTCGACTTTGCCATCGAGCGGTATCGATCAAAGGGCACCGCAATGGCATCGGTGACAGACGAGTCGGCCGACGTGCAGGCGAACCCGCTGCTCGTCTTCTCGAGCGCGCAAGCAAACGTCGTTGTTTTGTCCGCCTTTCTCGCCTTGGGATGGGCAGCATCCCGCCAAGGCTTGCCGTTCGTTTTGATGGATGATCCACTCCAATCCCTTGACGACGTCAATGTTCTAGGGTTCGCGGATCTTGTCAAGCAGCTGAGGGGTGAGAAACAAGTCTTTCTCTCGACCCATGAAGAGCGCTTCGCCCGTCTTCTCGAAAGAAAGCTCAGCCCGCTTAGGGTCGACGAGGAAGTGGTCGTCCATCGATTCCTAAGTTGGAGCCGCGAAGGCCCGAAGGTTGACAGCCGTCGCTTGTCAGTGCCTGACGAGTATGTGGATCACATCGCGTCGTGAAGGTTGGTGACTCAGGCTTGCCTTTGCGCGCGTCGGTCAGCGCCGGAAGACAGCATCGGGGCATCGGGCAGGGCGTCGAAGAACCACGCAAGAAGGTTGCTGTGCAAGAGTTCTCGGTTTCCAGACATCGAGCGTCCGTGCGGATTAGCCTCGATTCGCTCGACTGCGGAACGGAAGTCTGAGCTCATGCTTAGAGATTATTCGTCAGGTCTGACACTGCCGAGCACTACTCTCAAGTCGTGACCGACATACTCCCCGACGATGCTCCGTTGACGCCCCGCGATGAGATCCGCCGGCTTATCGCGGGTCACGAGGGGAGAATCGGGGATGTCTTTCGACTGAGCGAAGAGGGATTGAGCCCCGAGCAGATCGCCGAACGACTCAATGTGGCGACGCAAAATTTCGTTTATACCTATCGGTACCAAATTGACGCAGCGCTGGACGGCAAGCCAACCTCGGGCTCCGTGCTGAGACGCCAGGCAGTCAGCGCGCTGAATAGCCTCATCAAGAAATCACGCGGCGTGCTCTCCCCTGAAGCGCTCAAACTACTACAGAACAACCGGGCCGCGGTTGAAGCTGCGGGCCTGGAGGGTGATCCGTCCGCTCAGGCAGAAGCGGACATGCAGGAAGAGCACTCAGCTACCCACACGCTCGCCTCCCTTGCCGGTGTCGCAGGCATCTACGCCTTCTCCTACGGTTGGTACCTCGAAAGTCAGGTTGACCCCGATCGCGGTAACACACTCATCAAGGTCGGTCAGGCGCTCGACGTTGCGGGACGGATCCGCCAGCATACGTCAGGCGCCCGGACCCATATGCCGGAACCTCTCGCGCTGATCCGCGTGTACTCGACAGGGAACCGAGCACCACTCGAGGTGGAGAAGACGTTCCACGACCTACTCGACAGCGCCGGCCATGTGAACCCCAGGAGGACTGGCCTCTCCAGCCGTGAGGTCGGAAAGGAATGGTTCCTCACAAACGAGGACTTCCTCGACAGCATCGCTAAGGCGCTCAACCTTCGAACTCTGTACATCGGTCGCTCCGAGTTCGCGGGCGAATAGCCTCTGCATCCGCGATCAGACCGTCATTTTCAGAATGATAGAGTCAGCAGCTGTGTCCCAAAGGGCTTCCCACACCGCCTATGTTCCTTGCTCCGATGTAGTCGCCTCTTAGCGGCTCGATGCCAGCCTGTATTCAGAACCGAACGATCTCTTGGCCGCAGATCGAGCGAGTCACTACTCGCCGACGATCGGTACCGCGCGAGCGGACTCCGCCTCGATGACTGTGTCAAAAAGGCCCCAATGTCGAAGGTGCTCGTGGGAATCCACGCCGGCATAGGAGAGCGACGCATCTTCGAAGCGGCGGAACGTCCTGACGGCGTCGTTCATATGCGCGGAATTGAATAGCCCAAGGCTACGAAGTAGGTCGAAGTCTGGAATTGTGAGACCAGTGACCGCTCTGAACAGGTCAGGCTCCAAGGCCTTGATGACGTCGATTAGGGCATTTTCGCGGAAGTCGGTCAGATACATAAACGCCGGAATTCGAGTGGCGAATTTGATCAACTTTTCCTGAACCTGCTTTCGGAGCGACTTCTGCTTTTTCTCCTCCTCGGTCAGCTCCCGCTTCTCTGAGAGATCCAGTTCGTGCTCTTTCGCCTTCTTCTTCAGATCCTTGATCTTTTCAGACTTGTTGATAATCGTCTCGAAGATATTCTCGCCAAGCGAGCGAAAGCCCTCAATGTTTTGGATGGCCCTCAATGCATCGGGGCTTGCGAGCACTCTCTTGAGCGTGTCATTGTCCACATTGACCAACAGTGCGGACTCCCATTTCCGCGCGAGCAGGGTCGCGGAGGTCCCGGACTGCGCGATGTCAAGCACGCTGCCGGCGTCGATAGGGACCATGTTCGAACCGTCATAGGCAAGGACCGGGAGGAACGCGAGAAGATCCGCGACCGCCTTGTCGTCGTTGCTCTCGTCAGGATTGAGCCCACGGGCGTAGTCTGCCACCTGTCGCAAGGCCCTCGTTGGCGCGAAGTCAAAGACGAAGCAAACGGGCTTCACCACCTGAACGGCGCCCGGGTCGTCACCCTCCGGGTTGGAAATTGCCCAAGGAGACTGCACGCGGAACGCGGCCTGGAAGTAAGTTTCCGGTCGCTCGAGGTTTCGCAGCATCAGGATCGCGGACCATTGCGGAACGGTGACACCGGTGGTCAGTTTGCCACATGACAGCGTGATCGTCTTCGTGGTGAAGCCATCCTTGATCTTCGCCCTCACGGGTGGGAGCGCCGCCAGCCCAACTCCGGCGCCCGGGCCGGCTGCATTGATAACGGTGTAGTCGCCCCAAAAGCCACCTGCGTTCTGGGGTTCTTTCAACAAATTCTCGATCCCGTGTACCGCGGCAACCGTGGGAAGAAACCAGAAAGAATGATTCAGGTATGGCAGGACGTGTGTGTCTGAATAGGGGAATGGAGGCCTCGTTCCGGCTCGAAGTGCATCGACGCTGGTCGGTTGGTGCTGGCCCCGAATTAGGTTCAGCCAGTTTTGAACGTCGCTCTTGTGCTTTAGTTCGGCGTTGGAGCCCACGCCCGTAGCAGCAAAAAACTCGTTGAGGTCGAATTCGTCGAACTCACCCTGCATGGCAACGGTCAGGATGTCTTCCGGCATGCGGTAAGTCATCAGCGCCATCTCAGGTAGCGCAGCGTACTGGTTAGGCACGCCAGGATGCTTCCCCGCCCAGCTGGCTTTTGCTCGCTGTTCGTCGGTGTAAGTCCAGTTGTAAAGATTGTCGTCGACGAATTCGCCCTCAGCGAGCGCCCGAAATGGAGTCCCCGACAAGTAAAGAAATGCGCGGGTAGTGATCGGAAGGAAATCCGACTCCGTGTTGCGCAGTTCATCGAGCTCTTCGTCCATCACTTCGAGATCAGCGCTGAATTCTTCGGCTTGCTCGGCTTTCGCCTCCGCGACGTCCTCGCCTTCAAAAAGCTCTTTCGCCGCCTCGCGCCACGCCCCGAAATGGTATTCGTCGAAGACCACCAGATCCCAGTGGATGGTGTGAATCCACTGGTTCTTGGGCTTGATCAGACCGCTACCCTTCTCGCGCCCCAAGAGGTCCTGGAAAGAACCGAAGTACACTAGCGGCCGAAGCATGTCGGCGGTGGCTGGGTCCTTGACGCCGGCGTCTTTCGAGGCATATTGCCAGCCGTCAAAATCCGCGTGAGTCTCAAGATCCGTCCGCCACGCATCGGCCACGGCCGGCTTGAAGGTCAATATGAGGATCCGCTTTGCCTTCATACGCTTCGCGAGCTGATACGCGGTGAACGATTTGCCGTAACGCATCTTGGCGTTCCAAAGAAATCGCGGGACCGCCTCCGGGTCGTGCTCCCACTCTCGCTCGAAGAACGCGAGTGTCTTTTCGACCGCTTTTTTCTGCTCGTCCCGCATGTCGAAAGTAAGGTGGTGGGTTCCCGACAATTCTTTTTGCTGCCGCAATTCTGTTACTACGGTGCGGACGTCGTCGACGGTGCAACGCATCCACTCGCGGGCAGCGACGTCCGGACCGAAGCTGATGTTCTCGAAGTCTTTTGCGATGAGCCGCTGACGCACGGCATAGTCGGTGATTCGTTGGCCGCCGACATCGACTGCAGGCTCGTCGAGATGGATGACGAATTCAGAGCCCGTCGCTCCGATCTGCTCGCGCACCCGCGTCTTCACGTCGCGAGTTGTCTGCCCGACTTTCAATAGCCCGTTGTGTTGTGAGGACTTCGGCAGACTGTAGACGTAGAGTCTCGGCTCACCGAGAGGTTTTCCGGGGAATAGGTCAGCGAGGGACTTCGCAGTGGCCACGAGCTAAGCCCCGGCGTCTGAGGCCGACGTGCGCGACTCCATAGGCTTGATAACGGACTCGATATGTGCGATCTCTTCGTCGGTGAGACCGTTCGTCTCATATAGCGCATCATCGGTCCACACGCGATCCCATGTCTGCTGCGGCACCCACTTATATGTGTCACGTGATGCGTGCTGGGTGATCTTGCGAAGCGATACAAGGAACCGGAAAAACCTAGTCGCGACATAAGACTCGACGCTTTTCGCCTCGGCTTCGGAGGGCAGAGAGAAGAACAGGTAAGTCTGGGTGCAGACGGATGGAGAAGAAGTGATCAAGGGTGTCGAGAGCACGCGCATGCTGCGGCCGTCTCCGCCACCGTGCTCAAAACCGGCTTCCGGAATGAGTACTTTCCAGGTATCGATGAGGTGTGGGTTCTTCGTAATGCTCTCACGACTCACATACCCAACAAGTCGCTTGCCCTTTCGGTTGTAATGCAGTGGCACATCGCCTGGTTCCGCCGCGTCGCGGAAACCCTCGAAGTTGGTCGCGATCCCGAAGGGAGTGTCGCCAGCCATAATCGCCGTCATTGATTGAGCGCCACCATCGATCACCTTTTGCAGTATTCCCGCCGAGATCGAGTCGCGAACGAAGACATCAAACTCGTCCAGGACGCGCTCAGAAGTGACGGAGGCGTCACCTCTGACGGTGGTCACAATCGCGCTTCCATCGTACGAGTTGTCCCAAAGGAAATAGGAGATCCCGCCAGCCACGTCGACTCCAGGAAAGGCCTCCACAGACGATGGATAGTCCACGAGGGCGCGAACACGGTGATCTCCGAGCATTTCGGCACGGAATGGGCCAAGCCCACGACCACCAACCATCCATCTCGAGGGCGTCACCATGCTCATATACCGCGGCTCGAGAGTCTTGGCTCTTTCAATGAACTTTTGATAGATCGGCGCATCATTGCTCCCACCTCCAGCCCCGGTCATTTGATAAGGAGGGTTCCCGATAATCACGTCAAAGTGCATTGAAGCTCCAAATAGATCGGCGATAAGAGCAGCCGGGTCGTCCGTGTGAATGAACGCGTACGCGTGATTCTCAAGGCCAGGGTCGTCGAACCTACGCTCGACCCCATTGACCTTCGTCGTTCGAGACACACCGCATCGGCTGCAGGAAGGATAAACGACGAGTTCCTCAGCCGAAATTGGGTCGACTTGCCGGTGGGGAGTCCCCTTGTCCCACGTGTGCTCAGTTCGAGCGAACCAAATGTTGCCATCAGGCGATGTCGAGGATGGCGCAAGCGAGTGCTCGCTCATCGCGTCCTTCGAACAGTAGATCGAACGGCGGGAAATGAGAGCCGTCAGGTTGGTTGTGCCGATCCCGAAAACCTGCTCACTGAGGACTCGATCAAGAAGGGCTTTGCGCTCGTTGGAGCCTTGAGGGGGGTTTCCCTGAGCGTCCACCAGACGTTTGGTGATCTCACGGAGAAATACTCCGGATTTGACGGTCGGATCAAGGAATCTCACGCCGGGTTCTGCCCAGATCGGCTCTCCGTCGTGGGTCGCGGCCCAAGCTTCGGCGAGGGTGTCAAGCATCTTGTTGGCGAATTCTGGCGGAGTGAATACCTCGTCGCTCGATAAGTTTGCAATCGTGTTCAGAACATCGGGAGCGCGATTCTGACGATCACGTCGGAGTACGTCACCGAAAGGAACGGACAGGTCGACTGTCGCAGGTGTCATACAGCCAGCTCCTTCACAGTCATCCGCGGGTACGACCTCACAGGCTTGAAAACCTCATGGTCGTGTTCGCCCGCCTGTAGCGTTGATCGAGACGCGAGGGCGTCGAAACGAAAGTCTCGGCGCTGGTACCTTCCGCGCCCGAGATAGCCCCATTCTGGAAACACTATGGGTGGGCCCGGAGCGTCAGCGACCGGGTCAATGCAACGCATGGTCAAGGCATCTCCGTGGACAATGTTGGCCTGCAGAACCGCACGCGCGGCCCGCGCAATATCATCATCGACGTTTAGACCTAGGGCCGCGCTGAAGACAAGTAGGAGGCGACTTCTGCACTCAGCGGCGTTATCTGCCTGGATCTCGATGCCATAGATGGACATCAGCGCGACCAACGCCTGATGGCGCAGCTCGTACTCGCTTTTGCCGTAACGGGCTTTCGCGGTAGCGAGCTTGCGCGCCAGCACCCGAATGAGAAAGTTCCCGTCGCCGCAAGCAGGCTCGAGAAAACGCGAATCTATACGCTCGGACTCACCTTGGACTAAGTCCAGCATTGCATCTACGAGCCAAGCAGGGGTCAGCACTTCCGCGTGATCCTGCACTCTTTGCCGCGACTTGACGAGCGGGCTGGCAGCCACTTCATCGAGCAACTTCCTGGCGTGTCCCACCCGTCTATCATCCCGCCCGCGGACCGTGGAGAGCGGAGCACTAGTACCGGTCAACATGCCAGTCCCTTCGGTCCAAACTCGCTCCCCAATCTACCGGTGCGATCGCGCTTGACCGGACGGCTCGTCGGCTGTCGGGCGACCGCGATCTTTTTCTCGCCGTCTTCCGACTTCTGGCTGCTTTTCTACACCTCGATTTTCCATTCTGTTTCCCTGTCCCACCGCCACTCCTTTACTTCCCAACCTCCCGTGGACAACTTGTTGGGTGCGGGAGGTTGGGAAGCTGGCTCCGCCAGGGAGTGGCGGTGGGACAGGGAAAATCGGGCCAAAATCGTTCGTTTGGGTGGTCGCACAGGGTGACCACCCAAACGACCACCCGCGCTGGGTACTCGCGTCAGACCTCCGTCGTAATGTCGAAGGGAGATGCCAGTCGAGCGGGGGTTAGCCATGGGGAGCATCAAGCCGTATGAGACGGCCAAGGGCCGGCGCTACGTGGTTCAGTTTCGGAAACCGGATCGGACGTCGACGAGTAAGCGCGGGTTCCGCACGAAGCGCGAGGCAGAGTTGTTCCTCGCCTCGACCGAAGTGCGAAAAGCCACCGGGGAGTGGATCGATGCGACCGCCTCGCGCATCACGATCGACGAACTCGGTGAAGCCTGGCTCCGAGCCCAGACGCATCTCAAGCCGTCGTCGTTCCATGTGCTCGACACCGCGTGGCGCATCCACGTTCAGCCGGTCTGGGGTGCCCGTCGCGTCGGCGAGATCCAGCACAGCGAAGTTCAGGACTGGGTGAGCCGGATATCGTCGCGCAAGGGTGCGACCGTCGTGATCCGTGCGTTCGGCGTCCTCGCCGGAATCATCGACCGGGCCGTCAAGGACAGGCGGCTCCCCCTCAACGTCGCGCGCGGCGTCAACCTCCCGCGCAAGGGCAAGAAGCCGCGCAGCTACCTCACCCATGACCAGGTTCAGAACCTCGCTCATGAGGCCGGGCCGCATCGCACACTCGTACTCACTCTCGCCTACACCGGCATCCGCTGGGGTGAAGCCGTTGGGCTCCGCGCGAACAGCCTTGACCTCGTGCGTCGCCGCGTGCTCGTGCGAGAGAACGCGGTGAATGTCGCGGGCAAGATCATTCCCGGCACTCCGAAGAGCCACGAGTCCCGGAGTGTCCCCTTTCCGGACTTCCTCACGGAGTTGCTGCTCGAGCAGTGCGAGGGCAAGACGATCGACGCTCTGGTGTTCGGCGACGGCGTGACTCACCTGCCGACTCCCACCCACGGCGACGGCTGGTTCGCCGGAGCACGCAATCGCGCGCATGAAGCAGACCCGAGCTTCCCGCTCGCGCTCACCCTCCACGACCTTCGGCACACGGCTGCGAGTCTCGCGATTAGTGCCGGTGCGAACGTCAAAGCGGTCCAGCGGATGCTCGGCCACGCCTCCGCAGCCATGACCTTGGACACCTACGCTGACCTTTTCGACGATGATCTGGACGCGGTTGCAGTAGCGCTGAATAACGCAAGACGTGCGTCAATCGCAGTCAAAATGCAGTCAAAAGCTTCAGATCAAGAGATCTGAGGGGCCAACTTCCGCCTATTTACTGGGAAGTTTGGCACTGGTCGAGGGTGCCCCTGGAGGGACTCGAACCCCCAACCGTTTCCTTAGGACGGAACTGCTCTTCCATTGAGCTACAGAGGCTGGCGGAACGAGCCTACCGGTTAGGTGGGCGGGT
>Ga0247738_10000660_pt1 | contig 12614 bp, 11 predicted proteins | sample UWRJL013104B2_FD_180936 | JGI IMG/M metagenome (GOLD analysis project Ga0247738, IMG submission 180936) | Plant litter microbial communities from Arlington Agricultural Research Station in Wisconsin, United States - UWRJ-L013-104B-2 | ecosystem: Environmental > Terrestrial > Plant litter >...
CGCCAGCGCGCCATGATCGCCCAGTCGATCTCGTGCGACCCCGTGCTGCTCATCGCCGACGAGCCGACGACGGCACTCGACGTGACGGTGCAGGCCGAAATCCTCGAACTGCTGCGCAGCCTGCACAAGCGCCTCGACAGCGCGATCCTGCTCATCACGCACGACATGGGCGTCGTGGCCGACCTCGCCGACCACATCATGGTGATGAAAGACGGCGTCTCCGTCGAGACCGGCACCGTGGTCGACGTCTTCACCAACCCCCAGGCCGACTACACGAAGGCACTGCTGGCCGCCGTGCCGCACCTCGGCGCGGCCGAGCTGCAGATCAACGAGCAGGAGCCCGTCAACAAGCAGGAGCGCCGCGAGCCCGTGCTCAAGTTCGAGAACGTGGCGATCGAGTATCCCAAGCGCGGGCGCGTTCCCGCCTTCCGTGCGGCGGAGGGCATCAACCTGGAGATCTACCCCGGTGAGATCTTGGGACTCGTGGGGGAGTCGGGGTCGGGCAAGACCACGCTCGGGCGGGCATCCGTGGGCCTGCTCCCCGTCGCGGAGGGCAAGCTCACCGTGGTCGGCTACGACATCAGCAACGCCAGCCAGCGCGACCTGCGCCCGCTGCGCCAGAAGACCGGCATCGTCTTCCAAGACCCCGGATCGAGCCTCAACCCTCGTATGCCGATCGGCCAGAGCATCGGCGAGCCGCTGTTCCTCGCGGGCGGCGCCAAGGGCAAGGCGCTCGACAAGCGCGTGCAGGAGCTACTGAGCTCCGTCGAGCTGCCCACGAGCTACCGCAACCGCTACCCGCACGAGCTCAGCGGTGGCCAGCGCCAGCGCGTGGGCATCGCGCGAGCCCTCGCGCTCACGCCCGAGCTGCTCGTCGCGGACGAGCCCACGAGCGCGCTCGACGTCTCCGTTCAGGCCCGATTCCTCGACCTCCTGCAGGAGCTGCAGGAGCGTCTGCAGTTCGCGTGCCTGTTCGTCTCGCACGACCTCGCGGTGGTGGATATCCTCGCGCACAGGATTGCGGTCATGCATCGCGGTAGACTGGTAGAGCAAGGGACTCGAGATGAGATCCTGCGCCACCCCAAAGACCCTTACACCCAGCGACTCATCGCTGCCGTCCCACTGCCCGATCCGATTGCGCAGCGTGAGCGGCGAGAGACCCGCTCCGCTTCCAAGGCCTCGGAAGGCCTCAACTAAGAAGGAACACCGCCATGGCTATCGCCACACGCTCTGACCTGCGCAACGTGGCGATCGTCGCACACGTTGACCACGGCAAGACCACCCTCGTCGACGCCATGCTGCGCCAGACCAACTCGTTCGCCGAGCACGCTCACCTCGAGGAGCGCGCGATGGACAGCAACGACCTCGAGCGCGAGAAGGGCATCACGATCCTCGCCAAGAACACGGCGATCTCGTACAAGGGCATCCACGCGACCGACGGACCCATCACCATCAACGTGATCGACACCCCCGGCCACGCCGACTTCGGCGGCGAGGTCGAGCGCGGCCTGTCGATGGTCGACGGCGTTGTGCTGCTCGTCGACGCGAGCGAGGGCCCGCTCCCGCAGACCCGCTTCGTGCTGCGCAAGGCCCTCGAGGCCAAGCTGCCCGTCGTGCTGCTCGTCAACAAGACCGACCGTCCGGATGCCCGCATCGACGAGGTCGTCACCGAGAGCCAGGACCTGCTCCTGGGCCTCGCGAGCGACATGGCCGACGACTTCCCCGACCTCGACCTCGACGCCGTTCTCGACGTGCCCGTCGTCTACGCCTCTGGCCGCAACGGCGCCGCGAGCTGGAACAAGCCCGAGAACGGCGAGCTGCCCGACAACGACGACCTCGAGCCGCTGTTCGACGCGATCATCAAGCACATCCCGGCGCCCACCTACGACGACGAGCACCCCCTGCAGGCGCACGTCACCAACCTCGACGCGTCGCCCTTCCTCGGCCGCCTCGCGCTGCTGCGCGTCTTCCAGGGCACCATCAAGAAGGGCCAGACGGTCGCCTGGGTCAAGCACGACGGCAGCGTGCACAACGTGCGCGTCACCGAGCTGCTCATCACGAAGGCGCTCGACCGCTTCCCGGCGGAGTCTGCCGGCCCCGGTGACATCGTCGCCGTTGCGGGCTTCGAGGACATCACCATCGGTGAGACCCTCGCCGACCCGGACGACGTGCGCCCGCTGCCGACCATCACGGTCGACGACCCCGCCATCTCGATGACGATCGGCACCAACACGAGCCCGCTCATCGGCAAGGTCAAGGGCCACAAGCTCACCGCCCGCATGGTCAAGGACCGCCTGGACCGCGAGCTCGTCGGTAACGTCTCAGTCAAGCTCGTCGACATCGGCCGCCCCGACGCGTGGGAGGTGCAGGGCCGTGGAGAGCTCGCGCTCGCCATCCTCGTCGAGCAGATGCGCCGCGAGGGCTACGAGCTCACCGTCGGCAAGCCGCAGGTGGTCACCAAGCACATCGACGGCAAGCTCAACGAGCCGTTCGAGCACCTGACGATCGACTCGCCGGAGGAGCACCTCGGCGCGATCACGCAGCTGCTCGCCGCCCGCAAGGGCCGCATGGAGACCATGACGAACCACGGCACCGGCTGGGTGCGCATGGAGTTCATCGTCCCGTCGCGCGGCCTCATCGGCTTCCGCACCGAGTTCCTCACCATCACGCGCGGTACCGGCATCGCCAACGCGATCTCGCACGGCTACGAGCCGTGGGCGGGTGCCATTGAGACCCGCACCAACGGCTCGATCGTCGCCGACCGCTCCGGTGTCGCCACCCCGTTCGCCATGACGGCACTGCAGGAGCGCATGTCGTTCTTCGTGGAGCCGACCCAGGAGGTGTACGAGGGCATGGTCGTCGGTGAGAACTCGCGCGCAGACGACATGGACGTGAACATCACCAAGGAGAAGCAGCTCACCAACATGCGCCAGTCCACCTCGGACACGTTCGAGCGCATGACCCCTTCGCGCAGGCTGACCCTCGAGGAGTGCCTCGAGTTCGCCCGCGAGGACGAGTGCGTCGAGGTGACCCCCGAGGTCATCCGCATCCGCAAGGTGGAGCTCGACTCGAACGCGCGTGCGCGCGCGTACTCGCAGCGCAAGAAGCAGAACGCGTAGCGGTCACAACCCCCTCGACAAGCCAGTTGTTGCGAGACGATCCCGTCCTTTCGTAACAACTGGCTTTTCGTCGCGATACGCTGTGCCGTGAAAGCCGCACACGAAGGGTTGAACACCATGCGATCCCCGCGAATCACCACTCTCGCCATCCTCGTCGCCCTCCTCGCGGCGCCCGCGCTCTCCGGCTGCGCCGGCATCGAGGGCATGGTCGAGCAGGCCACCGGCGGCGACGTGAGCCTGCCGGGCAACTCGGTTCCCGACGACTTCCCCGCCGAGGTGCCGCTCGTCGATGGCGAGGTGGTCATGGGCGCCGGTATCGGCACCGCCGACGGCAAGGCGTGGAACGTGACGATCAAGGTCGCGGGCCTCGACGCGACCGACGACATCAAGGCGCAGCTCGAGGGCGCGGGCTTCACGGCCGCCCCCGGCGCCACGACGGGTGAGAGCAGCGCGCTGCTGTACACGAGCGCGGCCTACTCGGTGGCCGTGGTCGTGACGAAAGACACCAACGAGGGCTTCCTCGCCAACTACACCGTCACGGACGCGACCGCGCAGTAGCCCCACTCCGTCGACTCGCGGACTCTCCCGAACATGAGCGGGGTGTCGCGAGCAGAGTCCGCGACTGAACGGAAGGTGCGACCCCTAGAAGAGGGGGGCGCCGACCCAGCTGCCCTCGCGGGCGCCCGGCGGCACGGCGAAGATCGCCGAGCCCACGTGCTTGATGTACTCGTTGAGGGCGTCGCGCGCGAGGTTGCTCTGCACGGCGATGAACTGCTCGGGCGAGCGCTGGAACGAGATGAAGAACAGCCCGGCGTCGAGCCGGCCCAGTTCGTCGTTGCCGTCCACGAAGTTGTAGCCGCGCCGCAGCAACTGCGCGCCGCCCGTGTTGGTGGGATGCGCGAGCCGCACGTGGGCGTCCGCGGCGATGAGCTCCTGGTCGGCCGCGCCCTTCGCCTCGAAGTCGATCTCCGTGAACTCCCGGCCGCCCGAGAGCGGGGCACCCTCGCCCTTGCTGCGGCCGATCACGTTCTCCTGCTCCTGCAGCTGGGTGCGGTCCCACGCCTCGATGATCATGCGGACCTTCCGCGTGACGAGGTAGCTGCCACCCGTGAGCCACGCGGGCCCGTCCTCGGCGCCGACCCACACTTGGTCGGTCACGGTGGCGGGATCCTCGGCCTTGATGTTGGCCGTGCCGTCCTTGAATCCGAACAGGTTGCGCGGGGTCACCTGCGACGTGGAGGTCGACGAGGTGCGGCCGAAGCCGAGCTGCGACCAGCGGATGGATGCCCGCCCGAACGCGATCCGGCTGAGATTGCGTATCGCGTGCACGGCCACCTGCGGGTCGTCAGCGCACGCCTGGATGCACAGGTCGCCGCCGCCCGAGTCGGGGCGGAGGGCATCCCCGCTGAACCGGGGGAGCTTGGTGAGCAGCGCGGGCCGCTGTGCGGCGATGCCGAACCGGTCCACGCCGTCGTCGGTCGTGAACAGGGTCGGGCCGAACCCGAAGGTGATCGTGAGTCCGCTCGCGGGCAGGCCGAGGGCCTCGCCCGTGTCGTCCGGCGGGGCGAGCGGGGAGCCGTCGACGGCGCCGCCGTCGGTGACCTCGAGGCCGGCGGTGAGGCGAGCCGCCGCGTACGACCAGTCCTTGAGCAGCTCGATCAGGTCGTCGCGGGTCGCCGTGCCGGCGAGGTCGTACGCGGCGAAGTGCAGGCGGTCTTGGGCGGGCGTCGTGATTCCCGACTGATGCTCCCCGAAGAACGGGTAGACGGTGCTCACGCCCGTGCCGGTCGAGGACGTGGCCGCCGCGATCGCCGCGCCGCCCGCGCCGCCCAGTGCGAGGCCCGCGACCCCGGCGCCGGCGAGGCCGAGCAGTCCGCGACGCGACAAGCCCGTGGGCGCTGGTACGTCCACGGGCTCGTCGTCAGTCATTCTTGAATGCTACTTACTCGGCGATGCCGAGCACGGTGTGGGTGAGGTTCGACAGCGGTTCGGCGAGCGCGTTGACCGCGTCGGAGAGCTCGCGGCGCTGATTCTCGGTGACCGTGCTGTAGTCCACGAAGCCGGCCTCGAGGCTGCCGTACTCGGCCAGCAGCGTCTTGAGCGCGGTGAACTCGCCCTCGAGGTCGGTCACGAGGGCGGCGCCGTCGGCACCCTTGCCCGTCGCGATGTCCTTGACATTGCCGAACGCGACCTCTGAGCCCTGCACGTTCGCGTAGAAGTCGTACAGGTCGGTGTGCGACCACCAGTCCTCCTCGCCGGAGATCTTGCCGACCGCGACCTCGTCGAGCAGGCCGATCGCGCCGTTGGAGATGTCGCCGAGCGACACGGTGAAGTCGGTCGCGTTCACGAGGTCGGAGAGCTCCTGCACGTCGGCGACGAGGCCGTCGGCGAACTGCTGGCGCTGCTGGGGCGTGGACGGGGTCCAGTCGAGGAAGGCGGACTCGCCGTCGGAGTTCAGGTCGCCCTCGACGGGGGCCCAGAGGTCTTTCTCCATGCGGTGGAAGCCCGTCCAGTCGAGGCCCTCGGCCACGGCATCCACCTCGCGGTAGTCGATCTTGGGGTCGAGGTCGCCGAACGCCTCCGCGGTCGGCTCGATGCGCTCGTAGGAGACGCGAGCGGACGCGAAGAGCGAGCGGGCCGTCTCGTCGTCGCCGGCCGCGTAGGCGTCGGAGAAGGCCTGCACCTGCGGGAGCAGCTCCGCCACCTGGGACTTGATGTAGGAGACGTAGTTGGTGACGGCCTGGTCGCTGAGCGCCTGCTCGTCGGCCGAGATCGCGCTCGCCTCACCTGTCACGGTGAACTCGGCGAGACCGGTCGGCGCCCCGATGAGCTGGAACTTGCACGCGGTGAAGTACGTGCCGGGGCCGAGCTGGGCGACGTAGGAGACCGTCTGGCCGGGGGTGACGTTCTCCTTCTCGCCCACGATGCGCAGCTTGTCGTCGGCGAGGATCTCGAACTCGTTGACGTCGGTGCCGTTGTTGGTGATCGAGAACGTGACGTTGCCGGCGGCGGTGGTCGACTCGGAGACGACGCACGTGTCGTCGGTGATGTCGACGCTGAGAGCCGCGTCTCCCGCGACGGTGTTGGGCACGCAGCCCGAGAGCGTGAGGGCGAGTGCCCCGGCTCCGGCCGCGACCGCGAGAAGGCGTATGCGCATGGTGTCTCCTGTGTGCTGTGTGGGTGTGACTACTGGTTGGCGGGCTGGAGGTCCGCCGTGCGCGGGGGCACGGCGGTGACCTGACGGAGGAAGAGCGGCGTGACGACGGCCAGGTAGGCCGCCCAAGCGATGAACTGGGCCCAGGTGGGCTCCGGGGTGAAGTTGAAGAGACCGCCGAGCACGGTTCCGTACCAGGTGGTGGGCTGGATGACGTTGGCAATACTGAAGGCGGCCTGGCCGTAGCCCGGGATGAGGCCGGCCTCCTGCAGGTCTCCCACGCCGTAGGAGAGCACGCCCGCGGCCACGAGCACGAGGAACAGCCCGGTCCAGAGGAAGAAGCGGGAGAGGTTGATGCGCACGAACCCGCGGTAGATCAGGTAGGCGATGGCGACGGCCACGGCGATGCCGAGGAACGCCCCGATGGTGCTCTCGACCGCGTTGTTGCTGGCCGCGGCGCTCGACTTGACGCTCGCCCAGATGAAGAGCGCGGTCTCCACGCCCTCGCGGCCCACGCTCACGAAGCCGATGACGACGATGCCGAGGCCCGTTCCGGCGAGGGCGGCGTCGAGCTTGCCCTGCAGCTCGCCCTTGAGCGCTCGGGCGTGCCTGCCCATCCAGAAGATCATCCACGTCACGAGGCCCACCGCGAGGATGGAGAGGCCGCCACCGAGGATCTCCTGCGCTTGGAAGCTGAGACCGTACGGGCCCCAGGTGAGGATGGCGCCGACGCCGAGGGAGAGGGTGATCGCCGCGGCGATACCGACCCAGAGGCGGGGGAGGATGTCGCGTCGGCCCAGTTTGTTGAGGTACGCCACCAGAATGCCCACGATGAGGCCGGCTTCGAGGCCCTCACGCAGGCCGATCAGGAAGTTTGCGAGCACAACTGGCTTTCGTCGCGAGGGATCTGGTGATTGGTAAGGCTTACCTAACCGGATCGACCATACTCGGCGACGCGTATCCTGTCTACTTGACGTAGAAAGGGCCAGTCATGGAGCCGGAACGAGTTCTGTTCGTGCACGCCCATCCCGACGACGAGACCCTCGCCACGGGCGCCACGATCGCGACCCTCGTCGACTCCGGGGCCTTCGTCTCCGTGCTCACCTGTACCCGCGGGGAGCTCGGCGAGGTGATCCCCGCCGAGCTCGCCCACCTGCGCGGCGACGAGCTCGGCGAGCACCGCCTCGGCGAACTGCGAGCGGCCCTCGAGGTTCTGGGGGTGAACGACCACCGTGTGCTGGGCGACCCCAACGCCCGCTGGGAGGGTCGCGGACCGAGGCGATACCTCGACTCCGGCATGGTCTGGGGCAGCGCCGGCGCGGAGCCCGTGGCCTCGCCCGACGGGCGCTCCCTCACCGCCGCCGATGCGGGCGAAGTGGCCTCAGACATCGCCGCGGTGATCCTCGCCGTCGACCCCGACGTCGTCGTCAGCTACGCCGCGGACGGCGGGTACGGGCATCCCGACCACGTGCGCGCGCACGAGGCCACCCGCACGGCCGCCGAAGTGCTCGGGGTGCCGTTCTACGTCGTCGACAGCGAGGGCAGCCGCCCGCGCGGCCCCGTGGCTGTGGATGCCGCGCCCGTGCTGGAACGAAAGCGCCGCGCCCTGCGGGCCTATCCCACGCAGGTCACGGTCGACGGCGACGACTACACGCTGTCGTCGGGCGACCCCAAGCCCATCGCCACCACGGAGACCTTCACCCGCCTGCGCCCGGCGGAACCGATCTTCTCGTCCTACTCGCTCACGTCGCGCATCGGGACCCTCGCGATCGCTGCCCTGCTCGGCCTGTTCGCGGGCGCCCTGCTGACCGCCGCGCACCAGGCCACCGTGACCCTCGGCCCGGTGACCGTGCCGTGGGGCATCGTCGTCGGGCTCGTGATCGTCACCGCGCTGCTCACGGGCCTGCGCGTCGTCTTCGCCTCGCGCGCGGTGGCGCTCGCCGCGGGGATCGGACTGCTGGCCGCGTCGGCCCTGCTCGCCCTGCAATCGGCGGGCGGATCGGTGCTGGTGCCCGAGAACGTGGCGGGCTACGTGTGGACCTTCGGCCCCGTGCTCATCGGCACCGTCGTTCTCACCTGGCCGCGGGTGCAGCCGGGGGCGAGCGTGCGGCGGCGCGGCTCCGAACGATCGAATAGAATTGAAGTCCCTGTTGTGAAAGGTCCCGATCCAACGTGACGTACGTCATCGCCCAGCCCTGTGTGGACCTCAAGGACCGCGCCTGCATCGACGAGTGCCCGGTTGACTGCATCTATGAGGGTGACCGGATGCTCTACATCCACCCCGACGAGTGCGTCGACTGTGGTGCGTGCGAACCGGTGTGCCCCGTCGAGGCGATCTACTACGAAGACGACCTGCCCGACAAGTGGGCCGACTACTACAAGGCGAACGTCGAGTTCTTCGACGAGGTCGGCTCGCCCGGCGGTGCCTCCAAGGTCGGCATCATCCACAAGGACCACGCGCTCATCCTCGCCCAGCCGGTCGGCGGCGGCGAGCACTAGTGGCGCGCAGCCCGCTCCAGCTCCCCGACTTCCCGTGGGATTCGCTCGCGCCCTACGCCGAGCGCGCGCGCTCGCACCCTGACGGCTTCATCGACCTCTCCGTGGGCTCGCCCGTCGACGCCACCCCCGCGGTCGTGCGCGACGCGCTCGCGGAGGCGACGGATGCCCACGCCTACCCCCAGACCGCGGGCACGCCGGCGTTGCGCGAGGCCATCGTCGACTGGTTCGCCCGGCGCCGCGGTGTCGACGACCTCACCGTCGCGAACGTGCTGCCCACGATCGGCTCGAAGGAGCTCGTGGCCCTGCTGCCGTTCCTGCTCGGGCTCGGCAAGGGCGACATCGTCGTGCATCCCGCCGTCGCCTACCCCACCTACGCGATCGGTGCAGCGCTCGTGGGCGCCACCGTCGTCGCCTCCGACGACCCCGCGCAGTGGCCGCAGGGCACGAAGCTCGTGTGGGTCAACAGCCCCGGAAACCCGGACGGCAGCGTACTCACGGTGGAGCAACTGCGCACCGCCGTCGCGCGTGCCCGCGAGCTGGGAGCCGTGATCGCCAGCGACGAGTGCTACGCCGAGTTCAACTGGCAGGGCGCCGACCCCACCCCGAGCATCCTCGACCCGCGCGTCATCGAGGGGGAGCGCAATTCGGTGCTGGCCCTCTACTCGCTCAGCAAGCAGTCGAACCTCGCGGGCTACCGCGCGGCGCTCGTCGCCGGCTGCAGTGACCTCATCACCGAGCTGCTGGGGGTGCGCAAGCACATCGGCCTCATCCCGCCCGCCCCCGTGCAGGAGGCGATGATCGCCGCCCTCGGCGACGAGGAGCACGTCGCGCTCCAGCGCGAGCGCTATCGTGCGCGCCGGGCACGGTTGACGCCCGCCCTCGAGCGCGCGGGGTTCCGCGTGGATGCGAGCGACGCCGGCCTGTACCTGTGGACGACCAAGGGCCAGGACTCGTGGACGACCGTGGCCGAGTTCGCCGATGCGGGCATCCTCGTCGTCCCCGGCACGTTCTACGGCGAGGAGCCCGCCCAGCACGTTCGGATCGCGCTGACGGCCACGGATACGGACATCGCCGAGACGGTCGGCCGCCTCGAACTCTTGGCGTAGAGCTACAACCCCGGCGCGGTTCCCTTGGCGCTTGCGTTAGTGGCCCCGGCGACTGCGTAAGCTGTAGGGGTGAACGATGCCGCTCCCTCTTCTGACAAGGCCAGCACCGAGAAAGCCACCCTTCATTTCCCCGGGGGGTCTGCGGAGTTCCCGATCATCCGCGGGGTTGACGGGCACGACAGCATCGACATCTCCACCTTCATGAAGCAGACCGGCTTCACGACCCTCGACCAGGGCTTCGTGAACACCGCGTCCACGCGCAGCGCGATCACCTACATCGACGGCGACAAGGGCATCCTGCGCTATCGCGGCTACGCGATCGAGGATGTCGCCAAGAACTCCACGTACCTCGAGGTCGCGTGGCTTCTCATCTACGGCGAGCTGCCCACGCCCGATCAGCTCGGGGAGTTCGACGAGAAGATCCGTCGCCACACGCTCCTGCACGAAGACCTGCGCCGCTTCTTCGACGCCCTGCCGCACAACGCCCACCCCATGTCGGTGCTGTCGAGCGCGGTGTCGGCGCTCTCCACGTTCTACGAGAACTCGCTCAACCCGCACGACCCCGAGCAGGTCGAGATCTCGACCATCCGCCTGCTCGCGAAGCTGCCCGTGATCGCCGCGTACGCGCACAAGAAGGCGCTCGGCCAGGCGTTCCTCTACCCGGACAACAGCCTGAGCTTCGTCGACAACTTCCTCAAGCTCAACTTCGGCACGATGGCGGAGCCGTACGAGATCAACCCCGTGCTCAGCAAGGCGCTCGACCGCCTGCTCATCCTGCACGAAGACCACGAGCAGAACGCCTCGACCTCGACCGTGCGCCTCGTCGGCTCCACCGAGGCCAACATGTTCGCGTCGATCTCGGCGGGCATCAACGCCCTCTACGGCCCGCTGCACGGCGGCGCCAACGAGGCGGTGCTCAAGATGCTCGGGGAGATCAAAGCTTCCGGCGAGGGCGTCGACAAGTTCATCGAGCGCGTGAAGAACAAGGAGGACGGGGTCAAGCTCATGGGCTTCGGCCACCGCGTCTACAAGAACTTCGACCCCCGCGCGCGACTGGTCAAAGAGAGCGCCGACGAGGTGCTCGCCGCCCTCGGCGTGCAGGACGACCTGCTCGACATCGCCAAGGAGCTCGAGGCGGCCGCGCTCGCCGACGACTACTTCATCGAGCGCAAGCTGTACCCGAACGTCGACTTCTACACCGGCGTGATCTACAAGGCCATGGGATTCCCGACGCGCATGTTCACCGTGCTGTTCGCGATCGGGCGCCTGCCCGGCTGGATCGCCAACTGGCGCGAGATGAACGAGGATCCGTTCACCAAGATCGGCCGTCCGCAGCAGCTGTACACAGGAGCTGCCGTGCGCGACTGGCCGACGGGCCGCTAGGCCGGCAGCCATGGCGTGGTTCCGCAAGTCACGCCGCAGCCTCGATCTCGGCCGCTTCGTCGCGCCCGAGGCCCTGCCCGAGACGGCCATGGACGAGCTCGTCGAAGAGGGCGAGCTGCTCAGCGGCGCCTCGGTGCGGCTCGCGGTGAAGAACCGCATCATCCTGGGCTCGCTGCGCGACGAGCTCGACTTCGACGCCGACCGCTACATCTCCGCGGTGGCCGAAGAGCTGCAGGCGCTCGCCGAGGAACGGGACGCGGACGCCGACCGCATCGCCGCGCAGCGCACGGACGCCGCGCACCGGGACGGCCGCGCCGAGCACTTCCACGACTACCGCGCGGGCGACTCCGCGACCCTGGAGCGCCGCGAGGAGTACTCGCGCCGCCTCGCCCAACGCCTGCGCGAGCTCGCCGGGGACGAGGAGTTCGCCCGCACCACCGCCACGAGGGCGCAGGAGGCCGCCTGGGACGAGATCGCGGCCTCGGTGCAGGCGAGGCTGACGAGGGCCGCCACGATCGGCGACGAGCCCGACTACGTGATCGAGCGCATGGACCGGCTGCGCGACCTCACTCGCGACCTCAAGCGGCTGGAGCGCGGGCTCTAGTCGAGCGGTTTCACCGTGATCTCGGCGTCCCTGAACGCGACCGACATCACCCCGTCCACGCTCGGCGAGCATCGGATGCCCAGCGTGAGCTCGGGCAGGTCGTAGCTCGACTCGAACACGACGTGCGTCCACGCCCCCGACGGCGCGTTCTGCCGGCTGCCCTCGAAGAAGTCGAGCCGCCCGCTCGTGTCGACGAGCCCGCACCGCAGCGTCGCGGGCCGGTCGGGATCGAACAGCACGTCGAACGAGTACCCGACGCGCACATGGCCGCCGGCGATCGTGAGGTTGGTCACCCGCAGGTCGGTGTCGGAGGTGTAGGCGCCCGCGAAGACCGTGTCCTCACTCGTGCCGGCGGGGGCGAACCACGTGCGCGCGAGCAGCCCCAAGCCCGCCACGACCACGACGGCCGCGATGATCCCGAGCACGCGCATCCTCACCCCTGCACCGTACCGCCCGGCTCCCCACGGGTGGCGCGGTCGTTCGCGCCAGGCGCGCCCGTTCCGAGCGGCCGCGCGTTGCGCTACCGACCGCGCGAGAGGGTGGGGCGCGGCGGTTGCGCGCCAGTTCCCGCGCTGCGCGCCACTTACTTCTGGCGCGCCAGTGCACACCTGCAGCGGCACGGGGGCGCGACCGTACCGCGCCGCTCCCCACGGGTGGCGCGGTCGTTCGCGCCAGGCGCGCCCGTTCCGAGCGGCCGCGCGTTGCGCTACCGACCGCGCGAGAGGGTGGGGCGCGGCGGTTGCGCGGGT
>Ga0247738_10000661_pt1 | contig 12613 bp, 10 predicted proteins | sample UWRJL013104B2_FD_180936 | JGI IMG/M metagenome (GOLD analysis project Ga0247738, IMG submission 180936) | Plant litter microbial communities from Arlington Agricultural Research Station in Wisconsin, United States - UWRJ-L013-104B-2 | ecosystem: Environmental > Terrestrial > Plant litter >...
ATAAGGAAGAAATGATACGTCTGCGTAAAGAATTGAAGCTTGGAGAACTAGAGCAGAACGCAATCATTGAGATTAGAACTGAAGATAATAAGAATCTGCACCAGGACGATTTGGAGTTTAACAGCTGGCGAAAACAGGTTGGATGGATATAAGTCCGAATCGGCTTTTGACGGTATTGTAGAATTAAAAAATACACGCGCCTTTTTAATTATTGATCTTTTAAATAATTCTTAAAATTAACAGGATGCATACAAAATTTTATGACCGCTTGCCTTATATAGATACTTTCAAGGCATAATGTTTTCGCCTAAAGCAGCGCACTGCAAAGGTCAAACGTTAGCATTGACAGCGCCATTTCGCAAAAAATTAGAAGAAAGTGGTATTGTAAAACAAAAAAGGCATCTGCTCAATGCAGATGCCTTTTATAAGTTAACCGTTATAGTATATTATGCTATCACTACGTTTACTGCGTTTGGACCTCTGCGGCCTTCTTCAATGTCATAACGTACTTCATCATCTTGACGAATGTTTTCTGATAGACCTGAAACATGAACAAAAACTTCGTTTCCTCCATTACTAGGAGTTATAAATCCGAATCCTTTTTCTTCATTGAAAAATTTTACTGTACCTTCTTGCATTTTAATGTATTTAATTGCTCAAATATACCGCTTTAAAATGAGAAGTGACTGAAATTGAGATTTTTATTTTAAATTACTATAATTCTGCATCCCGAAGATATCCCCATTACAGAAAAATTAAAGGTTTAATTGAGGATTAAAGAGTCCGTCTGCTGGAAAAGAAAGTGCTATGGACGCCGAGGCGTTACAATAAGGATAAAAGTGCATAAACATACTCAGATATAAAGAGCGTTTATTAATCCTTATGAGAAATATTCTTTTCAGAAACAAAAAATATATTTTTAACCGGATTCATTAAAGCTTTTGTCCAGTGAAGAATGAATACTTTTTTCAAAATGAGAATAAAGCCCGTAAAAGAGCTTGGTTTTTGTATGTAGAGGTTCGCTCCCTTGTTAAAAGTCTCTTCAATATCCGCAGGATGATTTGAAGTGGAGAGCATAACGGCAGGGATATCCTTAAGCTTTTGATCGCTCTTTATTTCTTCGAGAGCCTCCTTGCCTCCTTTAACGGGCATATTGATATCAATAAAAACAATATCAGGATTTGGTTCGGCCGGATCTTTCAGGGTGTTTACCAATTCCTCCCCGTTCTCTACCGTAGTAACCTCGGAAGGGATATTTGTCGCACTGAGAGCTTCCATAAATAATTCCTGATCATCCTGATCATCCTCAGCCAATATAATTTTTACTGGCTCTTTTTCTTCCAGGTCATTAGAGTTCACGGCTGAATTTTTAGGACTTGTCATATTGAAACGGCTTTACACTTTCCAAAAGTACTATATAAATACTTAATAAAAATCTACACAAAGCAATAATCTTAAAATATGTGTTTCTTTTTTATTATCATTCACAGACATAATCCGTTATGTCTTAATTACATTGGAGTTGTGAAATCATTACCACTAAATTGTATAACACATTTTTTTAAGCCGTACACTACTTTAGCATAAACCGTAAAGCTAATAGATGTGCAGAATGATTTAATTTTTCTACAAGATATATTACTACAAACGCCAGTGCCAACTGCAGTTTATTGTACTGATAATTTAGTAATTTCCTTTGCTAATCCCGCCATGCGCAATTTATGGAATAAGGGCGAGCAGGTTATTGGCAAAAAATTCGCTGATATCATTGCTGATTTTCAGAAAGATTCGATTAGCGAAGAAATTCTAAGGGTAATGAAAACGGGAATACCTTTTCAGGCCAACGACAGAAAACTTGACATTCTTATAAAGGGAGTATGGACGCCACTTTTTTTTAGTTATAATTTTACCCCTCTTCTTAATGAAAAGGGAGTTGTTTACGGCGTAGTACATACCTGCACGGAAGCCACTAAATTACATGAAGCAAAAAGTCAAATAGTAAATTCCGATGAAATGCTGACCATGGCAATCGAAGCTTGTGGTATGGGGACATATGAAATTGACGTTATAACAAACAGGATCAAAACTTCTGATAATTTTAAAAAACTTTTGTCCATCGACTCTGAAATTACTATAGAAGCATTGATAGAAAAACTGCATCCGGATGATCGCCATCTTCGGGAAAAAGCTCATGAAGATGCCCTGCTAAACGGACTAGTCTGCTACGAAGCCAGAATTATAGAGAAAAACAAGCCTGAGAAATGGATTAAAGTTTTTGGAAAAATCATAAAAGATGAAAAAGGCGATCCCTCAACAATCTTAGGGGTTGTACAGGATATACATGACCAAAAAGAATTTGAAGTAGCACTGAAAAAAAAGATTGAAGAAAGTACCTCGGAACTCCGAAGATCTAATGATGATCTGCTGCATTTTGCCAATGTGGTGAGCCATGATCTTCAGGAACCGGTCAGGAAAATTAAAATCTTCAATGCCTTCTTAAAAAATGAGATTGCAAATCAGTTGCCGGATCGTTCCGTTATACACTTAAACAAAATTGCTCATTCTGCAAATCGCATGCAATGCATTATTGAAGGGCTCCTTGCCTACTCTACTATTGACAAAAGTACCCAGCCTGTCGAAAAGATTTTCTTAAATGATTTATTGGAGAACATCAAAACTGATCTGGAGCTTATAATAAAAGAAAAAGGTGCCATTATAATTATAAACGATCTTCCTGAAATCGAAGGAGCAGCTATTCTTATTCAGCAACTATTTTATAATCTAATCCAAAATGCACTGAAATTCACAAAAGCCAACCAGCCTCCCAGAATTATTATTACATCGACTACAAAACATATCAATTCGGTTGAATCCATTGAAATTTCTTTCAAAGATAATGGTATTGGCCTGGATCCTCTTTATGCAGAAAAAATATTTGCTGCTTTTGAAAGACTTCATTCCAAAAATGAATATGAGGGTAACGGGATTGGCCTGGCACTTTGCCAAAAGATAATCAAAAGGCACAATGGAACTATAATTGCTAAGGGAGAAAAAGACAATGGTGCTGAATTTATAGTTACTCTTCCCCTTAAACAAGCTAGAGAAAATATTTAGAAACTAGTATTGTTGTGTTATTAGTTTTGTATTAAAATAGTGACTTATAATTTTAGTGAATGAGACTTCTTAAAATCCTTGTTTACACCAGGATTGCTCTTACAGCTGTTCATTTTCATTTTCGGCTATCTTTTCTCAATGTAAAAAAACAGGACCACAAATTGGGCAAAAAAACAGCATTACCCGCATTGCAAACTTTACTAAACACATAAAAATAGGATAAATATTAGTTAAACCCTGCCCTGAACTTCAAAGGGGTCTGGTTTGTCTTGTTTCTGAATAATTTACTAAAACTTTGAAGATGCTCAAAGCCCAATTCATAAGCAATTTCAGAAACTGATAAATCAGTATTGGAAAGTTTTTCTTTGGCTTTTTCAATCAGTTTGTCGTGAATATGCTGCTGCGCATTCTTCCCTGTCAAATTTCGCAGCATATCACTGAGATAGCCTGATGATATAGCAAGGCTATCAGCCAGGTGCTGCACAGTCGGTATTCCCTGATACGCTTTTTTTTCATTGTCAAAATGGTCAATGAGTAACTGTTCAAATTTCTGAAGCAGGGTACTGTTTATTGTTTTACGCGTGATAAACTGACGCTTATAGAATCGTTGTGCATAATTTAATAACAACTCAATCTGAGCCAAAACTACATCCTGGCTTAACTCATCAATTCTGCTTGTTAATTCCTCTTCGATGTTTCTTATAAGGCCTAAGATAATTTCCTTTTCCTTATCAGATAAATGCAAGGCTTCATTTACAGCATAAGAGAAGAATTCATATTTTTTAATTTTTGTGGCCAAAGGAGAATTCAATAAAAAATCCGGATGCATCAAAATCACCGCTTCCCTGCCGCTGCATCCCGGCTGATTTGACTGATTTTCATCCGGGGCCAGAATCTGATTGGGAGATGCAAAAAAAAGACCGCCTTCATTATAATCAAAATGGGTTTGCCCATAACGCAGTAATCCTCCAATATTAGGACGGAAGGCTATCTTATAATAACTTAAAACATGACTTTCTGCCGGAGGATTAAACTCCACGCTGGAATCCATCCCATTGAGTACTGTAATTAAAGGATGTTGCGGGGGCGGTCCGCCGAAAGCTTTTAACCCTTCAGCCAGGGATGCAAATTTACGCAGAGTGCTATTTTTCTTTGCCATGATGTTTTTTTTGATAATACAAATTAAGAAAATAAAAAAGCAACAGAACCCGTCTGTTGCTTAAATTTAACTTTAGTTAGCCATGCGCAGCTACAGCTACCTCCTGCCAGTCTTCCCAGACTTTGATACGATCGGAATATGTCTGGCGAATTTCTTCTAGGTTACGACTGCCTAAAAACATTCTGAGTGGTGGCTCTTTAGTATCCACTAACTGTAATATGGCTTTAGCGGTTGCCTCCGGGTTGCCTCTTTCTAATTTGCCCATATTTTCAAAAACCATATTTCGTATTGAATCATACTCAGGAAGATTTTCTGAAAATTTAAGTGAATTTTCGCTTCCAAATTCAGTTGCGTAAGCTCCAGGTTCAATAATGGAAACATTGATTCCAAAAGATTTAACCTCCACAGCGAGGCTTTCGTAGATGGCTTCAAATGCCCATTTAGAAGAGCAGTAATAACCAATTAAAGGAACTACGTAATGCCCTAAACTGCTTGAAGTTCCTAAAATATGTCCAAAACCCTGTTCACGCAGGATGGGCAAAACAGCCTGAATAACAGAAACCGGTCCCAGTACATTGGTTTCATACATGGCGCGAATATCATCTGCTTTAGCTTCTTCCACTGTACCTACTAGTGAATAACCTGCATTGTTAATCACAACATCCAATTTTCCGAAATACTCGTGTGCCATTTTTACGGCTTTTTGCACTTGCTCAGGCTGGGTAACATCTAATGGGAGAATCAAAACATTATCGCCATATTTATCCTTGAAATCTGCAATGCTATCAATATTCCTTGCAGTAGCAGCTACTCTATCACCTCTCTTGAGTGCGGCTTCCGTCCATACTCTTCCAAATCCTCTTGAACTGCCCGTTATAAACCATATCTTTGGCTCGTTTATCTTTAAATTTGTCATAATAAATTATTTATTTAAATTAATTAGGACAAAATTGCCAAATCCCAGCTTCAAAATTTTAGTCATAATGGGGAATTTTGTAACCTAAATGAGGTTGATACTGAGTAAATAGTAACATCCGAAATAGAAATAAACCTTTAACTTTGCCGTTTATCCTACAGGGTTAAAAAAATTACAACTGCAGATTTAAGGGAAGCATGAGATATGAAGAAATTTGAGATAAAAGACATCGGTGACGGCAAATGGCTGGTCTCGCACAACGAGGTTCCAAAATTCACCTGTTTTTTTGAAAATAAGAGATTTAATTACCAGAGGACTATTACCGGGCTCACCGATCCTACAGGCGATCCCAAAGAGGTACAGCTGCTCCAGAAAATGGAACAATGGCTCAAGCGGTATCATAAAGATAAAATAGACGGATAGTTGCCGGACCTGCTAAAGTGTCCAGCTGCCACACTGCCGGCAGTACCTCAGAACAACCCTGCTCCCCTTGTCATCTTACATAAAAACTGTTATAAAAATGACTGACTGTAAGCTTAGAATTAGAATGAAATTATAAAAGTTTACTTTTATTCTCTTAAAATATCAATATTTTTTCCAGTGTATTTTACAGAGATATTTGTTTCCGCTTTTTCGAGACCAATACCGTTTGATTCATTAACCCAAACGATATTAAATACCCTGTTTTTAATTAACCCGTTAAAGATTTTACCTTTTCGTTTTCCAATTGTAAGGGTTTGTTTTTGCTCGTTCCATTCAAAAGGTATAATAGAAAAAGCTCCTTTCTCATAGTTGTAATTTACTCCTTCATCTTCATAAAGTTCAAACTTGCCATCTGATCCTGTATATATTCTAATTTCAAGATTTTCAGCAGGCTTTTCATTTGTGTACTGTATTTTTTCACCCATTGGAATTACAGAACCCGATTTTACATATAGAGGAATGGTTGAAAGCGACGAAGCTGTTTGTATTGTTTGTCCACCTTTGTACTGTTTTCCCGTCCAAAAGTTAAACCATACTGATTGATTTTCCGGCAAGTAAACATCCCAGTTTTCCATACCTTCTGAAACAACTGGCGCCACAAGAAACGCAGATCCAAACATATACTCATATTTTTGTTGAAGTGCTTTCGTATCATTTGCAAAATCCATTATCAGTGGACGCATCAAGGTTCCGTTTTTAAATGTTATATCTGCTGCTTGGGAATAAATATATGGAAGCAGACGATAACGAAAGTTTAAATATTTTAAAGATTCAGCTTCTACTTTCTCACCATATCTCCAAAACTCAGTATTCGTTTCATATCCATGTACTCTTTGTAGTGGAGAGAATGTAGCCAACTGAAACCATCTTAAAAAACGTTCATGAAATTTAGTATCCGTAAATTGGCTTTTGCCCGGACGGAAAAATCCTCCTGCATCAAAAGTCCACCAAGGCAATCCTGTTATTGAATAATTTAATCCAGCAGTTAGTTGTCGACGTAGGGTTTCCCAATCGTTACCTATATCTCCAGTCCAAACAGCTGCTGCATAACGCTGTTGGCCTGAAAATCCGCTTCTGGTAAGAATAAAAACCCTTTTATCCGGAGCATCTTTACGAGAACCTTCATAAACTGTTTTTGTTACGTACATCGGATACACATTTCGCATTTGCTCTCCGGGAATTGTTCCGTTATTTATTTTTCTGTTTACCAAATCATCATTTTCCGGTTCAGTAGCATCCTGCCACCATGCATCAATTTCATAAGGTTTTAAGAGCTTTTCACTAAAACTCTTCCAATAATAATTTGCTGCATCAGGATTAAAAAAATCAACCCATTGGGTATTTGGTATGAAGTAATTTTTCTTGTCAAATTCTTTTCCCAGTTCACTTTCTTTATCTATTTTGGACCAAACAGAAAGCATCAGTCGCATATTCATTTGATGTAATTCCTTTACCATTGCAGATGGATCAGGATACATTTTTTCATCAAATTTCATCGAATTCCAACCGTATTTACCCCAATATTGCCAATCCTGGACAATTAAATCCATTGGTATTTTTTTCGTTCTAAATGCTCTGGCATTCTCAAGTAAATCATCTTGAGTAGTAAAACGTTCACGGCAATGAATATAGCCCAATGCCCATATGGGCATAAGCGGAGCCTGTCCTGTCAGATTACGATAGCTTGAAATAACCTCATCTGAATTTCCAGCAAAAACAACATAATCCAGTATGCTGGCAACAGGAGATCTAAATACTGTTTCATTGGTGATTTTACGATAATATACAAGGGGGAGATCATTTTTTTCTCCTGTAACAGTAATCTCGTGTTTACCCGCTGTTAGTTTAACCAATGTACTGGTTGTTGGTGGTAACCAGTGGTTTTTAAAATTAAGAACTTCTTTACCGTCAATTGTCAATTGCCATTTTCTAGCCATTTTTTGTCCCACATCCAGCAGAATAGCGTACTCATCTGTATCTTTAACAGTGAAATTTCCAGTAAAAATACCGTCCTGACGAGTTTCCTTTTGTGTTCCGTTAGTAGTCGTAACAGCAACAGTAATCGCTTCTCCACTTATACCTGCAGGCTTTAAATTAACAATGCTATCAGCAGGATTAAAATCAGTAAGACCATAATTATGCCATAGCAAGCCATAACCTTTGCTTGACATTATAAATGGAATAGCAATTTGTGTATTCACTTGGGTCAGTCTTCTGGGTAATCCCTTAATATTTAAATAGCCGTCTTGAAACTGACCTGTTCCAAAAATATATTCGTCGGGTAAAGTGTTAAAACCTTGTTCAACACTTTGACAAGATACACCTTGTACTGAACTTGGTTTCAAAATACGACTATCAGGTTTTTCGCTAAGAAAAACTTTTCCCTCATGGTTGCGATAAGATAATGCTCCGGTCTTTTTATCTATTGCAATAATCATTTTTGATATAGCAATTTCGATTAGTGAGTTGGATTCAGAAACCTTAAAATCAGGCACTTTAACTTTCGAAGTAAAAACTAATTCAGGAATTTGACTTTTCATTTCCAAGCCATACTGAATCCTTACGGTATTTTCGGTTAGAGGACTTAAATGCAGCTCCCCTTTATCGAAAGCTATAATTACTTTATCTTTATATTTTTTATAGCTCTTAACCACTTGTCCAATACAAAATATTGGAATCAGGAAGACAAATAGAATTGTTATTTTTTTCATTTAATCTTTATGTAAATTCTAAAACAAAATCAATTTATATTATGATAAAATTTCCAAAGCATTCGCATAAGAGGCTTCTGGTTTTTGATTTGGAAAATATACTTCAAGAGAGTTTAAATTCTGCTTGAATTTCAGTTTTTCTCCTGTACTAACTAGTCTAATCTGTTTTATTTCCTCTATAAGATGTTGGTTAGATTTACCCAGATTTTTAATAATTGCAGTACCGCTTTCCGGCCATGCCATTACAGTAGCATAAAGTGTTTTATCTTTTTGAACAAAACGAATATCTTCTGATGTAAAGGGTTTTCCTTTTCCTTCATTAAAACCTTGAGCGGTTAAAGCTCCGGCGCTCCCTAGCTGAGGCCCTTCACCAAATATTTTCCAAGGACGAGTACCATAAATACTTTTGCTATTTAGTTTCATCCAAACACCAATTTCTTTTACAATCTCTCGTTCTAATTCGTCGATACTTCCATCTCCTCTTACCGGAATATTAAGCATTAAATTCCCATTTTTACTTACTGCATCAATCAGAGTGTGAATAACTGTTTTTGCTGACTTATATTGCTTCTTTTCGTAAACCCCACGATCATAATGCCAGTTACCAAGACAAGTATCTGTCTGCCAAGGCAAAGGTTCAATATCATTACCTTGTCCTTTTTCGATATCCCAAACCATGGCTTTTTTTTGCTGTGCATCTAATATTTTACCTGTGATTACCGCTTGAACGGTTTTATTTTTTTGAAGACTTTTGTTATACATGTGTGCCGCAATACGCAAACCTGCATCGCTGACAGGCCACAATGGTAATGCGGTATCGTCAAAATAAACCATATCAGGATTATATTTATCAATCAAATCAATGGTTCGATTATAAAAATTCTCCATGTAGGCTTCCGAAGGCTTTGCTACTCCATTTCCCCAATTCCATTGGCTGTGTATCGCACCATTATCGGAGCTTCTTTCACTTAATGGATGATTTTGGGCATATAATTCCTGAGGATCTAAACCTTCCCACCAAGTTCCTTTTCCATCGGCTTTAGTCAATTTTCCATCATAGGGCACTCCTGCTAAAGATCCATTTTTGTCAGAACGCTGAGCAGTTTCAAACCAAGTCCAGGCATGTGCTGCGTGAACACTAACAGCAAAAGGAAGGCCTGCTTTGCGAGCGGCTTTTTCCCATCTTGCTATTATATCTTTTTTTGGACCTACTTTTGTCGAATTCCAATTTGGCTGATATTTACTATCATACAAATCCAAATTATCATGGTGATTCGCCATTGCCATAAAATATTTGGCACCCGAATCCTTATATAAATTAACCAGCTCTTCTGGATTCCAGTTATCTGCTTTCCAGACATTAATCACATCTTTGAAACCAAATTTTGAAGGATGACCGTATTTTTCAACATGATATTTATATTGCGAGGAATCTTCCTGATACATTCCTCTTGCGTACCAATCACCTGCTTCTGGCTCACATTGAGGTCCCCAATGTGCCCACATTCCAAATTTAGCATCACGAAACCAATCAGGCACTTGGTATTTTTCAAGCGAATCCCAAGTAGGTTCGAAAGGTCCTTTGAATGCAGAATTGTTAAAAATATTGATTTGTCCTAATAAAGGTGACAGGTAGAGTCCAGCCAGGGCTGTTGTACCCAATTTTAAAGCATTTCGTCTGTTCATATTTTTATGATTTTTAATATATTATATATTTCCGACTTCGCCTATATGGTTTTATTTTATTTATCATTAAAAAGCTCATAATTTAATATTATGACATATATTTAATACATAAATTTTATTATTAGTTTTTTTTATTATTAATTTCAAAACATTTAACAACAAATATATTAACCTATTATATATAAATTTTATTCAAAAACGACCTTTTATTATTCAAAAGCGGTATTTTTTAATTATAATGTTATTATGTCCAACAATACTTTTAAATATTCTTTTTCATTATTACATATTGATTATGTAAAACTTAATCATAATTGGAATTATAATAATGTGATTAGTCCCTATTATCGAATTTATTATATAGATGAAGGAAATGGATTTATTTCTGACAGTTCAACCCGTTGGGCTTTAGAGCCAGGTTACTTGTATCTTGTTCCCAGTTTTACAATTTGTAATCTGAGCTGTGAGGTCTTTTTGAGTCAATATTTTATTCAGTTTTTCGAAGAATCCCCTGATGGGATTTCTTTGTTCAACGATAATAGAAAAGTAATAAAATTAGCTAGTACAGAACTTGATGTAACACTCATAAAAAAAATGCTGTACAATAATCCTGGAAGAGGAATCAATAGATCAGACAATCCTCAAGTATATGAAAAGGAAGCTTTTTATAAAGAATACCGCTCGCTAAATAATACAATGAAAACACATCTAAAGTTTGAAAACCATGGTATTCTTCTTCAATTAATTTCCAGATTTCTAAGCACAAAAGACTTTAGAACATTCAAACCCCAGATTACATCTCCTAAAATATTAGATACGATGAGTTATGTACAGCTTCACATAAGCGAAAATATTACGGTTTCACAGTTAGCCCGAAGAGTAAATCAGAATCAGGATTATTTTTCCAAACAATTTCTGACTCATACAGGACAAAGACCCATGAAATACATCCATGAAAAAAAAATTGAAAGAGCACAATACCTCATCGCAACCAGTGATAAAACATTTTTGGAAATCGCTTTAGACACCGGATTCTCAAACTTGCCTCACTTTTCTAAAATATTCAAGCAAATAGTGAGCCTGACTCCGGGAGAATATCGCTATCAGAATAATAAACCTTCTATGTGATTCTCTCCGTATGGCCTGTCCAGACTGTTCATCTCTTTGACAGCATGGAAACGGTGATGAACAAATTTGAAATAAGCAATAAAGTTTTTTTACCGGTGTTAGAAAATGGAAAAATACTATGGTTTTATTACAAAATCAGACATTTTACAATCGTACAGAAACAGACTGAAATCAATGATTTTTGAATAAATACGAAGCTTAAACCTTGTATTAATCTTCTTATATTGTCATTGCTTCTATTTCTAATACAAGCTAAACTATTTTCTTACTTAAAAATTCGGCCAATAATTTTTCCAATATCGGCAAAGTCATCAAGATTACTTACGGATCTTTTTTCTGTAACCGTATTATCAATTTTTGAGAAAGGATAAATTAATAAATAATTGTTATTATGGAGTTTTTTATTTAAAATTTCAGGCACTTCTTTCATTTGAGGAAAATAAGAATGCATACCCCTGTCAGCCATTAGAATGATAAGCCCTTCATCTTCTTCAAGACTGCTTGCCGTATTTTCAGCCTCCTGCCAGGAAGTTACAGCATTAAAAACAGCTTCAATATTTGCCTTTTTAATAATGCTTTTCAATACATCAAGAGTTTTATCGTTTGCATAAAAACTCATTTTAGCACCCGAATTTTTTCCGATATTCCAAATCCTTAATAAACAATGGAAAAAACCTGGTTCGCGTTCTGCATCGGCAGGAATAAGAACAACATATTTTTTAATAGTTGACACTGGCTGGACCGCATGATAGATAATCAAATTTATATGCTTATTTTGCAGGTAACCGTTATAAAGATTATAAATAAAAGAGGGTGAAAATCCTTTTTCTTCTTCAAGACCAATGATCAGATCCGTAATATTCTGTTCTTTTACCACGTTATTAACACCCGCAATTACATCATTGTCATGTCGTGTTATCGGATTTATTTTAACATCCGCAGCTGCGCCCATATTTACAGCTTCACCCAGCAGTTTTTCTGCATTTTTTGAAGACGACTCACTTTTTTCTTCATTAATCACATTAAGTGCAAAAATCTTGTCTATATTACTTTTATTTTTTATAAGAAGTCCCAGGTTAACCATTTTCTCAACAGTATGCTCATGATTTACAGCCAGCAGAATCTTTTCTTCTTCATCACCCGTACCCGCCACAGTTTCTTCTTTATCAGCATCGGCAATCCTCTGGGCACTTGCCATTGATACAAAGGATGAAATAGTACAGGAAACCAGGATAAGTAGAATACTGCCATTAAGCACGTGTTCGTTTAAAAGCCTCACAGGCTCGCCTGCTTCATTTTCAGATAAAATAATATTATATCCTACCATTACAGATGCAAGTGTCGCTGCTGCAGAGGCGGAACTCATTCCGAAAATAAGCCTGCCTTCATCATCTGTAAAATTAAATGTCTTTTTAG
>Ga0247738_10000662_pt1 | contig 12603 bp, 13 predicted proteins | sample UWRJL013104B2_FD_180936 | JGI IMG/M metagenome (GOLD analysis project Ga0247738, IMG submission 180936) | Plant litter microbial communities from Arlington Agricultural Research Station in Wisconsin, United States - UWRJ-L013-104B-2 | ecosystem: Environmental > Terrestrial > Plant litter >...
GTGATTAGTGATGTGTGATGTGTGATGTGTGATGCTGGAGCGAAGCGGACTTGTTAGGGTTTAATCGGGAAATATATTTTGCACCCGCATTCTGACTTCTGACTTCTGACTTCTGATTTCTGAATTGGTGATCGGGTGATGAGTGATCGGGTGATGTGTGATGTGTGATCGGGTGATGAGTGATCGGGTGATGAGTGATCAGGTGATGAGTGATAGGGTGATTAGTGATGAGTGATGTGTGATGTGTGATGCTGGAGCGAAGCGGACTTGTCTGCCGTAACAAGGTGAAGGCAGGAGTTTCGAGAGGAGGAACGACTATTCGGGATGTGATCAGGTGATGGTTGCGGTGGAATCATATTTAGGGTTTAATCGGGAAATATATTTTGCACCCGCATTCTGACTTCTGACTTCTGACTTCCGAATTGGTGATGTGTGATGTGTGATGAGTGATCGGGTGAGTGATGTGTGATGTGTGATGTGTGATGCTGGAGCGAAGCGGACTTGCCGCTGTAACAAGGTAGGAGTACCGAGAGGAGGAACTACGATTCGGGATGTAATCATGTGATGGTTGCGGTGGAATCTTATTTAGGGTTTTAATCGGGAAATATCTTTTGCACCCGCATTCTGACTTCTGACTTCTGACTTCTGACTTCTGAATTGGTGATCAGGTGATTAGTGATCGGGTTTTATCACGAATAGCTAATGTGCCAAAACGCTAACACGCCAAGGCGCTTTAAAACAGAAACAACTTTCTATAATTTCAAATAAATAAAAAATGATTACACGTACGTGGCACGGAAGGACAAAAATCAGTGATGCTGATAATTATTTAGATTTTTTAAGGACGAAAGGAACAAACGAATACAGTGAAACTCCGGGGAATATTTCTGTAAAAGTTCAGAAAAAAGAAGACGGTGATTTTTGCCATTTCTGGACAGTAACGGAGTGGAGAGACTGGGATTCTATCAGACTATTTACTGGTGCTGATGCCGAAAAAGCTAAATATTATCCTGAGGATAAACAATACCTTCTCGAGTTTGAAGAGCATGTGGATCATGTAGAAGCTTTTGAACTTACAAACGTAAAGGTCAAGCGTTACATCCAGCAACTGGATTTGTTATATTCCGGAGGTAACTGGTTGGGTGAATCTTTGATGGAAAAATTATCCGGCATAAATGATGATGCTGCATTTTATGAACCGTTTGAAGGTTGGAATTCTATCGCTGCACTGGTATGGCATTGTCAGTACTGGAGGATGACTTTAATTAAAAGATTGGAAGGTGATCATGGTTACAGAGATGCGACCGTCGCAGAGAAAAATTTTCTTCGTACAGACAAACTACAGGAAAGAGGTTGGTATAATTTAGTTCAGGATCTGCAGTTTACCCAGGATAAAATAATTGAATATCTATCTGATAAACATGATCCGTTTCTCTCTGAAGAATTTGCTCAGGGATATACATTCGAATATTTCATCGAAGGAATCATCGAACATGACGCATATCATTTGGGTCAAATAGGGCTTTTAATAAAAATGTACAATAACAGAAGTTGATTTTGATTTAATTTCAAGAATGAAGATTCGCTCTCTTTCTCAATTGTACGATCTGTTGCCGGAGGAAGAACTACTCATTGTGGATGTTTTAAGGCAATTAATTATAAGTACTTTGCCTTCTAATTGCAAAGAGAAAATTTCCTATAGTGTTCCATATTTTCATGGGAATAAAGGCATATGTATCGTATGGCCGGCAACTATTCCACGCGGTGGAATTAAGTCGGGCGTATTATTGGGATTTTGGTATGGGAATAAATTAAAAGATGAAGACAGGTATCTGACGCATGGTACCAATAAACAGATCTTTTATAAGATCTATCATTCAGTTGAGGAAATTGATGTAGATGCGGTCGCCAAGTTGCTGGAGGAGGCAGTGGAGCTGGATAGAAATTGGAAATAATTATCTTTTTGGTCAGCATATTATTTCGCAAATTATATAATTGAGAACTAATTAATGAGCATTGCGATTTCATTTACCGATTACCGATTACCGATTACCGATTACTGATTACTGATTACTGATTACTCATTACCCATTACTGATTACCCATTACCGATTACCATTGTTCGGCCTCGCATATACCATCTGCATCACATTGATATTTCTCGATTCGAATGCAGCTTCGCAATAACAGAGATAATAATTCCATTTTCTGATAAATGTATTATCGAAACCGAGGGACTTAATTTCAGAAATATCTTCATTGAATTTATCATACCACATTTTTAATGTCCTGGCATAATCCTGTCCCATATCTTTCAGGTCTACCATTGTCAGGTCACCGGTTTTATTAATTGCACCATTTATAGCTGCTACGGATGGCAGCAAGGATCCCGGAAATATATGTTTCTGTATCCAGTCAATTCCATTTCTAAGTGCCTTATACCTCGAATCCGGGCAGGTAATCACCTGCAACGCAAGTATCCCATCCGGAGCCAGTAATTCCTGTACTTTTTTGAAATAAACCGGCAAATACTTATGGCCTACCGCTTCTAGCATTTCTATTGAAACGATTTTGTCAAAACTCCCGGTCATCAACCGGTAGTCTTTTAAAAGAAAAGTCACCTTATCGCTCAGGCCTGCTGCTTCGACTCGTTCCCTGGCTAATTTTAACTGCTCTTCAGAAATTGTCAGCGAGGTAACTTTGCATCCATAATTTTTAGCCATATAAATGGCGTTTGCCCCCCAACCACTTCCTATTTCCAGAACATGGTCAGCAGGACTCAAATGCATTTGTTTACAAAGTCTTTCATACTTGGCATATTGTGCTGTTTCGAGGTCCATTTCCTGATGGGCAAAGTATGCACTGCTGTAAGTCATCGTTGGATCAAGAAATTTTGCAAAAAATTCATTATTCAGATCGTAATGCTCTGAAATATTTTTTCTCGAACCATCAATGGTGTTTTCCCGCTTGCTGTGAAATAACTTGTTATAGAATTTCAAAAGATTGAGTAAAATGGTGTTGGTTTTGCTTCCTGATATTTCAGGGGCATTATCGATGTTGAGAATGGCCCACCTGACTACTTTCGTTATGTCATCCGTATCCCACATGCCTTCCATGTATGCTTCCCCAAATCCTACGTCACCATAAAGGATCATTTTTTTGTAAAACTCATTATTATTGATCGTGATATTGGCCCGGATACCATTGTCTTTGCCTCCGAAAACTCTTGTTTCTCCATCCGGTAGCGAGATAGTCAGACATCCTTTGTCCATTTTATCATGCAATCTTACGATCAGGTTTTCGTAAAAATTGGGGGTCTTGGTGTAGCTCAATGTTTTTTCCATGGCTGTGTATTTTGTGAATGATACATCTACGTATCTCGGGAATGCTTGGATTTATTTAAGTTTCATGATTTGTAGGGTCGGTAGACATCTCGTTGTAATTCAGAGTTGGAGGATTTTTTATGATAAGGCAATTTTTTCAGCCACAACTTCAAAGCCTGCCAGTGGATGAGAGAAATAACTTTGAGTGTAATTAATGGAAAACTGAAAAAATATTTCAGCAAATTGGCGTCGGTTAAAGGTTTACGCAATCCTTTCAGTGTAGAAATAAAAAATCTCTCACCATCCTTATCGTAATCATCTATGTTGATGTTTAATTTTTCACCCGGAATATTTAAGGAAAAATCAAAGCGGGTGTCCATGTCAATGAATGGTGAAACATAGAAATATTTGGTGGTATTCAAATGAAACATTTCATCTTTTAACCGATCTGCACCAAGGAAATAGGGTTTGATCTCTCCAAAAGTATTTCCCACCTCAGCGATAGAACATACCGGATGACCGGATTCGTCATAGCAGAAGTAGAATGAAACGGGATTGAACTGATAGCCCAATGTACTCAGATTGGTGAGCAACATGATCTTTCCATTTCCAATTTCAACGCCATTATTTTTTAAATACTGCGTAATATGTTGTCTGGTATTTTGTGTGTTGTCATTAGGTCCTGACTGAAGTTGTAAATGGTCTTTATCGCGGTAATTAAAAAGATTGAACTTATTTCTACTCATCCATCTCAGATCTTTTGAGATAGTATCTATTTCGTCCAGATCCAGATAAAACATGAAAATGTCATAATGAAAATCATGACGTCTCGGGGACAATCGATGATGCATGACACGCGCCTGATAAAGACACGAATTATATTGCTGAACAGACATATATGAATATACGGAATAGAGTGAAGCTTGGATTATAATTTTTTCTGATCAGATCAATTATCACGTGATCAATCACTGAATTAAAAAAATAAACCGGCAAAAAATTAATGGAAAAATTTAAACCTGATCAGGTTTAAAAAACTGAAATGTAAAGTTACTTTTTTGAAAGAATATTCGTGGTGGAATAGCCTTTTTCAAAATCTATAATCTCCACTCTGCCGCCATTTTCTGTCACGACATCTCCTCCTACCACATTGTCAGCAGTATAATCACCACCCTTTGTCAGAATATCCGGGATCAAAGAAGAAATGATATTCAGCGGGGTTTCCTCTTCAAAAAAAGTTACCAGATCTACACATTCCAGAGCTGCCATCACTTCCATCCGGTCTGCCAGGTTATTTACAGGTCTGTTTTCACCTTTTAATATTCTGACAGAAGCGTCACTGTTTATAGCTACTATAAGTTTATCGCCAAGTGCTCCGGATGCTTTCAGATAACGGATATGTCCCACATGGATCAGGTCAAAACATCCATTTGTAAAGACTATCTGATACCCTGTTTGTTGCCATTGTGTAATAGTTTTCAAAGCATCTTCCGGTGACTGTACTTTATTCATGAGCTTCTGCTTTGACGATGGAGTGTTCAGGAATATAATTCTTGTTGATGATCGGAAGCAAAATGATTGACAGAATTCCAAAAACGATCGTTGTCAGGATCTGGACATTAAAAAACATAATATTAGCATAACTAAATGCATCGTCTCCTCTCACACCATAGATAGCAAGGGCTGCCATAGCTAATGCATGATAAGTACCCATACCTCCCGGCGAGGGAATGATAATGCCAAAACTCCCAAACACAAATACAAGTAATGCTGCAAGTATACCCAGGTCAGCCGTAGGGCCGAAAGAGAAAAATGCAAAGTAGGCCATTCCGAAATAAAAGATCCAGATCAAGAGGCTGTAAGCAATGAAAAGCACCGGCCTCTCTATATCTTTGATCGTCCTGATACCTGCAAAAATACCTTTCACAAAACTTTTGATCTTGAGATACAAAATAGACTGGGCGATTCTTTTTTTGAATAAAATCAGCAGCAGGAAAAACAAAACGACGCCTACTACAAAAGTCTGGAATATCCATCCCTGCATGAAGGCCTGCATATTAAAATCCCTCATATTGGCTGAGAGATAGTCATGTATTTCATTATATTGAAAATAAAACGCCAGCATGACTACCAGCGACATCGTCACCAGATCCAGAATTCTGTCCAGGGCGATCGTCCCAATGACGTTATCCATCTTGATTTTTTCATATTTGGCCAGTGAACCGCCTCTGACGATCTCTCCGGCACGCGATAACCCAAGATTCGCAAAATACCCCAGCATAATGGTCCAGAAAGCATTGCTGAACTTAATTTTGTAACCCAATGGCTTACAGATCATCTGCCATCTGAGAGACCTGACCACATTGCTTAACTGATAACACAGCACGACGACGATAGTCCACCATGGATTGACTGAACGGAAATCGGCTACAAGTTTATCCATCAGGCTGCAATCTGCCTGAGGGATGCCATCTATTACACATTGAGCCTGAAAAGCCTTGTTTTGAGAAGTATATACCCAATAAAGTATGCCTGCACCTATTGCAAGAAACAATAAAAATTTAAGTAGATCTATGAATAATTTGGTCTTGCGGGTGGTCACACTAATTTGTTGTTAGCGTCGGGAAAGACTGCTGATGGTTTGAAATCTTTTGCTTCTTCCGGAGTCATAAATCCATATGAAATGATGATGACGGTGTCTCCTACCTCTACTTTTCGGGCAGCAGCACCGTTGAGACAGATCGAGCCGGAACCGCGTTCTCCGCGGATCACATATGTTTCCAGTCTTTCTCCATTGTTGTTATTGACTACCTGTACACGCTCGCCTTCATACAGATTAGCGGCATCCATCAGGTCCTGATCGATGGTAATGCTACCCACATAATTGAGGTTGGCCTCAGTGACAGTAGCACGGTGTATTTTAGACTTAAATACTTGAATCCACATAATGGCGCAAAGTTAGTGTTTAATTTGAAAAAATGAAAACAGTGACAATAATACCTATTGTCACTGTTTTCAGCATATTAAACAATTAAGATCAAATTTGTTTTGATCGAAAATCTACATTTTCTTTTCCAGCAATTTGAAGAACTGATCCAGTTGTGGCATGATGATGATGCGGGTTCTTCTGTTGATAGATCGACCTTCCGCAGAATCATTGGATGTAAGTGGATTGAATTCACCTTTACCACCTGCAGTGATCCTTTTAGGACTGATGGAATATTTATTCTGTAATACTCTGGCGATGGCTGTAGCTCTAAGCGCACTTAGGTCCCAATTGTCTTTCACGCCGGGCTTATTGATCGGAACATTGTCCGTATGTCCTTCTATAAGTATTTCAAGATCAGGCTGATTGTTCAGGACCTGAGCCACTTTCCCAAGGACCGTTCCTGCTGTTTCAGAGATGTCGTAACTTCCGCTTTTGAAAAGCATTTTGTCTGATAAAGAGATCATGACGATTCCTTTATCCACCTTGATCTCTACATCCTGATCGCTCACCCCACCCATTGCACCTTTCAGATTCATTACCAGATTGAGGTTCAATGAATCCTTGCGTGCAGCTGCTGACTGGATCGTCTGGATATAACTGTCTTTAGAACCGATATTGTCCAGCGATTTTTTGATACTTTCTGCCTGTGAGCTTGAGATCACTGACATATCCTTCAATTGTCCCAACACGGCCGTATTGTTTTCTTTCAGGAATGCGATCTGTTTATTAAGATCTTCAATTTCTTTGTCAGAGACTCTTTTTCTTTTTTCTGCATCTGAAACAGAAGTTTCACAGTCTGCCAGTTTTCTTTCCAGCACTACATATTGATCGCTGAGAGATTTGTACTGTGCTTCGGCGGCCTTTAGTTTTTTACCAGATTTACATGAAGATCCAGCCCCGATGATTGCAAATAATAAAATGAAATGTAATAACTTCATGAGTATATGTTTAATGGTTTTGTTGAGCGTAATTAATAATTAACTGCACTTTTTTCAAAAATAGAAAAAAATTAACGCAAAATAATGCTGTAAAGGTATAACTTTTTAAATAAATGAAAATTTCAGGCTATTTTATGAAAATTTTAAGTTTTCATGGTAAAAAAACACTCATAAAGCCAGGAATGTTACAGAGGAAAGATTTTTTATTAAAATTTAATGTATTTACCGGGATCCAGAGCGGCCTGATCGCGCCATAATTCAAAATGAAGGTGAGGGCCTGTAGAAGACTCTCCTGTATTACCAATGATGGCGATGATCTCCCCCTGACTCACAGTCTGACCGATGCTGGCATATAATAAAGAGTTGTGTTTGTATGATGTTTTGTAACCTGAAGGGTGAAGGATCCATATGGTATAACCATTTGCTATCGTAAACTTACTGAAAATAACGATACCTTCCGCCGCAGCCCTGATCTCAGAATTGGCCTTGGCAGCAAGGTCAATTCCCATGTGAAAGTGTTCCGCATCGAACCCGGAGGTTACTTCTCCTTTGACCGGTGATGAAAATCTGATCAATGGCAATAATGCTGTTTCATCTTCCAATATTTCATGATCGTGGTCGTGATCATCTTCTTCATCAGTGACGATGATTTCTTTTGCAGGTTTTTGTATATCAGAAACGTCAACGTCATTTTGTTTACCGGCTGTGATCAGTTTTTGGATGGCCTGGAGTTTCTGTTCTCTCGCAGCTGAGAGAATTTCCATGCTGTCGATCCTGGCCGAAAGGTCTTTATAATCACGTCCCACAAGGGCTTTGGGGAGAGGGCCGAGAAAAGTGATCAGACGGGTTTGAGTTGCCAGTAAGATCGAAAAGACACTAACGATCAAAGCTCCAATAAATAGCATGCTCAGGATCTTCCATCCGGTGATGTGGATGACCCTTTTCCGGATCATAGTCTGATCATCGATGACCACCAGTTTATAAGGCTTACGAAGCTTAGCTCGCCAACTATTTAAGTTTTGTCTGATGTTCATGTACTATTTCCGGAATTTGAATCAACGGTTGTCAGCTGCAAAACTACTCAAATTTGGAAAACAAATCAGCAGGACGAAGTTTTAAAGGATCTGCCTCAGATGATGTTCGAGATGTGCCACATAGTCTTCGATGACATATTGGATCGTGACAGGTTGAGGACTTCCGTTATTCACTTTGGCACTTAAACGTTCCACTGGAATGAGCTTCATCAGTGAGAGTAGATTAAGATTATAAGCGCGCCACAGCAGTATAAGTTCTTCCGATGGGCGTTCCTGATAATAGTTGTACTCCACCCAGTTATTCTGATCATAAGTAATGGCAGGAATCTGCTCGAATTGAGATTTTACAAAACGTTGATGATTGTGCAAGGCACTGTCGATTAGGTGGCCAATGACCTCTTTTTTGCTCCATTTGTCGGGGGAGGATTTGTGTTGGAGATTTTCCTCACTGATTTCGTTAAGGAATGTCGGAACATTCTGTATTATTTCTTTTAATCGCATTAAAGCATCCATATCTCTCTTTGTAGTTTTGATCGTAAAATAACGAATCGAAGCTTTATAAATTATGTTTAATTATAATAGTTACGAAGTCCACATAACTCACTCATAATGCGCATGGTATTATTATGTAAAAATAAATCTGTACTTTTGTGCGAATTTTTGTTAAAATCTCGTTTCATAGTCTGTTGAATCGATTTAGTGTTATTTAAAAGTACTTTTTACATTGAAGGCAAATCTATCTAAATATTTACCTGTCCTTATATTTGCAACTGTCCTGGCCGGTTGTGCCTCCCCCAATAAGAAAAAAGAAGATGTCGGCTTTATAGGCCGCGCTTATCAAAATATGACCGCTTATTACAACGGTTATTTTAACGCTGATGAGATCATCGACGATGCCATCCTTCAGATAGAGGCAAGGCATCCGGACAATTTTCAGGATCAGCTGGTCATATATCCATACCTCCTCGATGTGGATTCCACCACTGCTTTGGCATCGCTCAATACTGCTATTGACAAGCTAAAAAAAGACATATATCTGCATAAAGCTTCTCATTGGGTGGATGATAGTTATTACCAGATGGGTAAGGCTCAGTTTTTAAAAAAGGATTATGAGAGAGCGGAGAATTCTTTTAAATACGTAGTTCAAAACTTCAGCGCAGAAAAACTGGCAAAGGAGAAGGCAAAAAAAATGTCTCCAAAACAAAAGAAAAAAGCTGCGGCAAAGAAGAAGGAAGAGGATAAGCAAAGAAGACTGGAAGAAAGAGAAGCTGCGAAAGCAAACAAAGCCTCAACCTCTCCATCCACTGCTCCATCTGCTAAATCAGATACTGATAAACCAAAAACGACTTCTACCGACAAAAAGAAAACTACTCCTGCAAGTAAGAAAAAGGCTGCGGCAGCTAAAAAGAAGGCAGCAAAGAAAAAAGCAGATGCCAAAAAGAAAGCAGCTGCGAAAAAGAAAAAAGGAGGCTCTTCTACCAAAAGTTCAGGAAGCTCCAAAACTAAAGAAGTAGAAAAAGCTCCTGCAAAAACAAAAGAAGAAATACCTGCAAAAGTCGTTGAGAAAGAAAGCCCAAAAGTAGCTGATGTAAAAGAAGAAAAATCTTTTGCTGCAAGCGAAGTAGATGAGGACATCGAAAGCGAGCCGGAAGTGGTCAGCAAGCCTAAGAAATATTTTCTGAAACACCGTCCGATTTTTCAGGAAGCACAGCTGTGGCTGGCTAAGACCTACATCCAGAGAAGTAATTACGAAGATGGTGGAAGGATCCTGAGAGCTTTGAAAGCTGACGCCGGAACATTTGATTTTGTCCGAAGAGAGGCCTTATTGACGGAGGCATATGTAGACATGAAAAAGGAAAATGTGCAGGGAGCTATTCCTAAGCTGGTTGCTGCTATTCCATTGGTGAAAGATAAAAAAAGAAAGGCAAGACTCACATACATCCTGGGACAATTGTACAACCGTGTTAAAAAATATGACATGGCGATGGAGCAATTTGAAAAGGTGGAAAAAATGAAGCCCGGTTATGAAATGACCTTCAATGCCAAATTGAGCAAATACAGCAATAGCCTTGCTGCGGGAAAGATGACCAGCGAAGACCTTTCTTCCAACCTCAGAAAAATGTTGAAAGACCTAAAAAATGAGGATTACAAAGATCAGATCTACTTCCTGATGGCGGAGATCAATCTGAGAAATAATGACATTCCGATGGCCATCACCAACCTTCAATCCGGAATCCAGGCGAGCAAAAAACCGGCAGCCGGAAAAGCTGAAAGTTATCTGAAGGTGGCTGACCTGTTCTATGAAAAAGATCAATTCGCGCAGGCTTATCATTATTACGACAGTGCCTCATTGGCTTATCCCAATACCAAACCAAGATATAATGACATCTTCGTCAGAAGAGATAATCTGAAAGACATTGCTGCTAATCTGGAGACGATCACTTACCAGGACAGTATTCTAAAAGTGAGTTTGATGACTCCTGAACAACAGGAAGCTCTTGCCAGAAAACTAATTAAAGAAGCCCGTTCGAAAGAAAGACAGGAAGCAGCAGGCACAGCATCTTCCACTGCAAAATCCTTCGATCCCAAGACAAGTCCAAATAATATTTCCAGCACCAGCTTTGGTGGACCAAATATCCCTCAGCGCGCCGCCGGACCTAAACCTTCCACCTTCTTTGCGTACAACGAAAAGTCTGTCAAGGATGGTAAAAAACAATTTGACAAGGTCTGGGGTAAGCGTCCACTTGCAGACAATTGGAGATATTCAGCGCTGCTGCAGAATTTCAGCACCGAAGAAAATGTACAGGAAGAGGAAAAAACAAATACTTTATTCATTTCAAAATCTGAAATTGAAAGGGTATTGAGCGATATTCCAAAAGATGTAGCCTCGACTTCCAAAATAGAAGCCGATGTAATGGATGCCATGATCGATCTGGGTGCATTATATCCTCAGAAGATCGACAGAAATGATAAATCGATAGAAATCCTGGAGGAATTGCTCAGACGGTTTCCTAAGAACAGACATGAGCCTCAGGCATTCTATCAGTTGTATTTCTCACACATGAGCCTCAACAATAAAGCGAAGGCTGACCAATATGCTGAATTGCTAAAAACTAATTACAACGGAAATCCTTACAGTATTTATTTCTCGGATCCTGAATACATCAGGAATCTGATGGCTAAAAAGGATGAATTGGGCAATTATTATAAAGAGACTTTCCAATCCATGGATACTGGGAATTATGTCATAGCTTATGACATGGCAACGAAGAGTGATAGCATTTTCGGGAAGAATAATACAATGCGCCCTAAATTCGCTATGATCTCAGCGATGTCTCTCGGAAATCTTCAGGGTAAAGAAGCCTATATCGTTGCGTTAAAAGATCTGATTTCCAAATATCCCAATACAGATGAAGAAAAACGTGCGAAAGAGATGTTGAGATTGTTGGGAACAGGTTCTGATGAGGGTGAGAAGTTGCTCGCTGAAGCTGAAAAAATCTACAAAATAAATGATCAGGATCAGCACTTCATCATGATCATCATGAAACCCGAAGTAACTAAGATAGAGGATGTGAAGATCGCCATCTCTGATTATAACTCCAGATTCTTCAGCAAGGGTGATCTCAAGATCGCAAATATTACATTGAAAGATGGTACTGCTGACCGCCAGGTATTATTGATCCGTTCTTTTGACAATAAGATCAAAGCAATGGAGTACTACAACCAGGCGAAAAACAAGAAAAGTGATTTTATTTCTGCCCGTTTTCCATTTGATATTTATGCCATCTCTAATTCCAATTACAGAGAATTATTGAGACTGAAAACTGCTGATCTGTATGATCTTTGGTTTACGAAGTATTACAGGAATATGTGATACAGAGATAAGATCTTAGAAACCAGACACCTTCTACGGGAATTTCGTCTCTAGTCTCTGGTCTCCAGTCTCTAGTCTCTACTCTCTAGTCTCTAGTCTCTAGTCTCTAGTCTCTATCCTCTGTTCTCTCACCCCATCCACCCTTCATCCGCAAAGGAAGTATATTTATTGCCTGCAACAATGATGTGGTCGAGTAATGTGATATCCATTAGTCGGGCAGCCTGTTCAATTTTTTTGGTGAGGATCCTGTCTTCTTCACTTGGACTTAGATTGCCGCTGGGATGATTGTGTGCGATCAGAATTCCGGACGCATTTTTTTCCAAAGCTATTTTCATCAGGACTTTGACATCAACGACAGTGCCGTGCATTCCGCCACTGCTGATCTTAATCTTGTCCAGCACCCGATTGGCACGATTACAGACTACGAGCCAGAATTCTTCTGTGG
>Ga0247738_10000663_pt1 | contig 12588 bp, 9 predicted proteins | sample UWRJL013104B2_FD_180936 | JGI IMG/M metagenome (GOLD analysis project Ga0247738, IMG submission 180936) | Plant litter microbial communities from Arlington Agricultural Research Station in Wisconsin, United States - UWRJ-L013-104B-2 | ecosystem: Environmental > Terrestrial > Plant litter >...
AATCAGCGTTGGGAGAGTCGGAGAGACGGCAAAAAGCCCCATGCGCGCCGCCATGAGCACCAGGAGATAGGTGGCACACGCCGCAACCGCTCCGGCCAGCGCGGCATGGATGACATTGCGAATTCTGCGCCGTCTCGCAACGACGCCGAGCGGCGCCAGGATCGAGGCGTAGGTGACCTCAAGATTGGTCACATCGCACCGGTCAAAAACAGCGTCGCAAGGGCGTTGAACGGCGTTTGCGGCAGGCTCTTATGAAACACGGCGACAAGTGCGGTAATTGCGATTGAGATCAGGAAGTGCCGTTTGACCAAAAAGGCATGCGCCTGGGGAGCGACGCCCTGCAGCGCATAGCCGGCCAGGAAGGGCGGGAGCGGGACGATATTGAACGCCAGTGTCCAGGCCGCGATCTGCGCGATCTCGCGAATGGTCCAGTCGACGAAGCCGGCGCTGCTGGCGGGCCAGTAGCTTGCCACATAGGGCAGGAGCAGCAGGGCGAGCTTGCTGGCCACCAGCGTCACCACCGCTGCCGCGAGTGCGGCCAGGGCCGGGGCCCATCGCCCACCCCGGCATTCCGCCGGGTCGATGCGCAGTGGCTTGATCCAGCCTACGCGTCCGAACACGCTCGAGACGATGGCGAAGAGGTCCACGTGAAGGATGGGATTGGGCTTCAACCTGCCTTCATAACCAACACCCTTGTCGCCGAGCAGGCGCGCGGCGGCGGCGAACGAAACCCCGAGGATCGTCAACACGATGGTCGCTGCGATAAGGCGCGACAGCACCTGCGGAAAGGTTAGATCGAACACGCGAAATCCTTTGGCGCCCTGATGCTATTGGGGGCTGGACTAGAGTGAGGCAGGGCGGCGGTCAGAAGGCCCATGCTCATTCCTTGGGGAGTTCGAACTCGGCCAGGAGGGCGGAAAACTCCTCGCTCGCGCGCAATTGGTTGATCGCGGTATCCAGCATTTCGCGCAGATAGGTCTGGTTGGACGGCAGCGCGATGGCAAAGGGCTGCGGCTCGACGCCGAATGGCGGCGTCACGATCTGGATATCGGCAGCGCCCGGCTCAGTCTGCGCGGCGATGGCCACGGCAGGTTCCCAGACCACTGCGGCCAGCAGGTCGCCGGATGCGAGTGCGCGAATGAGGCTGACATTGGATGCATAGACCCGGCGCTTGAGCTTGTTGGCCGAGCTCCTTGCATAGGCGCGCACCTGCATGTCCGAAAGCGTGCCGACGCGGCTGCCGAACTGAGAACCTTCGGGCAATTGATCGAGTGCCGGCGGGGCGTCCTTGGCAAAGGCGAGCGCAAAGCGCGGCGTGTAATAGGGCGACGTCGTCGTCAGCCAGGAGTAAGTCAGGTCCATGAACGGCATGGGAAAGCCCAGTACCGCGTCGCAGTTCTCGCTGAGCTGGATGAACAGATCTTCTTCCCCGAGGGCAAGATCATAACCCCAGGGCGCAGGCGCGACGGCATATTTGAGTTCGTAGAACTCGGCCGGAACCAGCAGCATGTCGGCCAGGGTCTGGCCTAGGGCACGGTCGAATTGTGCCAGCGAACTGACGGGATTTATGCAAAAGCGGATATTTCCGCCCGCGTAGACCGCGGTGTTCACCATATTGTCGGGAACCACACGACGGAATTGGGCAGAGGAGGGGAGGACAGATCCGAGAAGAGCCACTGACAGGATCAGGGCACCGGTTAGGCTGCGTGCGAACATGTTTTTCCTCCAAAGAGGGAAGCGGCCCTTGGGCCACCTCCCGATCAAGCCTTTAACAGGCGCGCATCAGCAGATTATTTCTGCGGAAGGGCGAAAACGACCACTGCGTTGCCGCCTGTCACCACTTCGCGGGGCGTAAGCGCCACGAAGGGGGCAATGTCGAGCCAGGAACCAACCTGGACGGCAATGTACTGACGTCCGTCGACTTCGTAGGAAATCGGCACGCCACCGACCGAAGACGGAACGATCGCTTCGAACAGCACGTCGCCATTGTCCTGGTCAAAGGCACGGAAGCGACGGTTGGTGTCGCCACCGAACAGCAGGCCACCCTGGGTGGACAGCAGCGAGGTGGTGAAGTCTTCCTGGTCGAGGCTCCAGAGTTCTTCGCCGGTTTCAACGCTGATCGCGCTGATGGTGCCGATATTGGTGGCGCCCGGTGCCATGACCGGAGGCGACAGACGGATGTCGTTCGGCAGGGTCACGGACTGCATGCAGTTGTTGGACAACGGCGTGTAGATCGCGTTGGTCAGCGGGCTGTAGGTGCTGGTGAACCAGCGACGGCCACCCGACGCAGACGGGCAGACCAGCATGGACTGGCCGATTTCGGTCGGGATCATGTCCAGTGGGATGCTCGCACGGCCGGTTGCAGTGTCGATATCGGAGATGACGTTCTGGTAGACGGTTTCACGTGCCCAGAGGAATTCGCCGGTCGCAGCATCCATCGAGTAGAAGATACCGGTCTTGCCGGGGATACCGGTCACGACGCGACGCTCTTCACCCGGGGTGACGTTCGGGTTGATCCAGCGGACTTCATCGGCGTTCGGTGCGATCGCGGTGTTGACGAGAACACGTTCGAACGGATGGTCGAGGTCCCAGTGGTCGCGCAGATGCTGCTGGTACCACTTGAGCTCACCGGTATCGGCGTCGATGGCCAGGGTCGAGGTCTGATACAGGAATTCCTGCGCATCCAGATCTTCGACGCTGTCGAAGTTCGCGAAGTAGAACTTCGAGTATGGCGAGGTCACCGAAGTGCCGAAGTACACGAGGTTCAGCTCGGGATCGTAAGCGGGCGAAATCCAGCTGCCGACGTGGTGACGCAGGCTGTCGTCGACGCCGTTCCAGGTTTCGCTGCCGGCCATGTCGCCATGCGGAAGCGTGTGGAAACGCCACATTTCTTCGCCGGTCTTCATGTCGTGAGCGGTGAGGAAACAGGTCTCGGGACCACCGACGGGGGTGTCACCGCTCGGCTGCTGTGCGCAGGAGCGACCGGAGATGGCCTTGCCGTTGACGATGATCGGGCCAGGCGTGGACCATGCCCAGCTGTCCTGGTCGCGGAGCTGGGTTTCCCAGGCGAGCTGACCGGTCTTGGCGTCGAGGGCAACGAGATAGTTGTCCTTGGAGCTGAAGACGATCAGATTGTCCCAGATAGCCATGTTGCGGGTGGCAACGATCATCGGGACGTTGTCGGGAAGCTCGCGCTTGTATTCCCAGAGCAGGTCGCCATTGGTCGCGTCGAGGGCCTGGATGATGTCGCGCGGATGCGGCACGAACATGACGCCGTCATGAACCAGCGGCGTACCTTCCTGGTAGCCTTCGGTCATGCCGCGGGACCAGACGACCTGCAGGTCGCCAACATTTTCCTTGGTGATCTGGTCAAGCGGGCTGAAGCCCTGGTTGTCCAGCGTTCGGCGGTAGCTGAGCCAGGAACCCGGATCGGGATTCTGGATCATTTCGTCGGTCACCCGAGACATGTTCTCCAGCAGGTCCGACTGAGCCAGCGCGGGCAGAGCTGTCAGGACAAGAGACGTCCCGATCAAAAGCGCAGATAGTGCTTTCACCTTCAACATTACCTCCTCGAAGATGTGAAATTCGGTAGTCGTGGTACGGGCGCGATTGTCCCAACGCTTCCGGCACCAACCCAAAAAAGGATGCGGCCCTTGGGTCGCATCCCTCACTTTCAAACCGGCCGATTACTTCTGTGGCAGGGCGTAGACGACGATGGCGTTGCCGCCCATCGGGATGTCACGCGGAGTGTTGTCGACATAGGGCGTCATATCGAGCCAAGAGCCGACAGGCACAGCCACGTACTGACGATCGCCGACTTCATAGGTGATCGGAACGCCACCAACGGCGGACGGAACGATCGTTTCGAACAGTACTTCGCCATTGGTCTGGTCATAGGCACGGAAGCGACGGTTGGTGTCGCCACCGAACAGCAGGCCACCCTGGGTCGCGAGCAGCGACGTGGTGAAGTCTTCCTGGTCGAGGCTCCAGAGTTCCTCGCCGGTCTCGACGCTGATGGCGTTCAGGCGGCCAACAACGCTGGTGCCCGGTGCGAGGACGTCCGGCGACAGACGGATGTCGTTCGGCAGGGTCACCGACTGCATGCAGAAGTTCGCCAGCGGCGAGTAGATCGCATTGGTCAGCGGGCTGTAGGCACTGGTGAACCAGCGCTTGCCACCGGCGTCAGACGGGCAGACCAGCAGCGACTGACCGATTTCGGTCGGGATCATGTCGAGCGGGTGCGTGGCGCGGCCAGTGGTCGTGTCGATATCGGAGATGACGTTCTGATAGGTCGTCTCACGAGCCCACAGGAACTCGCCGGTTGCAGCGTCCATCGAGTAGAAGATGCCGGTCTTGCCGGGGATACCGGTCACGACGCGACGCTCTTCGCCAGGAGTGACGGCCGGATTGATCCAACGCACTTCGTCAGCGTTCGGCGCAATCGCGGTGTCCACGAGAATACGCTCGAACGGATGGTCGAGGTCCCAATGGTCGCGGATGTGCTGCTGGTACCACTTGAGCTCGCCGGTGTCGGCGTCGAGGGCCAGGGTCGAGGTCTGGTACAGGAATTCCTGCTCTTCCAGCTCTTCGACGCTGTCGAAGTTGGCGAAGTAGAACTTCGAGTAGGGCGAGGTCACGGACGTGCCGAAGTAGACCAGGTTCAGTTCCGGATCGTACGAGGGCGAAATCCAGCTGCCGACGTGGTGACGCAGGCTGTCGTCGACGCCGTTCCAGCTTTCGCTGCCGGCCATGTCGCCATGGGGCAGGGTGTGGAAGCGCCACAGCTCTTCACCGGTCTTCATGTCGTGAGCGGTGAGGTAGCAGGTCTCGGGGCCACCGACGGGGGTGTCGCCGCTCGGCTGCTGGGCGCAGGAGCGACCCGAAATTGCCTTGCCGTTGACGATGATCGGGCCAGGCGTGGACCATGCCCAGGCGTTTTCGTCACGCAGCTGCGTTTCCCAGGCCAGCTGGCCGGTCTTGGCATTGAGGGCAACGAGATAGTTGTCCTTGGAGCTGAAGACGAGCAGGTCGCCCCAGATCGCGATGTTGCGCGTGGTGATGATCATCGGCGCGTTGGCCGGGACTTCGCGCTTGTATTCCCAGAGCAGGTCGCCGGTGGTGGCGTCGAGGGCCTGGATGATATCGCGCGGGTGGGGCAGGAACATCACGCCGTCATGGACGAGCGGAGCGGCTTCCTGGAAGCCTTCGGTCATGCCACGGGACCAGACGACCTGCAGGTCGCTCACATTGTCCTTGTTGATCTGGTCAAGCGGGCTGAAGCCCTGGTTGTCCAGCGTACGACGCCAGCTGAGCCAGGAACCGGGATCTGGGTTCTGGATCATTTCGTCGGTCACGGGAGACATGTTCTCCAGCAGGTCCGACTGTGCGGCGACTGGCAGCGAAGTCAGGGCGAGAGCCGTCCCCAGCAGCAGCGCTGATAGCGCATTCATCTTCATTTGTTACCTCCGTGAAGATTTTTAGTTATGAAATTACTTTGACTGGAGCGCCCCTCAAGACGCACGCCCCCCAACAGCCTGAAGGCGTGCACGAAATAGAGCGCGCAGGCCATCAGTCAGCGTCTCGAACAGAGAGCTGTGAAAATGCTCGATGCGGAAGAGAAGGGCCCGCCCGGCATGCCGGGCGGTCCAGTTGCGGCTAGGAAATCCTAGCGGAAAATGCCGATTTCTTCGGGAGTGACCGGACCCAGGGTATTGCCCCAGGAATTACGGATATAGGTGGCGACTGCTGCCGCTTCTTCATCCGTAAGGAAGTCGAACTTCGGCATGAATTCACCGCCGTGGTAAACCTGCGAGCCGATCAGCACGATGTGCTTGATGTTCTGGCTGCCAGCGAACTTGCGTTCAGCCATGCCATCCACACCGTGGCAAGCCGCACAATTGTCGGCGTACACGGTGCCACCCAGTTCCATTACGGCCGGGTCGATTTCAGCTGCGGCAGCGTCGGCCGGTTCCGCGGCCTGGAAGGCCATGGTTGGAGCGACGGACATGCCGGCAAGAGCGAGGCTGGCCACTACGGCCGCAGTTGCGAGTGCACGCTTCAAAACTTCCTCCGAAAAACAACGCTAAAACAAAAAAGTGAGGTGCAATGTCGCACCGTGTGCCAATTCGTCACGGAATGTCAAGTTGCGCATCAATGGTTTAGCTCCGGGAGGTGCTTCCGCGGGTGGAAATGCGCGTGCCATAATCGAACCACGATTGCCTAAAAAAAGCCCTGATATGACCAGCTTAGGTGTGCTTGGGAGAGGCTCCAAACTCGGTCCGCACGTAGAATGTATGATGCGATACATTCGACTAAAGTCGAGTGCAAAATGTCGCAGTCTATGGTGCGACAATCCTGCACAGATCGCCGCTTTGAGAAGCGGCATACCGTCGCGCAGTGATTCCAATCGGCACTGAAGTGCGACCTCGCAGGCGGCGGGTCTCGATGAGGCCGGCAGGGCGACGCCGCTGGTGCCCAATACCGGAAATTCGTTCCCCTGATCTGACAGAGGCGTTCGAACCGCCAGCGCGAAGCGCACCGAAAATCGGTGTGGAGCGCCGGGTTCCGGCGGTTGCAGATCTTTCTCGGGACGGGCAGGCCTAGCCGACGCTGGCGCGTTTCTCGGCGCTGGCCTTTTTCTTGGTGTCCAGCATGCGCATCAACGGGGCGTAGTGGTCAACCACGGCCCGGCGATATCCTTCGCGGTCGCCAGATTGGGCGGCTGCGAGCAAGTCCCCATGCGCCTTCGCGGTGATCTGGATATCGGCCGGCAGGGCAAGATCGAGTTTCGGCAGCACGGCCGAGTGAATGTCCCAAAACGCCGCGACGAGCTGGCCGGCCAATTGATTGCCGACGGGCGCCAGCAATTCGGAGTGGAACTGCCGGTCTTCGGCGAGGAAGGGCTCTCCGCGCTCGGCATTGTCCATCATCTTGTCGACGAGCGCCTGCATGGTCGGATTGATCCGGCCCTGATGGGCGTCCACCACCCGGTCTGCGAGTGCCAGGTCGAAGGCGCAGCGCAAATCCACCACTTCCCGCAGCGCTTCGAGTTCGTCACCGGGTGACAGTACGCCGCGGAAAACCAGCGTTTCGACAAGCGGCGCCAGGCTCATATTGCCCACGATCGTGCCGAGGCCGTGGCGGACTTCGACGATGTCGAGTGTGGCCAGCGTCCGGATCGCCTCGCGCACGGAAGAGCGCGACACGCCCAGTTCCTGGCACAGCTCGATCTCGGTCGGGATGGCGTCGCCCGGCCTGAGGCCCGACCGCAGGATCAGGCGTTTGATGTCTTCAGCAGTCGTGCTGCGCAACATGCGGGACTGGCCAGTTGGGCTGTCAGTCGGTCCACTCATTGTCCTGCAATTCCCCCGTAGTTTGCCCGCATCCAACGATCATGCTTGTGGCCGCGAGACAAGACTTGCGTAACGGCACGTGAGAAGATAATAGACATCTGACGTCTGATGTCACGGAGGAATTTCATGCGTATTGTCAATTTCGGCGTATCCCGCCGCGCACTCTTCATGGCCGCGGGGGCTTTTGCCTCCTTGTCCCTGTTGGGGATGAGTGCTGCGCAGGCCCGGCCTGCCACCGACAATATCGATCTCGATGCCACCATTCAGGCCGGCATCGCCTATGGCCTGTCCGGCACTTTCGACCCGCTTAGCGCCTCTGGTGCGGTGACCGTTTCGGTCAACTGGCACACGATGGAAGGCCTGGTCGATCTGGATCCGGTCACGCGCCAGCCCTACGCCGCCCTGGCCGCTGAAATGCCGACTAGTGCCGATGGCATCGAATATGTCATCAAGCTGCGCGACGGCGCGGTGTTCCATGATGGCACCCCGGTAACCGCCGAAGACGTGGTGTTCTCTGTCGAGCGCGTTCTTGACCCGGCATCCAACTCGCTGTTCCGCTCCTTCGTGTCGTTCATCGACAAGGTCGAAGCTGTCGACGAGACGACCGTCAAGTTCACCAATAAATTCCCGTTCTCGCTGTTCAACGAGCGCATCGGTTCGATCAAGATCGTGCCCAAGGCTCTGGTCGAGGCCGATCCGGAAGCCTTCGGCAAGCTGCCGACCGGCACTGGCCCCTACAAGCTCGTTTCCGCTGTTCCCGAAGCCGAGATCGTCTTCGAGCGCAATGAGGACTACACCGGCAATCGTCCGGCTCTCGCCAAGGAAATGGTCTGGAACCTGATCGCCGATCCGACCGCCCGTGTGAACGCGCTGTCTTCGGGCACGGTAATGGCCATCGAAGACGTTCCCTATGTGGACGTGGACGCCGTTGCGGCCATGGCCGAGCTTGAGAAGGCCCAGTCCTTCGGCCTGCTCTTTGCCATGTTCAACACCGAGACCGCGCCGTTCAACGACGTGCGCGTGCGCCAGGCATTCATGTATGCCATCGACATGGACAAGGTGATCGGCACCGGCATGCTCGACAATGCCACCGCCGCCAGCTCCTTCCTGCCCGAGACACACCCGAACTACCATCGGGCGACCAATGTCTATGGCAACAACCCCGAAAAGGCGCGCGAACTGCTCGCTGAAGCCGGCGTGCCATCGCTCGACATCACGCTGATGAGCACGGACCACGGCTGGGTCAAGGACGTGGCACCGATCATCAAGGAATCCCTCGATGCCGTCGGCTTCAACACCACGCTCGATATCGGCCAGTCCGGTGGGCAATATGTGAAGGTCGATGCCAACGAGATGCAGGTCATGATTGCCCCCGGCGATCCGTCCGTGTTCGGCAACGACCCCGACATCCTGATGCAGTGGTGGTATGGCGACAATATCTGGCCCACCACGCGCTACCGTTGGGCGGGCAGCGAAGGCTATGCCAAGCTGACCGAAATCCTCAACGACGCGCTGCGCCTTTCGGGTGATGAGCAGCAGGCCAAGTGGAACGAAGCCATGGACCTGATCTCGGTCGAGGTTCCGCTCTATCCGCTCCTGCACCGCCAGCTGCCGACCGCCTGGAACCCCGACGAGCTGGAAGGCTTTGCCCCGGTTCCCACGACCGGCCTCTCCTTCCTCGACGTCGGCGTCAAGAAGTAAGCGCCGCCGATTAATCCGCAGGTTCCGGGCCCAGGCCCGGAACCTGGCAGTCAACCTGCAACACCGTTCAAACAAGCGAGCCAGACGGCCATGCTAAACGTGCTCAACCTGATCGGGCGCCGTCTGGTGCAATTGCCGATCATGATCCTCGGGATCACTTTTCTCGTCTTTTTCGTCATGTCCTTTTCCAGCGTTGATCCCGCGATCACCGCGCTGGGCGAGGGCGCCTCACTGGAAGCGCGAGAGCAATATCGCGAAGTGCACGGCCTCAATGAGCCGTTGCTGACCCGCTATGTTTCCTTCGTCGGCGGCCTGGTCCAGCTCGATATGGGCACGTATTCCGCCCGCCAGCTGCCGGTTATCGACGAAGTCGCTCGCGCCTTCCCGATCACCCTGCAGCTGACCTTCCTCGGCCTTGTCATAGCGGTGACGTTCTCGCTGGTGCTCGGCGTCTTCGCGGCGATCTATCGTGACCGATGGCCGGACCAGGTCATCCGCATCTTCTCTATTGCCTCCCTGTCGACGCCATCCTTCTGGCTCGCCGTGCTGCTGATCCAGCTGCTCGGGCACAAGGTGGGCATTTTCTCTCTGCTGCCGACCTCGGGCCGCTTGCCGGGCATGTTCGACAATTTCGGCGGCTGGTTCCTGCGCATGGTGCTACCGGCCGTGGCCTTGGCCGTGCCCGTTATCGGCCAGCTCTCCCGCGTGGTTCGTACCGCCGTGGTTGAAGAACTGGATCGGGATTACGTGCGCACCGCCCTCGGCGCTGGCATTCCGCGCCATGTCGTGGTCGGTCGCAACGTGCTGCGCAATGCGCTCATCACCCCCATCACCGTCCTCGGCCTGCGCATCGGCTACCTCATGGGCGGCGCGGTGATCATCGAGATCATCTTCAACATCAACGGGATGGGGATGCTGATCATGAATGGCGTCACCAATAACGAGCCCAATCTCGTCCAGGGCGTCACCCTCACGGTGGCGGTCGCCTTCATCGTCATCAACGCCATCGTCGATCTGCTCTACGTGCTGGTCAATCCGCGCATCCGGGATATTTGACGTGATCAGAACCGAAACCACCAAAAAACTCTCCATCCCGGGTCTCAGCCTTTCCGGCCTGCGGCAATTGTCGCTCACCTCGCGCATCGCCCTGGGCATATTGGCCATCGTGTGCCTGGCGGCAGTATTCGCGCCGCTGATTGCCCCGTTTGATCCGCTGGCGACAGGCCTCACCCGCGGTCCCGCCGCGCCCGATACTGCAAACTGGTTCGGCACCGACCGGCAGGGACGCGACATCTTCTCGCGCCTCGCCTATGGCGCCCGCTATTCGTTGATTATCGGCCTCGCCGCCACTGGCGTGGCCCTCGTCGCCGCCTCCATCCTCGGCGCCATCGCCGCCACTTCGGGCAAATGGGTCTCCGAAGTGCTGATGCGCGTCCTGGACATGGTCATGTCCTTTCCCGGCATCGCGCTTGCCGTGGTGTTCGTCACCGTCTTCGGCCAGTCGCTGCCGGTCCTGGTGCTGACCATCGCCTTTCTCTATGTGCCCCAGCTCACCCGCGTCATCCGCGCCAATATCATTGGCCAATATGGCGAGGACTATGTCGCGGCTGTCAGGGTCATGGGCGCGTCCACCCCGCACATCCTGCTCAAGCATGTGGCCCGCAATTGCCTTGCTCCGGTGCTGGTGTTCGCCACCATTCTCGTGGCCGACGCCATTGTCTTTGAGGCCTCGCTCTCCTTTATCCAGGCCGGCGTGCCCGATCCCGAACCCTCTTGGGGCAATGTCATGGCATCCGGCCGTCAGCTGGTCATGTCAGGCGCCTGGTGGTCGACGCTGTTTGCCGGTGCGCTGATTACCGTCACCGTTCTGGCGCTCAATGTCCTGGCCGAAGGCATGACCGACGCCATGGCCGCCCCGCGCGCCCGCGCCCAGGTCAATGCGGCCGAGGTCGAGGCCGCCATCGAAAAGCTCGAAGCGCCCAAGGCAGTCGACACCGCGCACGAAGCCAGCGCCGCAATTGCGCTCGAGCAGCGTCTTGCCGAACTGCGCCGGGTCGAACTGGCCCGCACCGATCGCCTCACCATGGACGAGACCGTCGCGCCCATCCTCGAAGTGCGCAATCTCTCCATTGGCTTCCCGCGCCACGGCACTGTCGACGTGGTGGACAATATCTCCTTCTCCGTTCGCCCCGGTGAGACCGTGGCCCTGGTCGGCGAAAGCGGCTGCGGCAAGTCCATCACCTCGCTGGCCATTATGGGCCTGCTCGATCCCAAGGCGCGCATTCGCGGCGAGATCCTCTTCGAGGGCAAGAACCTCCTCACCATGAGTGAGAAGGAGCGTAATGCCCTGCGCGGCAAGGGCATCGCCATGATCTACCAGGATGCGCTGTCCTCGCTGAACCCGGCCATGCTGATCCGCTCGCAAATGGCGCAGCTCACCTCGCGCGGCGGCACCCGTTCCGCCGAGGACCTGCTGACCATGGTGGGCCTCGACCCCTCTCGCACGCTCAACTCCTATCCGCACGAGCTCTCGGGCGGCCAGCGCCAGCGCGTTCTCATCGCCATGGCCCTGACGCGAAACCCCAAGCTGGTGATTGCCGACGAGCCGACCACGGCCCTCGACGTGACCGTCCAGAAGCAGGTGGTCGACCTCCTCAATCGCCTGCGCGAGGAACTGGGTTTCGCCATGCTCTTCGTCTCGCACGATCTGGCGCTGGTGGCCGAAATCTCGCACCGCATCTCGGTCATGTATGCCGGCCAGATGGTCGAACAGGGCAAGACCCGCGAGATCCTCACCCAGCCCGTGCACGAATATACCCGTGGCCTGCTCGGCGCTGTGCTCAGCATCGAGGCCAGCGCGAGCCGGCTGCATCAGGTGCGCGGCACCGTGCCTTCGCCGCGGGAATTCCCCAAGGGCGACCGCTTTGCCCCGCGCTCGTCTGATCCCGCGCGCAATGCGGGAGTGACGCGCGTCTTCCGCCAGATCCCCGGAACCGAGCATTTCTACGCCGCTCACCCCGACGATGACATCGTCCAGCCGATCGAGGTCCGCGCATGAACGCGAACACCAGGAAAAGCCCCGAGGCTCTGATCGAGTTGCGGGATGTCTGCGTCGACTTCCGCATCCGCTCCTCGCTGCTGAAACCCGTCGCCCTGCGCGCACTGGACACTGTGTCCCTCGCCGTGCACCGTGGCCGCACGCTGGGCGTGGTCGGCGAATCCGGTTCGGGCAAGTCGACGGCTGCAAAAGTGCTGATCGGGCTCCTCGCTCCCAGCGAAGGTCAGATTTTCTTCGGCGGCGAAGAGGTCAAGAAGTTCGACGCTGCCACCCGCAAGCGGATCGGACGCGTCGTCTCCGTGGTCTTCCAGGATCCGGCCACCGCACTCAATGCCCGCATGCTGGTGCGCGATGCCCTGACCGATCCGCTCAATGTCCACGGCATTGGCGATGCTCAGAGCCGCCGCGCCCGCGTGTCCGAGTTGGTCAATCTCGTCGGCCTGCCGCAATCGGTACTCGACGCCATTCCGGCCCAAT
>Ga0247738_10000666_pt1 | contig 12550 bp, 9 predicted proteins | sample UWRJL013104B2_FD_180936 | JGI IMG/M metagenome (GOLD analysis project Ga0247738, IMG submission 180936) | Plant litter microbial communities from Arlington Agricultural Research Station in Wisconsin, United States - UWRJ-L013-104B-2 | ecosystem: Environmental > Terrestrial > Plant litter >...
TTACTGTTCTTGGTGGTATATTGGGTCATTTTGCCATTTTCATAACAAAAAAGTCCTTTTTGATAGGTACCAATCCAAACACGATTCTTCCTGTCTTCCAGAATTGATATTATGGCAATGTCCGGAACCGGGAGTTTCCTGACTGCTTCTGATTTTTTATCTTTTATATATAATCCGTTTCCATCTGTTCCTAGCCAAATATTTCCCTGACGATCTTCCATTACAGAAATAATATCAGAACATTGGGGATGCCTGAAATTGATGAAATTCCGGAAACTTTCATGATAATAAGAAAGCCCTTTTTTATTATATCCAACCCAGATAGTCTCGTTGTTGTCTTTGTAAAGACACTTTACACTATTCGATGACAGGCCAGTCTCTACCCATGGATCAGCTACCAGATTTTCAAACCGATCTTTTCCCTTGTCATAGATAAACAATCCTTTGTGGTCTGTTCCTATCCAGATCTGTCCCGGTTGGTTTTCGATAATACTTGTTATATGATTGGCCTGCGTTTTTAATCCCGAAGACAATTCAAATCTTTTCCAGGGTTCGGTTGAATTCTTTTTGTAAAAAACCTGTTCGCTTTTATCCGAACAAATCCACAAACCTTTATTACTATCCGTATAAATTATATTTACAGCATTAATCCCATTACTATTTTGTTGAATATAATCCGGTAATTCTATGAACGTCAAAACTCCCGATTTTTTATTCAGCTTCCAGCACACCCCTGAATTATATTGAATTGCATAAAGAAATTCACCATTATCAGCAATGGAAAATTCGTCTTTTAAAGCAGTTTTTAAGTGAAATACAGAAGTTTTCTTCTTCTTGAAATCATAAAAAAATATTTCTTTTTTGTTTATTCCCCAAAGATTACGATTTTTATCAATAAAAACTTTAGCGTTAAAATCCAGATTTATACCCAGATTAAGCAACAATAATTTTGGGTCTGAAAAGGAATCTTTATCTCTTTGATAAACCATATAAGAATATCCGAAGTCAATCCAGATATTACCGAGGCCATCTTCCTGTAATTCAAGTATATCATTTGATGACAATGCATTAGACACGCCAGGATGCATTTTATAAACCTTAAATTCATATCCGTCATATCTGTTTAATCCAGACTCTGTTCCGATCCACAAAAAGCCGTAACTATCTCTTATAAATGCTTTTACATTATTATTAGAAAGACCTTGAGTTGTTTCTAAATGATGAAAAACATAAGACTGCTGCCCCATAATATTTTGGAAAGAAACGACCCAAAATAGTATCAGTATAGGTAAGTAGATTTGTCTTATATTTTTTTTCATATTAAAAATGGTGAATTAAATCTTCAGGAGGTCAGAAAGGTAAATTATTCAGGCTGAATTAATATCTTCTGATTTACTTATTTTCAACACTTTGCGTAATGTTATTAAGTTAAACTTTTAGAAATAAAATTAATCTCACAAAGTCACAATGTTTAAACACAATATTGTCATTCCGACCGGAGGGAGAAATCACACCCATGAATCTACAAAGAGAATCGCCAATCTTTGTCGAGTTTGTAGTGTGATTTCTCCCTCCGGTCGAAATGACAAAACCTTTGCGATTTTGAATCTTTGCCAGAGATTTATTTGTTATGGCATTACTATCAAGAATAATTTTGATTTGAAAATATTTCTTGATTTTTCTTTGTTTATATCTCTTTTTGCTGTTTCTAAAATTCAAATATAAAAAATGTTTTAGTCTATCTGTAACTAATGAATTATGGTATCGCTATATTTCATTTATTGTGAAAGTATGGTGATACCATAATTGCAATTTATTTAATACGCTGCACTTTTATTTTCCTTCCAGAACCACAACAGAAAAAGGTGGAATTGTTACTTCTAATTTATCTCCTTTTATTGAAAATTTATTAAAAACAACCGGAACTATTTTGTTTGGATCCTCAAAAGTATTGTAATCCTGAACCTTTGATGATGACAATACGTATCCTTTAATATCTTTGATTCCCAGTTCTTTTAAATCTATTTTTATTTTATTTTCATTTTTCAAATCAATATTCACAATTGAAATATGAGTTAAATTGACTTTATCTTTTGAAGCTGAAACAGAAACAGCCGGTAATTCTTTTTTATCAAAAATATATTTTGGCGACTCTATTTTTAAAGGAATAAGTTGAGCATCCTGATGTACATTATACATTTTCATTACGTGATAAGTGGGAGTAAGTACCATTTTTTCTTTATTAGTCAGGATAACGGCCTGTAAAACATTCACTATTTGAGCCAAATTTGCTCCTCTTACTCTATCTGCATGATTGTTAAATGTATTCAATGTCACGCCTGCAATCATAGCATCTCTCATTGTATTTTGCTGATACAAAATACCTCCTTCATTCCCTCCATCACTATCAAACCATCCTCCCCACTCGTCTACTATCAAAGCAATTTTCTTTTCCGGATCATATTTGTCCATGATGGCAGAATGTTTTTGAACCAATTCTTCCATTTTAAGAGCTGAATTCATTGTTTCAAAATACTGACTTTCATCAAATTTGATCGATGATCCTTTCTTTTCCCAATTTATAACCGAATACCAATGTAAAGCGACCGCTTCTATTAATCCCTTTGGAATATCGCGCATTAAAACTTCTGTCCAGTGATAATCCTCTCCATTAGCACCCGAGGCTATCCTGAATGGTTTGGCGGCACCATTTGCATCGGGCATAAAAGTGGCAAATTGTCGATATAAATTAGAATAATATTCGGCCGTCATGTTTCCGCCACATCCCCACATTTCATTCCCTACTCCCCAAAAAGTAACTTTCCACGGTTTTTCTCTGTTATTTTTCTTTCTTAAATCAGACATCGGAGTACCTGATTCATAGTTTACATACTGAATCCATTCTTCTAATTCACGAGGAGAACCGCTCCCCACGTTTCCTGCCAAATAAGGCTCTGCGCCCAAAACTTCACACATATCTAAAAAATCATGGGTACCAAAACTATTGTCTTCAACAGTTCCGCCCCACCAACGGTTTACAATACTTGGTCGGTCCTTTTTGGGTCCAATTCCATCTTTCCAGTGATAGGTATCGGCAAAACATCCGCCAGGCCAGCGAAGATTAGGTACCTTTAGTTCTTTTAATGCCTTAATTATATCATTACGAACTCCTTTTGTATTGGAAATAGTACTGTTTTCACCAACAAAAAGACCACCATATACACATCGTCCCAGATGTTCTGCAAAATGACCGTAAATGTGTTTATTGATGATGGTTTTATTTTCTGTTTTTTCAATTGTTATCTCCGTAACCTTGTTTTGCGAATTAACATTTTGAAAAATTACAGCAATACAGGTTAGTAAAAAGAGTTTCTTCATTTTTTGGGTTGTTTGTTAATAGGATAGAATTAATATTTTAAAATGCAGATTTAATCTCTATCTCAGGTATGCTTACTTATTTTGAACTGCGCTTAAACAGTATTATAAAAGAAGCAGATTTACAGAAAGCGTTATTTATTAATCTCGAGAAAACTAATATTAAAATAAAAGCCGATCCTTTTTTAATAAATTACTTTATTTCAAAGATTAAAATAACATCTCTCTATCTGGTTTACCGTGTATAAAAATCGTATTTGCAAACCTCATTAAAAATTTCATTACTTCATGGTACTCTTTTGTATCAAAAAACTATCTCTTTTGTTGCAATTGCCTATTTAAAAGAGTTGTATTGCATATCATTTGCAAAAATCAGGGCTGTTTTTTTTTAAACTTATTGAAATATAGTTCACTCTGCAATTACTCTTTTTTTAGAATTAAAAAGAGCAGCAAGATGCGCTACGATTCTTTAGGATTGATTTTGAAGATAAAATGTTTACTTAAAAAAATTACGAAGGAACTAATAAAAAAAGCCTCTAAAAATGATTTGCATTTTTAGAGGCTTTGAACTTTCTGTATTTGACTTCACCGAATATTCAGATTAAAAATTAAAGGTGAAATCGAAGAAAATTTATTTTATATAATTTGGCGAAACACATTTCTGCCAATATTCTATAATACTTTTTATCAGGTCCTTCATTTCTGTAAAATCGAAAGGTTTTATAAAAAAACCTTGTACAGATTTTGAATAGGCTTCAACAACATGCTGCTGTTCGGCACCAGTACTAAAAAATAAATAAGGAATCGATTTCATTCTCAAATCTTCATTTTCGTGAACTTTTGAACGTAACTCAATTCCATTTAATTTTGGCATATTAATGTCTGAGAAAATAATAAAAGGCTCAACCGCCGTTTCAGTTAAATATTCAAGTGCCAATTCTCCATCACCAAAAAAAATGATTTCGTTCTTATAATTAAGTTCCTTAAATACCAACCCCAGAATTTCCTGATCATCCTGGTCATCTTCTATAATAATTATTGGTCCGCCTTTATTCATAAATTCATTTATATTTATTTGTGAGAAAGGTACTTAATTTAACTATACATTCATCCTCGAATGAAAAGAATAACTATTTAATTAAAATCGCTGTTAAGGTGCATCGTTTATTACATTTTATTTTAAAGTATTTACTTTTATTCTATAAATAATAGAAATAAGTAAGTATTTAATCACTTAAATTCGCTATATTCGTTTATAATCCTAATAATCTTAAAATTAATTTTAGGTATCCGTTCTAATAATTACTAAAATATAGGTGCTTTTCCAGCAAATTATTGCCATTATTTTTCTAAATATAACTCCCCATTATATGAATATCCAAGAAAAAAATGACACAAAGGAAACAGTCCTTTTCTCAGATCAAATATCTTTTCATGAAAAAGAAAACGATCAAAATACTGCTGTAACAAATAAAACTTCCTTTGAAAATAACAAAAAACAAACAGCAGAAATCCAAAATCTTAAGGAGCTGCTAAAAGCAAAAGAACAGCAGTTAAACAATCATGTTAATGCTATTGATACTTCAAATGCATCAATAGAGTTTGATCTTGATGGAAATATTCTTAGTGTGAATAAAAAATTTCTGGAAATTATGGGGTACAATGAGGTCGATTTGTTAGGAAAACATCATCGCCTTTTAGTGGATCCCGCCTATTCACAATCGAATGCCTATCAATTGTTCTGGAGCAACCTAAAAAAAGGGATTTATCAAAAAGATGAATTCATCAGGGTATCCAAAAATGGAAAGTTAATATGGCTTTTAGGAAGTTACAATCCCATTCTGGACATTATGGGCAAGCCTTATAAAATCTTAAAATTAGCTACAGATATTACGCTTTCGAAAACCCAATTTTTACAGCTGGCGGTACAGGCACAGGAAAAAGAAAAACGCGCCTCTGAATTGGCTGTCGCTAATAAAGAACTCGCTTTTCAGAACGAGGAAAAAGAAAAACGTGCAGCGGAATTGATAATTGCCAATAAGGAACTGAAATTTCAAAACGAACAAAAAGAACAAAGGGCTAAGGAATTAATTATTGCCAATAAAGAACTTGCTATTCAAAGTAAGGAAAAGGAAAAACGTGCTGCAGAACTGGTAATTGCCAATAAGGAACTTAAATTTCAAAACGAACAAAAAGAGCAAAGAGCAAAGGAATTAATTGTAGCCAATAAAGAACTTGCCATACAAAGCAAGGAAAAAGAAAAACGTGCCGCTGAATTGATAATTGCCAATAAAAAACTGGCTGCCGAAAATATTCTGAAAGAAAAAAGAAAGGTTGAAAAGCAAAAACGTGCAGCCGAATTGATTGTAAAAAACAGAGAACTTGCTTATCAGGAAAAACGAAGCAAGGAACTGACGCTCGCATACGATGAGCTTAAAAAAGCCCAGGAAGAGCTGGAATCGTTCTCTTATTCTGTTTCTCATGATCTTCGGGCTCCTATACGTGCTATTAATGGTTATACCCAAATTTTAATAGAAGACCATATTGATTTAATTGATGAGGATGGGAAAAACATGTTCAACGCCATAATCAAAAACTCCAATAAAATGGGAATATTGATAGATGACTTACTGGCGTTTAGCAAATTAGGACGCAAACAGGTATCATCTGCCAATATAAATATGACAGCGTTAGTAAACGGAGTCATTAGTGATATAGCAATAGAAAAAGGCGAAAACAATCCAATATTTGAACTTGATGAACTTGCTCCTTCAAATGGTGATCCATCACTTATTAAACAGGTATGGGTAAACTTAATTTCCAATGCCATAAAATATTCAAAATATAAACCTGAAACCCGTATTAAAATCACTTCAGCATCAAAAAACAATAAAATTATCTATAGCATAAAGGATTGGGGCGCCGGCTTTGATATGGAATATTATGATAAATTGTTTGGTGTTTTTCAGCGCCTTCACTCACAGGAAGAGTTTTCCGGAACGGGAATTGGCCTGGCAATTGTGCAAAAAATAGTAAACCGTCACCACGGAACTGTATGGGCTGAATCAAAACTAGACGAAGGCGCTACATTTTATTTTAGCCTGCCTGATATTAAACATTAAAAAATATAAAAATGAATTACGACGATATTGAAATTTTATTTGCCGAAGACAGCATGGAAGATGCTTTATTAACAATACGCGCATTAAATAAAAGTGGTTTTACAAACAAACTCTTGCATGTTAAGGATGGAGCTGAGGCGCTCGATTTTATATACTGCAGGAATATTTATGCCCAAAGAAATCCAAAAACGTATCCAAAACTATTTCTCTTAGACTTAAAAATGCCAAAAATGTCAGGGATGCAGGTATTGGAAAAAGTTAAGAGTGATGCTAATCTTAGATCAATTCCGGTGGTTATACTGACTTCTTCGCAGGAAGATCCTGATATAGCAAAATGCTACAGCCTTGGTGCTAACAGTTATATAGTAAAACCTGTTGACAGCAATAATTTTTTTAATGCCATAAAAGAAATGGGAATGTACTGGATGATTCTAAGCCAGCCTGCTATATAAATTAAAGCAAACGATTATTTAATCTAAAATTATGATTCCATATCACATAAAAGAAGATATTAAAATATTGATATTAGAAGATAATACTGCTGATGCTGATTTACTTGTACGTCATCTAATAAAATCAGGATTATCGTTTGTTTCAAAAATCGTTGAATCAAGAAAAACATTTGAAGATTCCCTTGAAAACTTTTTACCCGATATTATATTGTCAGACTACTCTCTTCCGTCATTTGATGGTGTTTCTGCTTTTAAAATTGTAAAAGACAAAAATCTCAATATTCCTTTTGTTATAATTTCCGGTACCATTGGAGAAGAAAATGCTGCAATGCTTATAAAAGAAGGTGTAACAGATTATGTGTCTAAAAATAATTTCTCATCCTTATTGCAAAAGATAAGCCGTGCACTCAAAGAAGCTGAGGAATTAATTGAAAAAGAAGATCTGCTGCAGAAACTAAAAATTCAGACTGCGGCACTATTATTGGCCAATCAGGAATTGGAATTTCAAAATGCTGAAAAAGAAAAAAGGGCTATTGAACTGCTCAATGCAAATAAAGAACTGCTAGCATTCAATTTTATCTCAAGTCATGACCTTCAGGAACCGCTTCGAAAGATTCAGATTTTCATTTCAATATTGATGGAAAAAGAAATGAATAACATTACAGACGACGGAAAAAACAATTTAAAACGCATACATGTCGCGGCAACCCGAATGAGGCAGCTCATTGAAGATTTGATGGACTTTTCAAGAGTCAGCACTACAGATCATCATTATGAAATGAGCGATTTAGAGGATATTATTGAAGATGTAAAATCAGAACTTACAGATATAATTCAGCAAAAAAAAGCTGTCTTTAAAATAAACGGATTAATGCCCGTAAATATAATAGCTTTCCAATTTCGCCAGCTTATTTATAATTTAATAAGCAACTCGTTAAAGTTCTCCATACCTGAGATTCCACCCCAAATTACCATACAATCCAGTATTCTGAAAAATGAAGATTTCAAACTTCTTAATCTGCCGCATAGCCCGCATATTTGTGATTACTGGAACCTGAATTTTCAGGACAATGGAATTGGTTTTGATGCCCAATACAACGAGAATATTTTTGTTATATTTCAAAGGCTTCATCATAGCGAGGAATATTTAGGAACAGGAATTGGTTTGGCAATCGTCAAAAAAATTGTAGAGAATCATAACGGAATTATATTTGCTGATGGAAATTTAAATAAAGGGGTTAGTTTTAATATCTATATCCCGGTACCTGAGAGTTTTGACAAAAATTCTGTAGCATTAAAACACACAAAAAAAGAATTGCATTGTACTTTATGATTTATTTATAGAATAGAGCAAAACATAAATATTTTTCTTTAAAACATAAAAAGCAGTAAAATTTTTACTGCTTTTTTTTTACACCTTAAATTCTAAGTGAATATTCTACTTTAATGATTGTACTCAATATATTTAGAGATTCGATTATTTTTTCAAGGCTTTATTTATAACATATTTAAATCTCAAATAAAGTAAAACAGAGGATGTTAACAAACCTAAAGATAAACCATACCAAATTCCCTGAATCCCAATATTAAAATAAATGCCCAGAATGTAGCACGACGGCAAACCAATTATCCAATAAGCAATAAAGGTGATAAAAGTTGGAATATTGACATCGCCCATTCCTCTCAAAGTTCCCAGTCCTACAACCTGAGTCCCATCAAACAGCTGAAATATTCCGGCAATTAGCAATAATTGCGCAGCTATTGCTACCACATTTACATCATTTGTTATTAAATAAGGCAAATATTGATTGAAAAGCATAAAAATAAAAGCGAAGAAAAGCATGAATATAATCACCAAATGATAAGAAGCATGAGCAAATTTCTGAAGCCTCATATAATTCTGATTTCCGAAACTATTTCCAATTTTAATAGTTGCTGCAGAGGCAATTCCTCCCGCCATCATGTAAGTCATTGCCGCAAGTGTTATAGCAGTTTGATGGGCAGCCTGCTCTGTAGCCCCTAATTGACCTGCAATTAAAGCTGCAGCTGCAAACGCTCCTATTTCAAATACATATTGCATGGCAACCGGCAGACCAATTTTTACTACCGCCAGGATTTTGGAAAGATTGATATACTTTGCAGAAAAATGCAACATATAATCTTTAAAATTATGTGATTTGAACACGTACCATGCCATTACTACCATCATTAAAACCCTGTCAACCAAAGTTGCAACTCCTACTCCCTTGACTCCCATTGGCTCAATGCCAAACATTCCTTTTACCAGAATAACTGCGAGAACTACGTTAATCAAATTTCCCCAAATTGTAATGTTCATGGCTTGTTTTGTAAAACCAAGTCCTTCTGCAAATTGCTTGAATGTCTGAAAAATCATTAACGGAAAAATCGATAAACTTAAAATAAGTAAATAAGGTTTTGCTGTTTCTACAACATTAGGATCCTGATTGGCATGCTGCATGGCAAACATGGAACCGAAATAGACTACTATAAAAAGCAGTATTGCAGCTATTATATTAAGCCATAAACTATTGGAAAGAAGTTTAGCACATTCCTTAAAATTTGATTTTCCGTTTTCCTGTGCAATTAAAGGCGTTAATCCGTAGGCAATTCCCAATCCAATGACTAAAATCACCATAAAAACAGAATGCACCAACGAAACTGCTGCCAGCGATATCGTTCCTGCATAATGGCCTATAATAATGGTATCTACTGTTTGTACCAAAGTATGGCCGAGCTGTGAAATGACAACAGGTCCTGCCAACGCAATTGTACTTTGATAATATATTTTGTTTGATTTGTATTTTTTCAACATAATAATTCAATATTCGGGACATGTCTATGCCTCTAAATTTATTTTTAACTTCAATTAAGGATGATCTTATGAAAAGATGCCATTTTGATAATCTAACAGAAACTGACCACTTGTTATCCCGGTCTGGGTTTTGAAAAACCGCATCATATGTCCGGGTTCCGAAAAATCGAGATCATAGGCAATCTCAGCAATTGTCTTTCCGGAATGTATGAGGTCGTTTTTAATTTCAAAAAGCAATCGCTGTTTTAAGAGTTCTGTCGCCGTAACATTAAACTGTTTTTTCACACAAGTATTAATTGTAATTCTGCTTACGTTTAATAAATCGGCATAATGATCGATTCTCTGTTTCTGCCTTATATACAATTCTAATAACTGTTTGAACTGGTACGCATAATTATTTTCAGCCCTTTCGATTGAAAGATCGTGTCTTTCAGCATATATTCGATTGAATTTCAAAAGCAGGTAATACGTAAGCGAACGTATAATGTGAATGCTGTCTGTTTTGCTATCTACAAGTTCAGATTTGATTTCCATAAGCTGATCCAGTGCTTTTTGGAGTTGCTCATCATCAACCGTAATATACAAAGGATAATTTAATTGGTAAAAATAAAGCATCCGATAGGTAAAAAATTTGTCTGAGAAAAAATCGTTAAGAAAATTTTCCTGAAATACTAAAACTGTAAAATCCAATCCTTCTTTCTCCAACGTCCATTGCCTTTTTTGAAATGGAGAAATAAAAACAATAGTATTGTCTTCAATAGTGATTTTCTGCTGATTTAAAACTAAGGATCCTTTGGCTTTTTTAAAAAGCAGAATTTCAAAAAAATCCGTGTTGTAAGTATCCCTTTCCAAATATTTTTCACTGAGCGTATCTCCGTGCAAAACATTCAGGAGAACTTCTACTCCACATTCGGTTTTATGAAATTTTACTGTTTTCATTTTATCTGTTGTTACTGCAAATCTACAACTCAATTAGGTGATTTAAACTCCTGACGAATGTTAATTTCATTATTGAAATTCCAAATAAAAAAAAATGAGCTGTAATTTGCTACAGCTCATTTAATAATATGATTTATATTTTCTTTTTAGGAACGCAAATAATCAGCTGTTGTCAAAATTTTACTGTAAGAGAATTCTAATGCCGCTAAAAAAGCATTATGCACATCTGCAGCCTTAACATTTTGACCATTAATTTGAAGATCTCTTGTAGCGCAGGCATCTCCAATTACGGTACATTCAAAACCAAAATCAAATGCAGCTCTTGTTCCCGCATCAATGCACATATGAGTCATCATACCGGCAATAACAAGCTGAGTTATATTTTTTGACTGCAGATATTCCAGCAAATCTGTACCTCTAAAACTATTAGGAAACTGCTTCGTAATTACCTTTTCATCTGATAACGGTTTTACATTTTCATGGATTTCAATCCCTTCTGTTCCGGGAATAAAAAAAGGAACACCTTCCGGAGATATATGCTTTACGTGAACAACTACGTCATTTTCTTTTCTGGAATGTTCCAATAATTTTTGTGCATTTTCACTTGCCACAACAGGATTTACAAGTTCTAATGCGCCATTTTTAAAATACTCTTTCTGGATATCGATTAATAATAGTGCTTTGCTCATTTTATTTAATTTTTATATCTGACAAAATTAAAACGCAGACCACAGCTATAAGATACCAAAACACTCAGAATACATACCATTTTGATAAGTGAGAAGTTTCGTTTAATACACTCATAAAAAGTTCTTCTCAAAACTGAAAACTCCTTATGAATTAAAGTCTTTAATTACTCAGTGATGTTTAAATTGAACTATTTTTGTATTGATAAACCCATATTAAATACATAAGAAAATCCATCAATTTTATACTTCACGCTAAAAAACAAAGTTGAAAATATTGATTATAAAATTTTAATATCAAATTTGGTTAGAATACGAATTTGGTAAATAATACAGTTAAAAGCAAAATTTAAGGTTAAGAAGCGATTTCAAAGTAGGGCAACTATCTCTTTTCTTGTTTAATATAAATAGTAAAGAATAATAAACGGAAATGCCGAACACCGTTTTACAAAGTAGGCAGATTAATTTAAAATAAAGAAATGGAGAATCAACTTAAATCAATAGTAATGCTATGTACGGCTGTACTTTTGGTTTCTTGCAACAACGCAGCAAAAACGGAAGAATCAAATGCACCTTCAACTGTAAAAGAAGAGGTTAAGCCTGTAATTTCACATGTAATGACCAAGGAAGAGCAGACCAGACTTACACCTGATGCTATTTTACAGGAATTTATAGAAGGAAATAAACGTTTTCAAAGTGGTACAACAACTGTGCGTGATCACAGTAAACAAGCAAGAAAATCAGCACCGGGACAATACCCAAAAGCTGTTGTTTTAAGTTGTGTAGATAGCCGTGTTCCTGTCGAAGATGTTTTTGACCAGGGATTAGGAGATATTTTTGTTGGACGTGTAGCGGGAAATTTTGTAAACGAAGATTTATTAGGCAGCATGGAATTTGCCTGCAAAGTTTCGGGAGCAAAATTGGTTTTAGTAATGGGACATCAGCATTGTGGAGCTATAAAAGGTGCAATTGATGATGTGAAATTGGGCAATATTACGGCTATGCTTTCAAAAATAAAACCTGCTGTGGCAATAAGTCAGGATTTTAATGGTGAAAAAACGTCTAAAAATGATAAATTTGTAAAATACGTTTCAGAAAACAATGTAATTTACACTATCGATCAAATTCGTAAAAAGAGTCCTA
>Ga0247738_10000667_pt1 | contig 12529 bp, 10 predicted proteins | sample UWRJL013104B2_FD_180936 | JGI IMG/M metagenome (GOLD analysis project Ga0247738, IMG submission 180936) | Plant litter microbial communities from Arlington Agricultural Research Station in Wisconsin, United States - UWRJ-L013-104B-2 | ecosystem: Environmental > Terrestrial > Plant litter >...
GGTGGAGGTGATCAAAGAAGCCACGCAGGCGAAGATCACTCACGTGCCTTACCGAGGCAACACGCCGGCCGTCACCGCCATTCTTTCGGGCGAGGTCGATGCTGGCGTGCTCGCCACACCCGGCATGCTGCCGCATGTGCAGACCGGCAAGATCACCGCGCTGGCTGTCACCAGCCGCCAGCGCTCGCGCCTGGCGCCCGATCTGCCCACCGTGGCCGAAGCCGGCCTGAAGGGCCTGGAGCAGGAAGTGCTCTACATCGTGATGGTGCCCGCCGCCACCCCCGACACGGTGGCGCAGACGCTGCAGAAGGGCATCGTGGACGCCCTCAAGCGACCCGACGTGCAGGCCCGCATGACCAACCTCGACCTGTTCTTTGAAGGCCTCACCGGCGCGCAGGCCAGTCAGCGCCTGGACGCGCTCTACAACCGCTACGGCCCCATCGTCAAAGCCACCGACATGAAAGTGGAGTGAGCACGCCATGACACAAGCGCAACAACGCCCCAACATCATCTACATCGTCTGCGACGACCTCGGCTACGCCGACCTCGGCTGCTACGGCGGGCGCGAGGCCGACTTCGGTCCGGTCTCGCCGCACATCGACCGCCTGGCCGCCGGCGGCGTGAAGTTCACGCAAGGCTATGCCAACTCGCCGGTGTGCTCGCCCACGCGCTTCGCGCTCATCACCATGCGCTACCAGTACCGGCTGCGCGGCGCGATGGAAGAGCCCATCAACAGCCGCAGCAAGGGCAGCACCACGTTGGGCCTGCCGCCCGAAGTGCCCACCCTGCCCTCGCTGCTGAAGAAGGTCGGCTACCACACCGCCCTCATCGGCAAATGGCACCTGGGCTACCCGCCCTCGTTCGGGCCACGCCGCTCGGGCTACGACGAGTTCTTCGGCATCATGGCCGGCGGCGTGGACTACTTCACCCACTGCTCGTCCAACGGCACGCACGACCTCTACATCGACGAAGAAGAACACCACGAGGTGGGCTACCTCACCGACGTCCTGTCGCAGCGCGCGGTGAATCACGTGCACCAGCGCGCGGCCGATGCGAAGGCCGGCAAGCCCTTCCTGCTCAGCCTGCACTACACCGCGCCGCATTGGCCCTGGGAAACGCGCGACGACGCGCACGTGGCCTCCGATGTGGCGAAGAACCTGTTCCACCTGCACGGCGGTGACGTGCAGACCTACCGCCGCATGATCCACCACATGGACGAAGGCATCGGCCGCCTCATGGCCGCACTGCGCGAAGAGGGGTTGGAGGAGAACACGCTGATCGTCTTCACCAGCGACAACGGCGGTGAACGTTTCTCGGACAACTGGCCGCTGGTGGGCGGCAAGATGGACCTCACCGAAGGCGGCATCCGCGTGCCCTGGATCGCGCACTGGCCCGCCGGCATTCCCGCTGGCACGGTGAGCACCCAGCATTGCATGACCATGGACTGGTCGGCCACGCTGCTCGACGCCGGCGGCGGCCAGGCCGACCCGGACTGGCCGCTCGATGGCGTGAGCCTGCTGAATGTGCTGCACGACCCCACGCAGCGCTTTGATCGCCCGCTGTACTGGCGCATGAACCACCGGGGCCAGCGCGCGCTGCGCGAGGGCGACTGGAAATACCTGCAGGTGGACGGCCACGAATACCTGTTCAACCTTGGCAAGGACGAGCGCGAGCGCGCCAACCTCGCCACGCGCGAACCCGATCGGCTGGCGCGCATGCGCGAACAGTGGTTGGCCTGGGACGCGAGCGTGCCGCCGATCCCGGCGGACGCGACGGTGAGCCTGGGTTACTCGGCCAAGGACATGCCGCAGCGTTGAGTCTGTGACGAAGGATCTTCCGGCACGCTGAACAGATCCCGCTGCCAGCTCGCTTCATTGGAGATTCTGGTCAAGGCGTCGTGAATGCAGGGATACGCATCCTGGGGCAGCAGGTCCTGGAGCCTCGCAATGCGGTCCTCGCAGGACCGAAGCTGCTGCTCGTCCATGGGGCCGAGCTTCAGCACGGCGATGTCCACCACTTCGACCCGATCCAGCGGGCCAATGGCCGGGTCGCGGCACAGGTCCTGAAACTCCATCTTGAAACCGTGCGACAGCCAGGATTCGTCCCGCCCCTGCTCCTTCAGGTACGCCAGCAAGGCCTGGAGCCGGGCGACGACGGTCTCAGGGGCGTCGTTTGTGCCCGACCGCTCGACCCGGAAAAACTCATGCACGGCCACCCCGGTGGCGCGAGCGCGTGGCCATGCCGACGCCAGGTGCGCGACCGAAGGGGGAAGCGCCTCGCTCCGACCCATCAGGTACCGGGCAATCGACGACCAATCGCTGCCGGGGATGCGCCCTTCGCCGTGCTGCCGCATCAGGGCGCCCAGGCATCCCCGAAGGTCATCGTTGGCGATGAGGACGTCTGCCTGTGGCGAGGACGCGAACACCGGGCGCGGCGACATGCCTGTGGTTGGGCCGGCATCGGCCTGCGCGGGAGCGAAGGCAACGTGAAAGAGGTTGACGATGCTTGAAAACATGGCGCGACTCCTTGGGGCTGTCGTCGGGGATAGCCATAGAGTGACCGGCTCTCGCCTCGCTGTTCGCGTCGCGTGTCCGCTTGCATCCAATCAGCAACGAAGCCAGCGATCGCGTGCACGAACCGCCGCGCTCATCAACAGGTCGATCGGTCCAACAAGCCGCAGGCCTTTGAGGGGGCTCTGCGGAGCGCGACGGTTATTCCTCGCTCAGCGCATCGGTGAACAAGGTGGGACCGTGCTGAAACCGCTGCATTTGGATGAGGAATCTCTGGCCCGTCGGGGTGTCCTGCATTCGAGAGCCATGTGCGAGGCACGTTGTCAACATCGTGTATTCCTGGCGCAGCGCCTTGTCCTTCATCACCTGCCGGTACCCTTCGCTGTTGGTCCTGCCAAACAAACCGGCAGGGACTTTCTGGCTGTCGAGAAGAGCGCCATACAACCGCTTCCCTTGCTCGGGGCTGAGTCCGGGCGTGTGATGCGCGAGCAAGGAGAGGTACTTCCGGAATGCCGAGCGCTTGTACTCGATGGAAAAAGCCGAGGTGATGGGCAGCTCCAACAGGCGCCGCAAGAGCGACGGGCCGTCGGCTTGCGCGGACACCAGCAGCTCATGGCGCTGAGCATCATCCAGCGCAGAATCCTTGAGCCGTCTGGCCACGGCGCGAATTTCTGCGGAGACTTTCTTGTACCCCATGTCCAGGTCGGAACGTCCTGGCAATGTGGCGTTCTTGAGGAGTGTCTTCAAATCCCTGTATTCATCGTACAGAGCCCGGTCTTCCATCAGCTGGTTGTAGCCCGGGCTGTTGCGGTTCCAGAAAATACCTTTGACAGTCTGGGAAAGGTGCAGGTACTGGTACAGGCTTTTCAATTGCGAAGCCGTCAGACGGGGCGCGTGCTCCTTCAACCGCGCGACATAAACCTTGAACGCCTCGCGCTTCCGAGCGAGTTCTTCGGCATTCCCGGTGCGCGCTCCGATCAGGCTGCGCAACGCCGGTCTGGTTTGATCATCCGTCGGCGTCAAAAGATCAAGAACCTGCCTGGACGTCAGCTTCGGGCTCTGCAATGCCTGAACGATGGGGCCGAGGTCGCCGGAGGCCAATGCAGCGAAGTGAGATACCTTCTTCGTAAGGGGCAAGACCTTTCCCCTCTCGGTCGTCGGCACCTTGTCGGTCGCATCTTGAATGGTCTTGAGCTGGCTCTCGTTCAGCTTTTCGGAGTTCGCGTCGGTCGACGAGCCGGCGGCGCCCGGCAACAGCTGTTGCGGATTTTTGTCCTTCTCGATTCCGCTCGGATGCAGATGTACACAGGGTGGCACTCCCTTGCGGACGAACCGGATTCCCTCCTCACCCCTAAGTTCATTGCACTTGTCCTTTTCATTCTCATTCGAATTGAACGGGGCAACGACCGACACATTCGAGCGCTCGTTGCGCCGCGACCGGGTTGTTTCAAGGCGCTCCATCAAGCCCAGCAGCGTCTCCAGCTTGTGCCGATTGTTGCTCGGCGCCTCGCGCACGTCGGAGTGCAACAGCGAATGAAGCAGTGTTCTGCTCTCCTCGGCGAGGGTGATTCCACCTTCCGGCATGCGGAAAAGACTGTAGGGTAGATGGTGGTTCTGCTCCCCCGTCAAATACTGGGCCAGTTGAGTGCAGTGCTCTTCGCCCACCTCGCTGTCACCGCGCATGGCGCGCAGCAGAAGGAGGACGCCCGGGTCATCGATCAGACGGCAGGCATCGCTCGCAGAGGTCTGCGCCCATCGCTGTTTCAATGTTTGAGACGGGTCCTCGTCCAGCGAATTTTTGGAGAACACAGGCGGGGTCGCATTCAAGATGCTCGACAACACATTCACTTTCGACTCCTTGGCCAGCGCCAGTTGCATTTAAACGAAGCGAAAGTGATGGCCTCCATCACAAAGTTCATGCTGCGGCAGGCGAACACTCCCCGCGAGGCGCCCGTCTGCCGAGGCCATTTCCCCCCTCATTGACACGAACCGGTCTCCCAGGCAAACAGGGTGCCGCCAATTCAGTACGATCAACGACATGTCCTCCCGCTTCCAGCATCTGCTCCCCTTCCTCCGCTGGCCCCGCCCCGACGCGGCCCTGTTGCGCGGCGAAGCCATGGCCGGCCTCACGGTCGGCCTCATGGTGATCCCGCAAGGCGTGGCCTACGCTGCGCTGGCCGGCATGCCACTGGTCACAGGCATCTACGCCTCGCTGCTGCCCGCGCTGATCGCGGTGCTGTTCAGCGCTTCGCCGCGCCTGTCCGTCGGGCCGACTGCGCTCACCTGCCTTTTGGTGGGCGCTTCGCTCAGCGGGCTGGCCGAGCCAGGCAGCGCGCAATGGGTGGCGCTGGCGGTGTGGCTCGCGCTGCTCTCGGGCCTGCTGCAGATTGCGCTGGGCTTCGCGCGCTTCGGCTGGCTGCTCAACCTCGTGAACTCCCCTGTGCTGATGGCCTTCACGCAGGCGGCGGCGGTGCTCATCATTGCCTCCCAGCTGCCGGCCCTCCTGGGCTTCGAGGCCTGGGACACGCTGTTCACCCAACCCCACGTGCACTGGCCGGCCCTCGCCTTCGGCGTGGCCAGCCTCGCGCTGCTGGTGCTGGCGCGCCGCTGGCGCCCGGGCTTTCCCACGGTGCTCACGGTCGTGGTCGCGAGCGCGGCCATCAGCTATGCCGTGGGCTTCGAGGCCAAGGGCGGCGCGGTCATCGGTGCGCTGCCGCAAGGCTTGCCCATGCCTTACTGGCCCAGTTGGCCAGGCTGGGCCACCCTGGGCCAGTTGGTGGTGCCCACGCTGGTGATCACCCTGGTGAGCTTTCTCGAAACCGCGTCCAGCGCCAAGGTGGACAACGGGCAACGCGGCCAGCGCTGGGACCAGGACCAGGACCTGATCGGCCAGGGCCTGGCCAAGCTGGCCTCGGGCCTGAGCGGCGCCTTCCCCACCAGCTCGTCGTTCTCGCGCTCGGCCCTCAACCTGTACGCAGGGGCCAAAACTGCGTGGGCCACGGTGTTCTCGGTGATCGTGGTGCTGATCGCCCTGCTGCTGTTCATCCCGATGCTGCACCACGTGCCGCTGGCGGTGCTGGCCGCCATCGTGCTGGTGGCGGTGATGGGCCTGATCAAGCCGCGCGCCTTCACGCAGCTGTGGAAGCTCTCGCGCGTGGAAACGGTGATCGCCGGCATCACCTTCGCGGTGACGGTGCTGGCCGCGCCGCGCCTCTACTGGGGCGTGCTGGCGGGCGTGCTCATGGCGCTGTCGCACTTCCTCTACCTGCGGCTGCACCCGCGCATCATCGAAGTGGGCCTGCACCCGGACGGCAGCCTGCGCGACCGCCACCTCTGGAAACTGCCCCCCCTGGCGCCGCACCTGTATGCGCTGCGCATGGACGCCGCGCTGGACTTCGCGACCGCCAACGGCTTCGAGCGCGCCGTGTCCGAGCACATCGCCGCCCACCCCGACACGCGCCACGTGATGCTGATCGCACACCCGATCAACTGGATCGACGCCACCGGCGCAGAAGCCTTTGGCCGCCTGCGCGAGCAGCTCGACGACCAGCGCATCGACCTGCACCTGGTGGGCATCAAGCTGCCGGTGGAAAACGTGCTGCGCCAGGCCGGCCACCTGGAAGCGGGGCCGCGCCTGCACCTCTACCGCACCGAGGCCGACGGCCTGCGCGCGGCCGACTCGCTCAGCGAGGCCGCGCCTGAGGACGCCGCCCCGGCCTGAGCAGGCGCCTTACTGCAGTTCGATCGTCTGCTTCACCAACTCCTCGCGCGTGAGGCGCGGGAAGCCTTCGGCGTACATGTAGCTGTAGCCCTCGTTCTGCCACTTGGCAATGTCGATCACGGCGGCAGGCACGACGGTGATCACGTCGTAGAACTCGTCGGGCTTGTAGCCGCGCGAGCGCGCCGCGTTGCTGCACACGCGGATCGTCACGCCCGCGTCTTTCAGGGCCTTGAGCTCCTCGTACATGTCGGGGTAGGCCGCGCGGTTGAGGCGCGAGAACGCGTGCAACTCGTTGCCGTGCGCCACGATCACGATGTGCGACTTCGCCGGATCGCCGTATTCCTTGATCGCGCGCAGGTGGTTCTTGACGTAGCCGAACGCCACCTTGCCTTCGAGCGGCTTGGCGAAGTTGAAGTCGTACAGCGCCTTCTGCGGCGCGTAGCGCGTGCCGTCAAAAGACGACGGGTCTTGAGGGCCGGCCCATGCGGCGGTGCTGAGCAAGGCGGCAAGCGCCAGCGGTAAAAAACGGGTTTTGATGATGGTCTCCTGATGATGAGGAGCCCGAGGTTAGCTTGAAAATCCGGATATTCGAAATAACTTCTTTTAACCCCGCAGAATCACCGACCTGCGCTCCCCCTTCTCTCGCCCACCCACCCACGGACCGACCCATGGAACTGCCCCGACACCAACTCAGCATGACGGTGCTGATGACCCCCGACACCGCCAACTTCTCGGGCAAGGTGCATGGCGGCACCGTGCTCAAGCTGCTCGATCAGGTGGCCTTTGCCTGTGCCAGCCGCTACGCCGCGTCTTACGTGGTCACGCTCAGCGTGGACCAGGTCATGTTCCGCCAGCCGATCCAGGTCGGCGAGCTGCTCACCTTTCTCGCGGCCGTGAACCACACCGGCAACTCGTCGATGGAAGTCGGCATCAAGGTGATCGCGGAGAACATCCGCACCCGGGCGCAGCGGCACGTGAACAGCTGCTTCTTCACCATGATCGCGGTGGACGACCACGGCAAGCCCCAGGCCGTGCCTGCGCTCGAACCCGGCACACCCGACGAGCACCGCCGGCACTCAGCGGCCATCTTGCGCAAGACCATGCGCCAGGAGATGGAACAGCGCTACGCGGCGATCCGTTGAGGATCAGGTCCGCACCTTGCCGTCGCCGGTGAGCATCGACAGCTCGGCGAAGCTGGAGGCCACGTGGTCGTTCGGCCCCAGCGAGACCTGGAAGCCACCGAAAGACTGTTCGCCGATGGCTTCCATGCCGTTGATGAAGCTGTCGCGTGTGACGCGCGAACCCGCGCGGCGCACGCCTTCGCTGAACAGCTTCGCCGCAAGAAAGCCTTCCATGCTGGAGAAGTTGGGCTGCACCTTGTTGCCGCCCTTGCCGATGGCCTCGATGAACTCGCGCGTGATCGGGCGCGAGGCGCTGTACGGCGTGGGCACCACTTGCGACACCACCACACCCGCGCCGTCCTTGCCGAGCTCGTCGGCCAGGGCTTGCGTGCCGACGAAGGACACGTTGTAGAAGGTGCCCCCATACCCGGCCGCGCGCGCGGCACGGATGTAAGCCGCGCACGACTTGTAGGCGCTGATCTGCACCACCGCGTCGGGCTTGGCCGCGGTGATGGTGGCCACGGCCTGCGCCACGTCCACCGAGTTGCGCTCCACCGTGGCCGTGGCGACCGGCTTGAGGTTGCGCGCGGTCAGCGCGAGCACCGTGCCATCCAGCCCGGCCTTTCCGTAGGCGTCGTTCTGGTGGAACACGGCCACCTTGTTCAGGCCGAGGTTGGTGAGCTGGCGCACGATCAGGGCGGTCTCGTCGTTGTACGACGCGCGCAGGTGGAAGGCGAGCTTGTTGAACGGCTGGCGCAGGCCCATGGCGCCGGTGAAAGGTGCGAAGAATGGGGTCTGCGCCTTCGTCGCCAGCGGCAGTGCGGCCAGGCTGGTGGGCGTGCCGATGTAGCCGAACAGGGCGAAGACTTCGCTGGCCAGCAGCTTGGTGGTGTTCTCTGCACAGCGGTCCGGCTCATAGCCATCGTCGAGCTGCACGATCTCGACGCGCTGGCTGTTCACGCCCCCCTGGGCATTGAGTTGGTCGAAGAACAGCTTGGCCCCGGCGTGAAACTGGATGCCCAGCTGGGCCGCCGCGCCAGTGAATGCGGCCGACTGGCCGAGCACGATGCGGCTGCCCGACTGCGCGCGCAACGCGGGCGTGCCCAGCACGGCCGCACCAGCCACGAGGCCATTGAAGTGGCGGCGCGAAAGGCCGGGCGTGGAGCGGGACGGCTGCATGGGGGACTCCATTTATAGGTATCGAGCGGGGAGCCGCACCAGATGCGACTCCACGTTCCATCCTATCGAGTACCCCTCCCGGGTATGCCTTCATCGGGCGCCCGGATTCAACCGCTCATCGATTCCGGCCCGCGTTCGCGACCTTCAGCGCAGGTTGAAACCACCCCCGAACAGCCCGATCACACCGATCACGATCAGGTAGATCGCCACGATGTAGTTCAGCATGCGCGGCATCACGAGGATGAGAATGCCTGCGATGAGTGCCACCAGCGGGCCAATGCTCAGGTTGATGTTCATCTGATGCCTCCTCGTCAAATCAGGAGAGGCATCCTTTTCCGGCCACGCCCCGGCCGTCTGTGCGATGCCGCACCGAGGCCGGGGAAGATCCCATCAAGGCGGGCAGGTGTTCGCCGGGTTCATGGCGATGCCCGCACGCAACGCAGGCACGGGCGCCTTGTCGTCCACGCCGATCGTGTTGTTGGTGAACGTGCAGCCGTAGGTGGTCGCTGCCACGGTGGCTGGCGTCACCACATCGTCACCTGCCGGTCGGGGGCCTCCCTGCTCCCAGGCCACCATGTCGGTGAAAGCCTGCACCTGTTCGGCCACGGTGAAGTCGCAATGGCTGGCCCCCCGGATCGCGCGCTGCACCAACCAGTTGCTGTTGCCCTTGGCCGCCGTGCGTTGCTGGTAGACCTGCTGCATGCTGAACGGCACAAACAGATCGCCCAACGTATGAAGGGACACCACCGGAATCTTGAACTCGCCATGGATCACCGGTATCCAGCGCAGGCCGTCACGGCGCAGCCGGTTGGCATCGGCAGCCGCCGTGAGCTTCTGCACCGAGGTGTTCAGGGTGGCCGAGCCAGGCACATCGCCGTCGATGACGTAGGTGAACGCGTTGGTGTCGAGCACATTGCGGTTGAGGATGCCGTTGACCGTGCCATCGCTGCCGAAGGTGCCATAGGCCGACGGGAAACTGCCGCCAAAGCCGATGCCTTCATTGAACATGGGGCGCTCGCCGCCGGTGAGGTTTTTCACCACAGAGAGGTACTTTCCGCCCTGCACGGTGGGCACGGACGGGAAGGTGGTGAACAGGGTGTCGGTCACCAGCCCCTGGATCTCCGACCACTTGTTGGTCGGGTAGCTCGGCACCCCGGCCAACGCCTGCGCCGTGACCTGCATGCCCGCGAAACGGTTGAAGAGTTCGACGTCGCCCATCACGCCGCACATGGGCACGGCCCCGTGATACCGCACCTTGTTCTTCGCGGTGGCGTAGGTCTCTTCCTCGATCGCCGCACCGGTGACGTGCCCACCCATGGAATGGCCCGTGATGTAAAGCCTGGTGGGTGCCGGCAGCGGGCGGCCCCGGGCTGCGGCGATCTGGTTGAAAGCGAGCGCGAGCGCGTTGGTGTCTTCCACGCCCGCGCGCACGTCGTACGAGTTCTTTGAATAGCTCGACGCGGCCCACGCGTAGCCGCTTTCGATCAGGTAGCGCCGGATCGATGGCGCCCCGACGCTGAGCGACGCGACCTCACCCGCATAACCATGCGCGTACATCACCAGCTTGCCGTTCCAGGCCACCGGCACCTCGATCTGGTACGACGCGCCATTGAGCACTCCGGCCCAGCGGTCGGTCCCAACGACCACTCCTGCCATGTCGGCAAAGGTGGTGGCGCCCGGCAAGGCAGGGGTGTAGGTCTTGCTGTCCTGCGCGCGGGTTTCTTCGGGAACCACTGGCGGCGGCGCTGGCGGTGCGGGCTCGTTGCCGCCGCCGCCTCCTCCACACGCCGCGAGCCATGCCGTGCCCGCCAAAACCGCCAAACGAAGTCTGATAGGTGTTTTCAAGCTTGTCTCCTGTCGTTGTAGGGAACCGTTTCCTGCCCGCGAAAAGCGTGAACAGGGACACGGTTATGCGACTGGAGATCGCCCCAACCCATGGTGAATACCCGGTATCAGTCGCCCAGGCGACGTGGGCCCCGCCACTGGTCGGGCGCCGCTTGCAAAGGTTCAGGCGCGTGCCACGCGCGCCCAGATTGCCGCCGTGTCGGATACTGCCGCACCGCGCCAGGCAATCACCTGATCGGGCCGCACCAGCAGCAGGCCGCTCTCCAGCAGATCACCCACCTCGTCCGCGCCGAGGCCCAGCACGGTCACGTCCAGCCCCAGCGCTCGGCCGGCCTCGGCCAGGCGCGTGGCCTCGGCCACAGCGTGGGCGGGCGCCAGCACCGTCCACTCGAATCCCAGCAGGTCGTACAGCGAGCGCTCGCCGTTCAGCCAGCGGTGCGGCAGACGCCCGCCCGGCTGGGTGGACGGCTGGTAGGCGTTGGCCTGGTCGGGTGGCGCCAGCGCCGGGTCGCCGAACACGAGGGGCGAGGCGTCCACCCGCTCGCCAAAGGTGACGCCGGGAATGTTGAACTCGCGCCGCACGTGCACACCCAGCACCTCGCTGGCCTGCACGCGCAGGGCCTCGCCGATGGGCCCATCGGCTTCCAGCTCGGGCGTCACCTCGAACAGGCCCACCGAATCCGCGAACTCGCGCGCGTAAGCTGTGTTGCGCAGGCCGATGGGGCGGCGCTCCTGCTCGTAGCTGTCCAGCAAATCCGCGTGCGCCTGGCCTTTCGCCACCGCCGCGAGCTTCCAGCCCAGGTTCACCGCGTCGCCCACCGCCGTGTTGTAGCCCAGGCCCCCCGTGGGTGTGAAGAGGTGGGCGGCGTCGCCCGCAATGAACACGCGCCCGCGCTGGTAACGCTCGGCCACCAGCGAATGGCCCGCGATCCACACGCTGGTGGACAGCACCTCGAAGTCCATGTCCATGCCGCTGGCCTCGGCGAAGATGCGGCGCGCGTCGGCATGCGTCCACTCCTCGGGCGTTTCGTGCGGGTGCACGGCCGCATGAAACGCGAACTCGCCACGCCCGTCCACCGAAGCCATGAACACACGCCGCTCGTGGTTCACCGAGACGTACATCCAGGCGATGTCGTGCGGGTACCGCTGGTAGAACGCGGGCGCGCGCAAGTAGATCGCAAACATCTTGCCGCCCATGAACTGGCGCTGCAGACCGGTGGCACCGCCCATCTCGATGCCGAGCGCGCTGCGCACACCGCTGCGAGCCCCGTCGGCCCCCACCAGGTACCGCGCGCGCACCGTGACCGAATCACCGCCGGCTGACGGTGCGACCTGTGCCACCACCTCATCGCCGGTGTCCTCGAAGGACTGCAGCCGCCAGCCAAAACCGATGCGCCGGCCGGTGCGCTCTTCGGCGTGCTCGCGCAGCACGGCCTCCACGTACTTCTGCGACACGCGGTGCGGCAGCTCGGCCGCGCTCCAGGAACCGGCCAGGGTCTTGATCTGCTCGGTCGCCTGCGCGGCGGTGGGCAGGCGCAGGCGCGCCAGCTCGTGCCGGGCGAAACGGGTGAAATACGCGATGTCGGTCGGGTGGTCGCCCGGCAGGCCCAGCGCGCGGATCTGCCGCGCGATACCGATGCGGCGGAAGTGCTCCATGGTGCGCGCCTGGGTGGCGTTGGCCTGCGGATTGAAGGCCGTGGTGGCCTTGGGGTCCACCACCAGGCACGGTACATTGCGCAAGCCCAGCTCGTTGGCCAGCATCAGCCCGCAAGGGCCCGCGCCCGCGATCAACACGTCCACCCGCAGTTCGCCACCTTCGGCCTGCGCCTGCTCCAGCGTCAAGAATTCAGCCACGCCCGTCTCCATCGTCGATTTAATTAGGCAACCTAAGCAAATCCATTGTACGCATGAAAACAGAATCCTCTCCCACCCGGCGCCGCGCGCCCGATGCCTGGCGCCTGGGCAACGCGGGCCGCGTGTTGGGCAACGCGGTCACGCGTTTCGAGTCGCGCGTGCTCGAACTCATGGCCACTGCCGGCCATGCCGACACCCGGCTCTCGCACGTGAACCTGACCCGCCACCTTGATCTGGAGGGCACGCGCATCACCGAGCTCGCGCGCCGCGCCCGCATGACCAACGCCGCCATGACCGAG
>Ga0247738_10000668_pt1 | contig 12525 bp, 8 predicted proteins | sample UWRJL013104B2_FD_180936 | JGI IMG/M metagenome (GOLD analysis project Ga0247738, IMG submission 180936) | Plant litter microbial communities from Arlington Agricultural Research Station in Wisconsin, United States - UWRJ-L013-104B-2 | ecosystem: Environmental > Terrestrial > Plant litter >...
TTCCAAAAGTTTCCGGAGGCGATATCATGCTTTCCAGAGACGCCAATAAAGCTTTGAATGAAGCTGAAATTATCGCACAAAAAATGAACGATGAATATGTTTCAATCGAACATTTAATTCTGGCAATTTTCGATTCGAAAAGTAAAGTATCCCAAATTTTGAAAGATCAGGGCGTTACCGGAAAAGGCTTAAAAGCTACTATCGAAGAACTCAGAAAAGGCGAAAGAGTAACTTCGGCATCAGCAGAAGAAACGTATAATGCCTTAAATAAATACGCTAAAAACTTAAACGAATTAGCAAGTACAGGAAAACTAGATCCGGTTATTGGGCGTGACGAAGAAATTCGCCGTGTATTGCAAATTCTTACCCGTAGAACAAAAAATAACCCAATGTTGGTGGGTGAACCAGGAGTTGGTAAAACCGCTATTGCAGAAGGTTTGGCGCACAGAATTGTAGATGGCGACGTGCCTGAAAACTTAAAAAACAAAATTGTTTTTTCTCTTGATATGGGAGCGCTTATTGCAGGTGCAAAATACAAAGGAGAATTTGAAGAACGTTTAAAATCAGTTGTAAAAGAAGTTACCGCTGCCGAGGGGGATATAGTTTTATTTATTGATGAGATTCACACGCTTGTAGGCGCAGGTGGAGGTGAAGGCGCAATGGATGCGGCAAACATCTTAAAACCGGCTTTGGCTCGTGGAGAATTAAGAGCAATTGGAGCGACAACTTTAGATGAATATCAAAAATATTTTGAAAAAGATAAAGCCTTAGAGCGTCGTTTTCAAAAGGTTTTGGTTGATGAACCGGATACTGAAAGCGCGATTTCAATTTTACGTGGAATAAAGGAAAAATACGAAACGCATCATAAAGTTCAGATTAAAGATGAGGCGATTATTGCAGCCGTAGAACTTTCGCAGCGTTATATTACCAATCGATTCTTGCCGGATAAGGCGATCGATTTGATGGACGAAGCAGCTTCTAAATTGCGTATGGAAATCAATTCTAAACCAGAAGAACTGGATGTTTTAGATCGTAAAATCATGCAGTTGGAAATTGAAATTGAAGCCATTAAACGTGAAAAAGAAGAAAGCAAGCTGAAAATTCTTCATATGGATTTGGCAAATCTGAAAGAAGAACGCAACGAAATTTATACGAAATGGAAATCAGAAAAAGATGTTGTAGACGGAATTCAGGCTGTAAAATTAGAAATTGAAGATTTTAAATATGAAGCAGAACGTGCAGAACGTGACGGAGATTACGGAAAAGTAGCCGAAATTCGTTACGGAAAAATAAAAGAAGCGCAGGAACGCCTTGATGTTTTACAAAAACAATTACAGGAATATCAATCTGGTAATTCATTAATTAAAGAAGAAGTTACCCGCGAAGATATTGCCGAAGTTGTGGCAAAATGGACAGGAATTCCGGTAATGAAAATGCTTCAGACAGAGAGAGAAAAACTGCTTCATCTGGAAGAAGAATTACACCGTAGAGTTGTGGGTCAGGAAGAAGCGATTGAAGCCGTGAGTGATGCCGTTCGAAGAAGCCGTGCCGGATTGCAGGATATGAAAAAACCTGTTGGAACATTCTTATTTTTAGGAACAACCGGAGTTGGTAAAACCGAATTGGCTAAAGCATTGGCAGAATATCTTTTTGATGATGAAAATGCCATGACGCGTATTGATATGAGCGAATACCAAGAACGCCATAGTGTGAGCCGTTTGGTTGGTGCGCCTCCGGGATATGTGGGTTATGATGAAGGTGGACAGTTGACAGAAGCTGTTCGTAGAAAACCATATTCAGTGATTTTATTAGACGAAATAGAAAAAGCACATCCGGATACTTTCAATATCTTATTGCAGGTTTTAGACGAAGGACGATTGACAGATAATAAAGGTCGTTTGGCTGATTTCAAAAACACAATTATCATCATGACATCTAATATGGGAAGTCAGATTATACAAGAGAAATTTGAAAACCTAAAAGGAAGTGTAGAAGCCGCAACCGAAGCTGCAAAAGTGGAAGTTTTAGGATTATTGAAACAAACTGTTCGCCCGGAATTTATAAACCGTATCGACGAAATCGTAATGTTTACGCCGTTAACAGTTGATAATATTTCAAGAATTGTGAGTCTACAACTGAAGAGCGTTAGTAAAATGTTGGCTTTACAAGGCATTACAATGGATGCGACTCCAGAGGGAATCAAATATCTTTCAGACAAAGGTTTTGATCCTGAATTTGGTGCGAGACCGGTAAAACGTGTTATCCAGAGAGAAGTTTTGAATCAATTATCAAAAGAAATTCTTGCGGGAAATATCACAACAGACAGTATTATTTTAATTGACGCTTTTGATGGTAAATTGGTTTTTAGAAATCAAACACAGCCTGTTGAGTAATTTTTTTTGTAGAAAGAATAATGAAAAACACCAGTCGTAAAGACTGGTGTTTTTTTGTAATAAAGCGAAACCGTGAATCATGAAACTTTTTTCAAAATTCATATAAAATAATTTTCTTTTTGAATTCTGATATTTACTATAACTTAAAATCAAACGTTATGAATAACTTATTTAGAGGATTATTAGCAGGTTATGGCGCAAAAAAATTAGGAGGCGGATGCTTCGGGACTATTTTTGTATTTATTATTATTTGGGTCCTTTTAGGACAATGCAGTCATTAATTTGTAGAAGTTAATTAATTTAAAAGTATTAAATTCGCAAAAAATAAAAATAAAATGGCATCAGGTTTTTTCGTACTATTAGATGATATCGCAGCAATTATGGATGATGTTGCAGTAATGAGCAAAATTGCAGCAAAAAAAACTGCCGGTATTTTGGGCGATGACTTAGCAGTAAATGCTGAAAAAGCTTCAGGATTTGCATCATCAAGAGAGCTTCCGGTATTGTGGGCAATTAGTAAAGGTTCACTTCTTAACAAAATTATCATTTTACCAATTGCCTTTTTATTAAGTGCATTTTTACCAGTTGCAATCATTGTAATCCTTGTACTTGGAGGATTATTTCTGGCATACGAAGGAGCAGAAAAAATATACGAATTTATTTTTCCACACAAGCACAAAGAATCAGAAGGAATAACAGAAGAAACTTTTACTGAAGAAGAAATTTTGGCAATGGAAAAAGGAAAAATAAAATCGGCAATCATAACCGATTTTATATTATCAGTAGAAATTGTAATTATCGCTTTGGGTACAGTAATTGAAGAGCCTTTAATGCAGCAAATCGTTGTAACTTCCATAATTGCATTAATTGCAACTATTGGGGTTTATGGAATTGTAGCTTTGATTGTTAGAATGGATGAAGCGGGTTATAAACTTATTAAATTTAGTAAAAGAGAAAAAAGTATCTCAAAATTCATAGGTAATATATTGGTAAAAGCCCTTCCATTGGTTATTAAAGCGTTAACCGTAATTGGTACAATTGCATTACTTTTAGTTGCCGGAGGTATCTTCGTTCATTATATCCCATTCTTCCATCATGTAGTGCCTACAATTAAGCTGCCTTCCATTTTAAAAGAATTTGTAATCGGTCTGGTGTTAGGATTTGTCGTTTTAGGAATTGTAAATCTTTTAAAAATGATATTTAAAAAGAAAGAAGTGGCAAAATAATTGATGCTATAAAACGTTGATTTGTTGTTGATTATTTTTTAAAATTCAATTTTAACAATTTTTTCAAGCAACCAAAACAACTTATTAGTATCTATGTAAAAAATAAGAACAAATAAATACCACTATGAAAAGATTTAAATTACAATCCATTGCACTTATCGTATTCTTCGCAACTATATTAGCTTCATGCAGCAGTGATAATGATATACCAGAAGCTCCGAAATTTATCTACAAAAGTGCTTTTGCAACTGCCATAGATGGTCCGGCAACTGGAAAAGTAGGTGAGGAACTTGCTTATACGATTTCATTTATATCAGAAAACGGTTGTGGAGTATTCTCTGAATTCACTGATATAGATTATAAAAAAGAACCGGGTTATTTAATTCAGGTTGAGTATCCAATAACGCCTTGTGGTCAAAATACACCTGAAACAAAGAGATTTGTTTATAAAATTACAACACAGGCTGCAGGAACTTACTATTTAAGAGTTGCTAAATCTGAAACGGAATACGTCGTTAAGGAAGTTGTCATATCAAACAAATAATTTCTATAGATTAGGACAGTTTTAAAAAATTTAAAGGCGCTTTGTAAAATTACAAGGCGTTTTTTTTGTTTAAGATGAGTGTCTTTTAAAAGTTGTAAAAGCTGTAATTGAGAGTTATCAGGAAGAAGAAATAGTTGCTTTTTCAGTAGATGGAAAACCAATTACAAGATCTGTATACAAAGAAGAATTGGCTCAGGCTAAATTAATTGGAAATTGAAAGAGGCGAAATAATTTCACAAGAAGATTTGGAGAAAGAATCCGAGACTTGGTAATGAGTGAAGTGAAAAAAATAATTTGGACAAAATGCAAAGAATCAGCTAAAGACAATTTTAATTTTTACAAAGAGAAGTCTCTTCAGGGAGCTAATAAAATTAAAGAAGATATTTTTAAAGTTACAAATAGCATACGATTTACAGAGTAATATCAAAAAGATGAAATTGAACCGGAGTTCAGAAGAATAATAGTAAGAGATTATAAATATTATACTAAGCAGAAGATGATGCAGTTTATATTACACGAATATTTCCTATAAATTAAATCCTGACAGACAATTACAATAAAGTTTATTTCAGGCTCTATTTTTATGTATTATATAAAAGGGTCAGTTTGTCCATTCCTCTAAAAATTACTATTTTTGCACTTCTAAAATTTTATGTCATGCCGAAAAGAAAATATAAAATAGCCGTTGTTCAGTTGAATCTTAACGATGTAGCCGAAAATAATCTTAAAAAATGTATTAGTTGGGTAAAAGATGCAGCCAATAAGGGTGCCGAAGTGATTTTATTACCTGAATTATATAGCAGTCATTATTTTTGCCAAAGCGAAGATGTAGACAATTTTGCATTGGCAGAACCACTTTACAGTACTTCATTTATTGCTTTTAGCGAATTGGCAAAAGAATTAGGAGTTGTAATTATTGTTCCTTTCTTCGAAAAAAGAATGGCTGGAATTTACCACAACAGTGCTTATATTATAGACACAGACGGAACAGAAGCTGGTTTATACCGTAAAATGCACATTCCGGACGATCCGCATTTTTATGAAAAATTCTATTTTACTCCGGGAGATTTAGGTTTTCAGGCTATTGAAACTAAAAAAGGAACTGTGGGAACACTTATCTGTTGGGATCAATGGTATCCTGAAGCAGCTCGTATTACAGCTTTAAAAGGAGCAGAAGTTTTATTTTATCCAACAGCAATTGGATGGCATCCAAAAGAAAAAGAGCAATACGGAGAAAATCAATATGGGGCATGGATGAACGTAATGAAAGGCCACGCTGTTGCAAACGGAGTTTTTGTTGCCGCTGCAAACCGAATTGGTTTAGAGCAATATATTGATGGAACTGACGGAATTCAGTTTTGGGGAGCTTCATTTATAGCCGGTCCTCAAGGAGAAATTTTAGCTCAGGCCTCTCATGATAAAGAAGAAATCCTAATTGCTGAAGTTGATTTGGATTTACAGGAAAATGTTCGCCAAAACTGGCCATTTTTCAGAGACAGAAGAATTGATGCTTTTGGAGATATTACAAAAAGAGCAATAGATAAATAATTGTGTTTTAAATAAATTATAAAAAGAACAAAATTTATTTTGTCCTTTTTATATTGCAAAGAAAAAGGCGGTTTCAACTATTTGAAACCGCCTTTTTTTGAAATTAATATAGATTCTGATTTATTATTTCACTTGGAAAGTAACTCTTCTAACGATTTGACGAGCTTCTTTAGAATTTTTATTCACAGAAGTATCTTCTCCATTAGCAATTACGTTAAGTCTCGAAGCATCGATTCCGGCATTTGTTGCCACTTTTTTTACAGCTTCAGCTCTTTTTCTTGATAATTCGGTATTGTAACTTGAATTTCCAATTTCGTCAGCATATCCAATGATATCTGCAGATTTTCCAGGATTGTTTTTCAAGTATTTCACTAAGAAATCAACACCAGATAAAGACGCATTCGTTGGTTTAGAAGAGTTAAAGTCGAAGTATACATTTACGTATCCACCGTTAATTAATTCTTCTACAGTATTGTTTGTTAGATTATTATCGCCTTTTTTAGCATAAGTTTTGTCTAAATAGCTTTCTAATTCATCAGGAACACCATTTTGGTTGGTATCGATAGATTGTCCTTTTGTATTTACAGCAACACCAGTAATACTATTTGGTTCTAAATCGTATAAATCAGCAACGCCATCTTTATCAGTATCTAAAAGTCCATTTTCGATAAGACCAACTCTATCTTCTAATTTATTTAATCTGTCATTTTCTTCCGCATACCAGTCAGCATGTTTTTCATTTTTACCTAAGTAAAAAGTCAAACCAACAGATGCATTTAACAATATACCATCTAATGATCCTGTTCTTGTTTGTCTCATTCCGTCAAAGTTCCAGTTTTGTCTTGCATTTACAATTCCTGTAAAATCTCCTGTTAAGGCAACTCTGTTACTTAATTTGATTTGTCCTGTTAAGCCCAAAATTCCATGCCCCATATAATCTTGTCCGCCATAACCGGTTTCAGTGCTTATTTGAGCGACACCAACACCACCATGCGCTAATATACCAATCGTATTTGTCCAAGTCTCAAAATTCAGAGCTCTGCTAATGTTGATAACACCTTGTAAGCTTGTTCTAACATATCTGCTTTCGAAGTTTGGTGTATCATCGCGTTCCTGGAATTGATCATATCCCACATCTAGTTTTACACCAAAAGTTGGACTAAACATATATCTTACACCCAAGTCTGCGTGGAAAGGGTTAAGTGTTGCGGTAGAATAGCCATAAGACATTGTTCTTATTGGCTTGTTGACACCGCCATTCAGTTCAATAGACCATTTGTTATATGCAGGTGTGTCAACTGTAGGTTGATTAGATGTTGTTGCCACATTTTGAGCTCCTGCCGCAAATGATAATAGTAAAATTGATACGGAAGCTAATTTCTTTTTCATGATTCGTTTAATTTTAAATTTGTTTTGGTGAGGTATTTTTAAACTCACCACAAACTTAGAATATGAATTTCAAAATCAGCTTCTATATATTTAATGTCAATATTATATAATTTCCACCTTTTAATTTGTTTTTATGAGAATATGTTAAATAAATCTAAAAACAGGGGAAAAGCAAAAAGCGAACAAAGTATTTTGTCCGCTTTTTTTTATTAACTAAGTCTAAATTTACTTTAATTCAGGCTGATAAATTTTAATAGTTCCATCACCTTCGCTGCTTACAACAAGTAAACTTCTTTTAGTTGGACTTTTTGAAGCAGGAATAAATAAAACTCCTTCTGGCGCATCACCTGTTTTTACAGTTTGCAAATATTGTGGCGATGCAGGATTGGTAACATCGTAAGTCATAAAAGCATCAGATCGTTCAAGACCAACAAACAATATATTTTGATTTCCCATTCTAGCAACAACAACAGCTTCCGGTTCAGAACCTTTATCATCACTACGTTTATCATCATAAGTTCCTAATTCATTCGTTTTTTTATCAACATCATTTTTACTGTCATAAACGATTTTTCCAGTATTTCCATTCCATATTGTAAAAGAACGTGCTCCAAAAGCAACCATTTCATCGAGATCCCCATCTCCATCAGTATCGCCCATATCAGCAATGAGGTTTAATCTTCCTAAATTAGTTTCTAATTTTAAAGTAGCAGCATCAGGAAAAACAGTTGCATCTAGTATCATGTCTTTCATTCTCTTGATATCTGTGTTTGCAGTGTATTCTCTCGCATCACCTTCATTTGCAGTAACAAAATAAGGAACATTGTTTGCAGAAAAATGACTAATAGCATCTGGCATAAACATACCTTTTACTTTCCACGGATTAAAAGCAACTTTATCGTCTTTATCGCTTACATCAATAGCATTGTCAGCGGTATTGAAATCTTTGAAACCTAGCGGATAAATTGCTGTAATCGTTTTTGAAGTTAAATCAACTTTCGCAACACCATTATTTTCCTGCAGGGTTATCCATGCTGTTTTTGAATCATCAGAAATAGTTACATATTCCGGCTCAATATCCTGAGTAAAACTTTTAGCAACTTTTGAAATTCTAAATCCGTCTTTTTTTAAAGTTTCGGTCTGACCGCTAAAAGAAGCAAAATCAAGAGTTGTAACTGCGTAATTATTAGCTACATCTATAATAGAAATCGTTCCGTTTGGATCCTGAGAATAATCAGTATTGGGTTCACCTTCATTTGCAGTCATGATATATTTTCCGTCTGGTGAAAAAGTAATCATATCAGGTAAAGCACCAACAGTAACTTGTTTAATTAAACTATAATCAGTCGTGTTGAAAATAACAACTTTTCCGTTTCCTTGTTTGTTAGCCGTTGATTCCAGAGCAACAGCCAGTTTTCCGTCATAAACAGAAACACTATTTGAAGCACCTTCATAAGTAGTTAAATCAATTTTACCGATCTTAACTGGTTTTGTTGGATCAGTAATATCAATTACATCAATTTGATTTGTTCCGCTATTATTTACTGTAAACAATCTTTTAGTTTTTTCATCATAAGCCGAAATTTCCGCAGCAGCTTCTCCGCCAATGGTTATAGAGCCAATTTCTTTAAAGGTTGCAGGATTTTCATTTACAACAACTTCAGGTTCTTCGTTGTTAGAATTCTCGTCATTATTACAGCTAGCAAAAATGGTTAGTAATGCTAATAATGAAAGACTTACTTTTTTCATATTATTTTAGTTTTTAGTTTCGCCAAAAGTAATTAGCGATTCCGGAGTGTATATTAAGGCTTCATTATTTAATCTTTAACTTAATTTTTAGAAGATAATGCTGTAAATATAGATTTGAAGTCTTTTAAGCTATTTTATAATCCTTACGAATGATTATCTTTGTACACTTTAAATTTAGAAACTTTTTTATGACCACAAATAATAGAAGATTTCCGGCAGAATGGGAAAAACAACAAGGAATTGTATTGTGTTTTCCACATAACGGAAATGATTGGCCGGGAAAATATGAAGCAGTTCAATGGGCTTTTGTAGAATTTATTAAAAAAGTTGCCACTTTTGAAACCGTTTTTTTGGTCGTAGCCGATGAAAAATTAAAAGAGAAAGTAGCAGAAATGTTAGAACGTGCCCGCGTAAATACGGCTAACGTTTCTTTCATTATTCATAAAACAAACAGAAGCTGGATGCGTGATTCCGGACCCATTGTTGTAAAAAATGGTTCGAAAAGAGAAGCATTAAATTTCAATTTTAATGGTTGGGCAAAATATAAAAACTACCAGCTGGATAAATTTGTTCCATCAAAAGTGGCTGATTTTATTGATGTTCCGTTAACTCAGGTAATGTATAAAGGAAAACCAGTAATTGTTGAAGGCGGAGCAATCGATGTAAACGGAAAAGGAACATTATTGACTTCTGAAGAATGTTTAATGCATCCAACAATCCAGGTTCGAAATAAAAACTTCACCAAAGAAGATTACGAAGCTGTTTTTAAAGAATATCTTGGCGTAACAAATGTAATTTGGCTGGGAGACGGAATTGAAGGCGATGATACGCACGGACATATCGACGATTTATGCCGATTTGTAAACGAAGATACAATTGTAACTATAGTTGAAACAGATAAAAATGACGCTAATTACAAGCCTTTACAAGATAACTTAAAACGTTTGCAAAACGCAAAATTAGAAGACGGAAAATCGCCAACAATTGTAGCGTTGCCAATGCCAAAACGTGTAGATTTTGAAGATTTAAGATTACCGGCAAGTTATGCTAATTTCTTAATTCTGAATAATTGCGTTTTAGTGCCAACTTTTAACGACAGCAACGATCGTGTGGCTTTAAATATACTTTCAGAATGTTTCCCGGATAGAGAAGTAATCGGAATTAGCTGTATCGATTTTATCTGGGGGTTTGGAACTTTGCATTGTTTGAGTCAGCAGATTCCTGCTTAATTTTTTGCTCCCTAAAGCACAAAGACACTAAGTTTTTTAAGTTTAAATTTATTCAATAACTCTCAGTTTTTAACTGGAAGAAAAAATAACCTTTGTTAATATTATTTGGGCTGTCACTTTTATTGACAGCCTTTTTATTGACATATACTTAACATACTGGCTGGCGAACGTCCCAACAACATTCTTATATTCGTGTATTCAATAAATGCAGAAATGCAGATTCAATTTTTTATGAATAAAATATTTTTTATCCTTTCCATTCTTTTTTCCGGAGTTCTTTTCTCACAGTCTAGTCTACAAAAAAAACTTGAACTTACATTTGCTACCTACAATGTAAGTATGGAATCCGAAAATTATTTTCCAAGAGGAACAACCGGAAATTCGGAGCAGGTGTTGATTAATGAGCTTAATTCAGGAAATAATGTTCAAATCAGAAATATCGCCCAGATTATTCAGACCGTAAAGCCGGATGTTATTCTGCTAAACGAGTTTGACTACATTAAAAATCCTAAACTTGGCGTAAAGGCGTTTGTTAAAAATTATTTAAAAGTGGGCCAGGGTGGAGCAACGCCCATTGATTACCCTTACTACTATTACTCAACCGTGAATACCGGCCAGTCAAGTCCTTACGATTTGAATAATGACGGAAAGTTGGAAAATTTCGGAAATGATGCCTGGGGATTTGGTATGTATCCAGGTCAATATGCGATGATGCTTTTGTCAAAATATCCTATTGATGTTAAGGCAGTCCGCACTTTTCAAAATTTCAAATGGAAAGATATGCCGGGAGCATTGCTTATCAAAAAGCCGGATGGATCGGATTGGTATAGCAAGGAGGCATGGGAGCTTTTTCCATTATCTTCCAAATCTCACTGGGACGTTCCTGTTAAGATTAACAAAAAAACGGTTCATATTTTAGCCAGCCATCCAACTCCTCCTTCTTTTGATGGTGCCGAAGATCGTAATGGGAAAAGAAATCATGATGAAATCAGATTTTGGAGAGACTATATTTCAGACAATTCTGCTTCGTACATTTATGATGATAAAGGTGTAAAAGGTGGTTTGCCTGCAAATTCTCAATTTGTTATAATGGGTGATCAAAATGCTTCGCCGGTTGAAGGTAACGCTATTACTGAAGGTATAAAATCATTACTTGCTCATCCGAAAATTAATAGCGAGTTTACACCTGCCAGTAAAGGTGGTGCTGAATACAGCCCTGAAAATCCTTTTGGAATTAACCATACAGCCTTTTGGAGAATGCGCGCTGATTATGTATTGCCTTCTAAATTTGGTTTTAAGATTATCAACAGCGGTGTGTTCTGGCCTGCTAAAGGTGAACCTATGTCTGAATTGGTTGAAAAACGTGAATCAAGTTCAGATCATCGTTTAGTTTGGGTGAAGGTTCTTTTGGAGTAAATAACTCTTTCTTGTATAAAACATAAAAAAAAACCTTGGTTCTCACCAAGGTTTTTCTATTTTTATATTTCTTCAGATTCTTTATCTGCTCTTCATGGTCTGATAAAAGGAGGTAATAATTGGCTGCAAACTTCACCAAAACCAATTCTAACTTCGGCATTTTCGCAGAAACCTCTAATAATTACTGTATCATTATCTTCGATAAATTTACGTTCGCTACCATCTTTTAATTTAAGTGGATTTTTTCCGCCCCAGGTTAATTCTAACATCGAACCAAAACTATCCGGAGTTGGACCAGAAATTGTTCCTGAACCCATCATATCACCAGAATTTACACGACATCCGTTTGAAGTATGATGCGCCAATTGCTGAGCCATAGACCAGTATAAATATTTAAAATTTGATTTAGAAACAACAGTTTCTTCCTGATCTTCAGGTTGTATTGAAACTTCTAAATGAATATCAAAAGCTTTTTTTCCTTTAGTTTGTAAATAAGGAAGCGGCGACGGATCTTGTTTAGGGCCTTTAGTTCTAAAAGGTTCCAAAGCATCCATAGTCACAATCCACGGAGAAATTGACGTCGCAAAGTTTTTAGCTAAAAATGGTCCAAGAGGCACATATTCCCATTTCTGGATATCGCGTGCGCTCCAGTCATTTAATAAAACCATTCCGAAAATATAATCTTCGGCTTCATATGTTGGGATATTTTCCCCCATTATATTGACATCAGTTGTAATAAAGGCAGTTTCCAATTCAAAATCTACCAAACGAGACGGACCAAAAACAGGATATTTTTCGCCTGCAGGCAAAGTTTGCCCCATTGGTCTGTGAACCGGAATCCCGGACGGAACAATAGTTGAACTTCTTCCGTGATATCCTACAGGAATGTGTAACCAGTTTGGCAACAATGCATTTTCAGGATCGCGAAACATTTTACCAACGTTTGTAGCATGTTCTTTACTAGAGTAAAAATCAGTATAATCACCAATTAAAACAGGCAATTGCATCTCGACATCGTCGATTTTGAAAAT
>Ga0247738_10000669_pt1 | contig 12512 bp, 6 predicted proteins | sample UWRJL013104B2_FD_180936 | JGI IMG/M metagenome (GOLD analysis project Ga0247738, IMG submission 180936) | Plant litter microbial communities from Arlington Agricultural Research Station in Wisconsin, United States - UWRJ-L013-104B-2 | ecosystem: Environmental > Terrestrial > Plant litter >...
TGAACAGCGGAATGCCCCACGCCGGAATCGTCTCGAAGGCGCCACCGATGTTGCCCGGGCCGTTGGTCGGCCAGGCCGGGGTGAAGTCTTTCCAGAGGAACTCGTTGGTCAGCACGCCGTGGCCTTCGCCGCCGATCCACGGCACCGACAGCATGCGCGCATAGAACAGCGCGCCGAAGAACGCGGCGAAGAACATCACTTCCGAAAAGATGAACCACATCATCCCCATGCGGAACGAGATGTCGACCTGGTTGTTGTAGAGGCCCGCGACCGACTCGCGGATCACCGATCCGAACCAGCCGAAGAACATGAACACGACGATGGCGAGGCCGAGATACATCAGCGGCTGCGCGAGCAGGCCGGTATCGCCGTTCATCCAATGCGCAGCACCGGTGACGGTGAGGAACATGCCGATGGCGGCCACGATCGGCCACGAGCTGCCGTGCGGGACGTAGTAAGCACCTTGCGTTTGCGCCATGGTCGTGGACCCCGGAATCGTCAGTGGTTCAATGTTTGGCCAGGCTCGCCGCCGACGGTGCGAGCGCGCCGAGGCGGCCCGTCGCGATCTCGTTGGCGTAGAACGTGTAGGACAACGTAAGCGTCTTCACCGTCGCCGGCAACTGCGGATCGACGACGAAGCGCACCGGCATGCGCCGCGATTCGCCCGCGTCGAGCCGTTGTTCGGTGAAACAGAAGCATTCGGTCTTGTTGAAGTACAGCGAGGCCGAGCTCGGCGCGACGCTCGGCACGGCATTGCCGACGATCGCGTTCGCGGACTGGTTGGTCGCGTCGAACCAGACTTCGGTCAGCTTGCCGGGATGCACGTCGATGCGCGCGAGCTCCGGCGCGAATGCCCACGGCAGCTTGCTGTTGACGCCGGCGACGAACTCGACCGTGACCGTACGCGACTCGTCGACCACCATCGCCGCGACCTTCTCCGGACGCACGACGTCACCGGCGAGCTTGATGCCGAGCACGTGCTCGCAGGCGATCCGGTAGATCGGCACCATGGCGAAGCCGAACAGGAACGACGCGAGCACGACGCCGCCGGCGACCTTCGCCAGTTCGCGGATGCCCCTCTGCTTCGACTGTGTCACCGCTTCGCTCATGGACCCGACCGTAGTGCCTGAATACTCCGCTTCGCTCGATCGAAGGCGGTTACCGCGTTTACGACAGTGCGGCCACGCATGGCCGCTTCGTGATCGTCGCGATCAGGGACGATCGCACGGCCCTAGTGCGTCACGTTGCCGTGCGCGAGCTTCGAATCGTCGATGATCGGCGGCGTCGAGAACGTGTGGTGCGGCGCCGGCGACGGCACCGTCCACTCGAGCCCGCGCGCGCCCTCCCAGACTTCGGCCGTCGCGCGCTTCTTCGACGAGTACACCGCGTGGATGATCACGCCGACGAAGATGAGCTGCGAAGCGCCGAACCAGAAACCGCCGATCGAGCTGATCATGTTGAAGTCGGCGAAGGCGACGTTGTAGTCGGGGATGCGGCGCGGCATGCCGGCCAGACCGAGGAAGTGCTGCGGGAAGAACAGCACGTTCACCGAGATCGTGCTCGACCAGAAGTGGATCTTGCCCCAGCGCTCGCTGTACATGTTGCCGCACCACTTCGGCAGCCAGTAGTAGGCCCCGGCCATGATCGCGAACACCGCGCCGGTGACCAGCACGTAGTGGAAGTGCGCGACCACGAAATAGGTGTCGTGGTACTGGAAGTCGGCCGGCACGATCGCCAGCATGAGTCCGGAGAAGCCGCCGATCGTGAACAGGATGACGAACGCGAGCGCGAACAGCATCGGCGTCTCGAACGTCATCGAGCCTTCCCACATCGTGGTGACCCAGTTGAACACCTTCACGCCGGTCGGTACCGCGATCAGCATCGTCGCGTACATGAAGTACAGCTCGCCGCCGAGCGGCATGCCGACCGTGAACATGTGGTGCGCCCAGACGATGAACGACAGGAACGCGATCGACGCGATCGCGTAGATCATCGCCTGGTATCCGAACAGCGGCTTGCGGCTGAAGGTCGGGATGATTTCCGACACGATGCCGAACGCCGGCAGGATCATGATGTAGACCTCGGGGTGGCCGAAGAACCAGAAGATGTGCTGGAACATCACCGGGTCACCGCCACCGGCGGCGTTGAAGAAGCTCGTGCCGAAGTACTTGTCGGTCAGCAGCATGGTCACCGCGCCGGCGAGCACCGGCATCACCGCGATCAGCAGGAACGCGGTGATCAGCCACGACCACACGAAGATCGGCATCTTCAGCAGGTCCAGGCCCGGCGCGCGCATGTTGAGGATCGTCGCGATGATGTTGTTCGCGCCCATGATCGAGCTGATGCCCATCAGGTGGATCGCGAAGATGACGAAGGCCGTGCTGTGGCCGCCCTGCATCGACAGGGGCGGATACAGCGTCCAGCCGCCCTGCGGTCCGGCGCCCGGCATGAACAGCGTCGACAGCAGCAGGGTGAAGGCGAATGGCAGGATCCAGAACGACAGGTTGTTCATGCGCGGCAGCGCCATGTCCGGCGCGCCGACCTGCAGCGGAATCATCCAGTTGCCGAGGCCGACGAACGCCGGCATGACTGCGCCGAAGATCATGATCAGCGCGTGCATCGTGGTCATTTCGTTGAAGAACTCGGGCTCCACGAGCTGCATGCCCGGCTGGAACAGTTCCGCACGGATGATCATCGCCATCGACCCGCCGACGAAGAACATCAGCAGCGCGAACACGAGGTACAGCGTACCGATGTCCTTGTGGTTGGTCGCATACACCCAGCGCGCAAGGAAACCCTGCGGCGCGTGGTGGTGGTCGTGATGGTCGTCGTGGACGGCAGCGTGGGCCATGGCCTCAACCTCGATTGCGAATTCTGGGTCAGCCCTGCGGGGCGGTCGTCGGAGCGATGGTGGCGGCAGCGGTCGCGGCCGGCGCGGGCGCCTGCCCGGCCAGCCACTGCTCGAACTCGGGTTTCGATACGGCGCGCACCACGATCGGCATGAAACCGTGGTCCTTGCCACACAGTTCGGCGCACTGCCCGCGATAGACGCCGGGCTGTTCGATCTTGGTCCAGGTCGAATTGATCATCCCGGGGATCGCGTCCTGCTTCCAGCCGAGGGCAGGCACCCACCAGGCATGGATGACGTCGTCGGCGGTGATCACGAAGCGCACCTTGACCCCGACCGGCAGCACGAGCGGCTTGTCCACGTCGAGCAGGTAGCTCGGGTAGTCGCCGACCTTGACCGCGGCCGGATCGAGGCCCGAACGCAGCTGGCGCGTGCGGTTGGATTGCGCTTCGAGGCTGGAGACGAAATTGACACCCGTGCTCTTGCCGAAGTAGTCGACGTATTCGTAGCGCCACTTCCACTGGTAGCCGGTGATCTTGATGGTCATCTCCGACTCGGTCGTGTCGGCCATGGCGACCAGCACCTTGGTCGCCGGCCAGGCGCTGCCGATCAGGATCAGCACCGGGATGATCGTCCATGCCGCTTCGAGCTTGGTGCTGTGGCTCCAGGTCGCCGGCACCGCGCCTTTCGACTTGCGGAAGCGGAACATGGCCACGAACATGAAGCCGAACACGAGGATGCCGATGACGACGCAGATCCACAGCATGACCATGTGCAGGTAATGCACGTCGGCCGAGGTCTGGGTGACGCCCGGCGTCATGTTGAGCTGCCACGGTTCGGGGTTCGCCCATGCCGACGCGCTGGCCAGAGCTGCCGACACCATCAGGGCCGACGCGGCGAGCGCGCGGCGGATTCGCGGGATCCCAACTGCCGTCATTGCCATCACCTTGAATGGAAATCATTCGGAGCCCGCACCCCAGGCGCGGACCACGTGCACTTCAACTCCCGCGCTGCGGATCGTGCCGCGCGGCCCATCGTCCGTCGAAACGGTGGGCGTGGAACCGCCGAATGATAGTTGAGGCCAGGGGTTAGGGGCTAGTAGCCAGGGACGAGGGGTCAGGGGCGAGGGCGCGAAACGCGTGTGTTGCAAGCGGCGCGCCGCCAGAGCGCCTCCGTGGCACGCAACGCTTGGGGACCACCACGGCCTCTTCGAAGTCCGGTCTTCGCGCCCCATTCGCTAGTTGCCAGCCGCCAGTTGCTAGAGGCTAGTCGCTAGGGCGCGAAACGCGTGTGCTGCGCGCGCCGCACCGCCAGTGCGCCCCGCTGCACGCAACGCTTGGGGACCACCACGTCCTCTTCAACGTCCGGTCTTCGCGCCCTCGCCCCTAACCCCTCGCCCCTGGCGACTAGCCCGCGCTCCCCCAAGCGGCAATCTGCCGCAGCACGGCTTGGCCGGGTCCGGTCCGCTCACTACACTAGCGGCCCCGCGGCGCGGCGTCGTGCCGCCGCTGCACGCGAGGCCCCGCAACGTGAGCGCCATTCTTTCCCCCGAGTTGCCCGATCCGACCGATCCGGCCCGCGCCCGCATCACGGCCGCGTGGTCGCGCGACGAGACCGAAGCGGTCAACGAGCTGCTCGCCCAGGCCAGCCTGCCCCCCGCCGAGCGCGAGCTCGTCCTCGCCCGCGCGGGGGAACTCGTCGCCCGCGTGCGCGCCAAGGCGTCGAACCAGAGCGCGGTCGAGTCGTTCATGCGTGAGTACGACCTGTCGAGCGAGGAAGGCGTGCTGCTCATGTGCGTCGCCGAAGCGCTGCTGCGCATCCCCGATGCGGAAACGGCCGACAAGCTGATCCGCGACAAGCTCGGCGACGCCGACTGGAAGAAGCACGTCGGCGCCAGCGAGTCGCTGTTCGTCAACGCCTCGACCTGGGGCCTCATGCTGACCGGCCGCCTGGTCGGCCTCGCCGAGGAAACGCGCAGCAATTTCACCGGCGCGTTGAAGCGCCTGGTCGGCCGAGCCGGTGAGCCGGTGATCCGACTGGCCGTGCGCCAGGCCATGCGCATCATGGGCCACCAGTTCGTCATGGGACGGACGATCGAAGAAGCGCAGGACCGTTCCGAACAGAAGGACAACCGCGCCTACCGCTACTCCTACGACATGCTCGGCGAAGCCGCGCTGACCGCGCGCGATGCCGAGCGCTACCTGCAGGCGTATCGCGACGCGATCACCGCGCTCGGCAAGCGCGGGCCGTGGTCCGACGTGCTCGATGCGCCCTCGATCTCGGTGAAGCTTTCCGCCATCCACCCGCGTTACGACGTCGGCAACCGCGCGCGCGTGCTCGCCGAACTGATTCCACGCGTACTCGAGCTCGCGCAACTGTCGAAGGCCAACGCGATCGGCATGACCGTCGACGCCGAAGAAGCGGATCGCCTCGAACTTTCACTCGACGTCATCGGCGCGGTGTTCGCCGATCCTTCGCTCGAAGGCTGGAACGGTTTCGGCCTCGCCGTGCAGGCCTACCAGAAGCGTGCGCCGTTCGTCATCGACTGGCTCGCCGAAACCGCGCGCAAGTCCGGGCGACGCTGGTGCGTGCGCCTGGTCAAGGGCGCGTACTGGGATTCCGAGGTGAAGCGCGCGCAGGAACAGGGGCTGTCGGGGTATCCCGTGTTCACGCGCAAGCCGAACACCGACGTGTCGTACCTGGCCTGCGCGAAGCAGATGTTCGAGGCCGGCGCGAACCTGATCTACCCGCAGTTCGCCACGCACAACGCGCACACGATCGCGGCGATCCACCATGTCGCGAAAGGTCGCCCGTACGAGCACCAGCGCCTGCACGGCATGGGTGCCGACCTCTATGCCGAAGTGATCGGCCCGGCCAACCTCGGCGTGCCGTGCCGCGTGTACGCACCGGTCGGCAGCCATGAGGACCTGCTGCCCTATCTCGTGCGCCGCCTGCTCGAGAATGGCGCCAACACGAGCTTCGTCAATCGCGTGGTCGACGAGGACGTGTCGATCCGCGACCTCGTCGCCGATCCGTGCGAACTCGTGCGACCGCTCGCCTCGAAGTCGCACCCGCGCATTCCCCAGCCAATCGCCCTGTTCGGCGAACAACGGAAGAACTCCATGGGCGCCAACCTCGCCAACGACAACGAACTGCGCGCACTCGCCGACAGCGTGAATGCCGCGCGCCGCCCCTGGTCATCCGCGCCGCTGGTGCCCGGCGCCGCAGTCGATGGCGATGCACGAGCGGTCACCGACCCGGCCGATCGCCGCCGCGTGATCGGCGAATCGCGCGCGGCCGGCGTGGCGACGATCGAGAAGTCGCTGGCCAATGCACTCGAGGCGCAGCCGGCGTGGAACGCGTTGCCGGCGACCAGTCGCGCGAAGATCCTCGAACACGCGGCGGATCTGCTCGAGGCGCGGCGCGCCGAGTTCATCGCGCTGGCCGTGCGCGAAGCCGGCAAGACGATGTCTGCAGCGATCGCGGAAGTGCGCGAGGCGGCCGACTTCTGCCGCTACTACGCGGCGATGGCGCGCAAGCTGTTCGCCCACCCCGAGATCCTGCCCGGACCGACCGGCGAATCGAACCAGTTGCACCTGCACGGCCGCGGCGTGTTCGTCTGCATCAGCCCGTGGAATTTCCCGCTGGCCATCTTCATGGGCCAGGTCGCCGCGGCGCTCGCCGCCGGCAACAGCGTGATCGCGAAACCGGCCGACCAGACCACCCTGATCGGACACGCGGCGGTCAAGCTGCTGCACGAGGCCGGCGTGCCGGAAGGCGCGCTGCAATACCTGCCGTGCAAGGGCTCGGTGATCGGCAAGGTGCTGCTGACGCGCGCCGAGATTGCCGGCGTGTGCTTCACCGGATCGACCGAGACGGCCTGGACGATCAACCGCACGCTGGCCGCGCGCGATTCCTCGATCGCCGCGCTGATCGCCGAAACCGGTGGCCAGAACGCGTTGATCGCCGATTCGTCGGCACTGCCCGAACAGCTGGTCAAGGACGTCGTCGCCTCGGCCTTCGACTCGGCCGGCCAACGCTGCTCGGCCGCGCGCGTGCTGTTCGTGCAGGACGACATCGCCGACAAGGTGAAGACGATGCTCGCCGGCGCGATGGAGGAACTGACCATCGGTGATCCGGGCCTGCTGTCGACCGATGTCGGCCCGGTCATCGACGAGGCCTCGCATCGCATCCTCGACGAGCACGCTGCGCGCATGGACCGCGAAGCGACCAAGATCGGTGAAGTGAAGCTCGGCGCGAGCACCGCACACGGCACGTTCTTCGCGCCACGCGCCTACGAGATCGCGTCACTCGATCTCCTGCAGCGCGAAGTGTTCGGCCCGGTGCTGCACCTCGTGCGCTGGAAGGCCGACCAGCTCGACGCCGTCATCGACGCGATCAACGCCACCGGCTACGGCCTCACGCTCGGCATCCACAGCCGCATCGACGACACCATCGAGCACATCGTCCGCCGCGCCAAGGTCGGCAACTGCTACGTCAACCGCAACCAGATCGGCGCCGTCGTCGGCGTGCAGCCGTTCGGCGGCGAGAACCTCTCCGGCACCGGCCCGAAAGCCGGCGGTCCGCACTACCTGTTGCGCTTCGCTACCGAACGCACGGTCACCGTCAACACCACGGCGGCCGGCGGCAACGCGTCGTTGTTGACGTTGGCGGAATAGTTTTTCGCTGCGCTCGGGTTCGGGCTCTCTATGAGGGGGAGCGTTCACTCGCCTGCGATGGCCGGTGCGCTCTCTCTCTTTGAGACCACGGCTTTCACTCGCCTGCAGCGAGCGAGTGAAAGCCTCGCTCTCAGAGCAAGAAGTCGCGCTCGCCGAACGCGAGTGAAACCTGCTCTTCAAGAAGAGAAGGCGAACTGTCAGCGACATCGCAAAGAGATCGCCCCTCACGCAGCGCTCAAGAAGAAAAGCACCGCGCAATGTCACTGCAACCAACCGACCAGGTTTCACGCGAACCACGAGCGTCCACGAACGACATCACGGCACCGGCTCGAGCCTGCGCCCGTTGATGCCAAGCGCGCGCTGCGGGTCGAAGTCGGCGTCGTTGGTGAGGAACTGGCGGCCGTCGTCGAGCTGCCAGGCATGTCGATAGTGGATCGACAGGTCGACCTGCTGGCCGGTTGACGGGTCGCGCCAGGGCTGCACTTCCTGGATCGCGCGGACATTGCCCTCGTGGATCGTCGTGGTGGTCGCGTCACGATTCGCGACGATCTGGTTGTTGATGCGGCCGACCTCGCGGATCGTGTCCATGCGGATGCGCCCCCGCTCGAGGATGCCGGCCGTGCTGATCTCGTTCATGCGGCGCGCATGCCAGGTCTGGATGTCCTGCGCCTGGCGCTGGCTGATCGCTGTGATCTTTGCCTTCGAGAACGCGAACACCTTTTCCGCCCACGCGGGATTGATCCGGGCCGACGTGCGGATGCGCTCGAGCAGGGCAAAGTCGAGCTGGCCGTCGGGGGCGCGCAGGGCGAGGCTGTCTTCGGCGGAGGCCGACAGCGAACGTCCGACCAGCGGGTCGCTGATCTCGGAAAAGGTGACCGCGCCGACGATCGATTCGCGCATGTCGACGCCCTGCAGCGGGTAGCCGACGAGGATCTCGCCGGCCTCGATCCACACGCGCGTACCGGGCAAGGCATTGGCCACGGCCTGGCTGCGCGTGGCGACGATGTCCGGGCGCTCGCGATACGACAACACGCGCGCACCGGGACGCGCGTTCTTCACGACCGCTTCGAGATACGCGCGCGCGGATTGCATCGCTGCGGCCGGGCACGGATACATCGGCACCACCGTGGCGCTCGATACCTGCCAGGTCAGGCGTGGCAGCAGCGACAGGCCGAAACGTCCGTCGGGCGAGGTCGCGCTCCAGGCCACGCCTAGATTGTTGGACACGCATTCGACACCACGCTCCCAGACCACGCCACCGCTCGTCGACCAGCCGGCCGGGACCTCGAGGGTCAGCGCGCTGATCGGCTGCTCGAAGCCGCCGGGGTCGTTGATCGCGACGCGTTGCATCGCGCCGCTGGCGGATGCTGCGGTCGACTTCGGCGACGTCGGCTTCGCCTCGACGAACACGCCCGGCAATGCGGCCGCATCCGCGGAGACGGCCGGTGCGCCGGCGGCGAGCATCGACAGGACGACGGCGAACATGACGACACGGGGCGAAACGCAGTAGCGGGAACGCATGGCGGTGATTCCACCAGCCGCGGCGCGGCTGTCGTTCCCTGATGCGCAGGAGGACGGCGAACCGGCTCACCTCGCTTGCGAAAGAGCCTGCGGCTCCGCTCGCCGAAACCTCGACCCGCCCCCCGGTGACCGAAGCACGATGAGCCGATCCGGCGCGTTCCTGCGCATCAACGGAATGAAGGCGGTCGCATGTCGCGGCCGCGCCCCGGAGGCGACCATGCCGTTCCACCTGCACACCTTGCCCCGCCCGTCTTCGTCACGCCGCGCGCGCGGCCTCGTTGCGGGTTTCGCTGCCTTGAGCCTGTCGATCGCCAACCTCGCTGGAGCGCAGCAGGATTTCGGCCAGGTGCCGCCGCCCGCGTCGACACCCGGTTACCCGAACCCGCAGGCCAACAGTGATCCGAGCGCGCCCGTGAATACCTACCCGCCGTCACGGGGCCAGGGCTATCCGCCGCAAACGGTGCCCGCGTATCCGACAGAGGGCGACACGGTTCCACAGACACAGGGCCAGCCATCCGGCATGGCGCCGAGCGCTTATCCGGCGTCGAACATGCCGCCGCCGTCGATGCCTGCGCAGGGCGGCTATTCCCAGGGCAGCAATTCCGGCATGCCGCAGCAAGGCGCGATGCAGGGCAACCCCCTGCAACAGCTCATACAGACCGAGCTGCAAGACTACGGCGTGCCGCCGCAACAGACGCTCCAGGCCACCCTGCATGGTCCGACGCCGACGCGCATTCCGGGCGGCGAAGTGATCACCACCGATCGCGTGATCGGACTCGTCCAACAGAACATGCAGGGCCAGAAGGCGGCGCTCGTATTCCACGTGCTCGGTCCCGGTCCGCGCGTGCCGGGTGCCGAGAACGCCGCGCCGGCGTCGCAGGCCGGCTCGTTCAACGACGCCACCCAACAGGAGTTCGGCCGCTATCTGCAGCAGGTCACCGGTGGCGACAAGGCGAAGCCGATGCTGTTCTATTGCCAGAACACGCAGTGCTGGATGTCGTACAACGCCGCGCTGCGCGCGATCGCGATGGGCTACTCGCGGGTCTTGTGGTATCGCGGTGGCATCGAGGCGTGGCAGCAGGCCGAAGCGCTGGCGATGTCGACGCAGTCGCAAGGTCAGTTGCCGACGCAAGGCCAGACGCAGGCCGTGCCGACCGGTTACCGCTGAATCGTCTCAAGACTTCGCGCAGATCGCCGATGCGGCCTGCGCGGGATCGGCGCAAACGCGTTCACGCACCTTCGCGTAGTAGGCCTCGGTCGACTCGCTCGGTGATTCGAGCGCGTCGAGCGAAACGCGGGCACGTCCGATCAGGGCGGCCGCATCGGCGTTGCGCTGCTGGCTCGCGCGGATCTCGGCGAGCGCGAGGATCGCCTGGGCGTGGTAGACATGCGTGCGACCGGCATAGAGCGTGTCGCCCATGGCCAAGGCCCGCTCGCCCCACTCCGCGGCAAGATCGAGGCGACCCAGATCGTGCGCCTGGCGGGCGAGATTGGTCATCGGCACGAGGATCATGACGTGATCGCCGACGAACGAGCGGCGGTGCATCGCCACCGCTTTTTCCAGCAGGGCCAGTGACTGCTCGGGCTGCTTGCGCGCTCGCGCGACGCGGGCACGGTTGTTGAGCACGATCGCCAGGTATGGGCTGCCGGCGGGATAGAGCTTCTCGAAGATCGCTTCGACCTCGCCATACAGCGCGTCGGCGCGATCGAGTTCGCCGAGGCCGCGCGCGGCCTGGGCAAGGTTTCCCAGAGTCTGTGCGCGCTGCGCGGGCGTGAGGGGCGGCTGCGCGCCGTCGCCGACCGCCAGCGACTTCTCGAGCAGCGCACGCGCGCCGGCGTAGTCCTCTTCGATGAGATGCATGACGCCGTAGTCGTTCAACAGGGTCGAATGCAGTTCGCTGCTGACCAGGCCACCCGTTTCGATGCGCCCGAGCGCGTCGTCGTAGAGCGCGCGGGCTTCGATGAAACGGTCCTGCTCCTTGCGCAGCGAGGCCAGCGCGCCGAGCGTGCGGATGCTGCGTCCGTCGTCACGGCCGAACGTCGATTCGCTTTCGGCGAGCGCGCGCGAGAGCTGCGCCTCGCCGGCGTCGAGCCGGTAGCGCGAGAGCATGCTCTGGCCGAGCGCGAAGCGGATGTCGACGGCGAGATCGGGACGCGCGCCGAAGCGCTCGTCGATCTTCACGGCGGCCTCGTCCAGGGCATCGGCGAGCGTCAACTCGCTGCCGCTCTGGTAAGGATTCGACACCTCGAGCACGTCGATCAGGAAACCATTGACCTCGGCCATGTCGGCCGCCGCACGGCGTGCCTGCGCGGCCTGCCAGAACGCGACCGTCGCCGCCGAGACGACGGCCAGCACGGCCAGCACCGCCGCCGCGCTGCCGATGCGATGGCGGCGCACGAACTTGGCGAAGCGGTAGCCGAGCGTATCCGGATGGGCCTGCACCGGCCGACCGTCGAGATGGCGACGCAGGTCGTCCGCAAGCGCCTGCGCGGAACCGTAGCGACGCTCGGGATCCTTGTGCAGGGCACGTGCGACGATGCGCTCGAGGTCGTTGCCGATGCGGCCGACGCGTCGGCGTCGCTCCGTGTCAGGCAGGCCCGTCTCGGCGATCGCGCGGCGCAGTGGCGGCGGCACGGTATCGCAGACGATGCGCTCGCTCTGCGCCGGACTCGTGCCGTCCAGACGATACGGTCGCCGCCCGGCGAGCAGTTCGTAGAGCACCACGCCGAGCGAATACACATCCGACGCGGTGGTCAGCGGCTCGTGGCGCATCTGCTCGGGACTGGCATAGGCCGGCGTCATCGCCTGCAACAGCGTGCGCGTGGCATCGGCCGTGCCGCTGGCCTCGTCGGCGAGCACACGGGCGATGCCGAAATCGAGCAGGCGCGGCTCGCCGACGGCATCGACGAGGATGTTCTGCGGTTTGAGGTCGCGATGCACGACGAGATGCCGGTGCGCTGCCTGCACGGCATCGCAGACCTTGGCGAACATGGCGACGCGTGCGCCGACGTCGAGATCGTGGCGGTCGCAATGATCGGTCAGCGCGATGCCATCGACGTACTCCATGACGAGGTACGGTATGCCGTCGGCGGTCGCACCGCCGTCGAGGACGCGCACGATGTTCGGATGCTCGATGCGCGCGAGCAGCCGACGTTCGTTGGCGAAGCGCGCCATGAGATCCGCTTGCCGCGCGGGCGACATCGACAGATCGCCGCTGCGCACGAACTTGATCGCCGCCTGCTGCTCGTAGTGGCCGTCGGCTCGGCGCGCGAGGAAGACCACGCCCATGCCGCCGGCGTCGAGCGGACGCTCGATGCGCCAGGCACCCACGCGGTCGCCGCTGCCCGGCAACGCCGGCACGCTCCGTCCGGGATCGTTGCCGAGCGCCGGCACTTCGAGGAAGCCCTCCGAATCGCCCGCCGCGGCCAGCAACTGGTGCACGCGCTCGATCACGACGGGAGCG
>Ga0247738_10000670_pt1 | contig 12488 bp, 12 predicted proteins | sample UWRJL013104B2_FD_180936 | JGI IMG/M metagenome (GOLD analysis project Ga0247738, IMG submission 180936) | Plant litter microbial communities from Arlington Agricultural Research Station in Wisconsin, United States - UWRJ-L013-104B-2 | ecosystem: Environmental > Terrestrial > Plant litter >...
GCGCCTGCGCCGCGGCGGCGCCCGAAAGCACGAGGCGGAAGCGCCGCGCCGTGACCGGCGCGAAGCTCGCTGAGCGTGCCGGCACCGACGTCGGTTCGAGTGTCACGACGTGTCGGTACGCGCCCTCGTCGTCGGCCGCCTGCAGCACCGCAGTCGCCTGGGGAGCCGCTCCGAAGCCGCGCGGTCCGGGAAGCCCGACCACGACGGAGCGCACGGTCACCGGTTCGTCGAAGACCTGCTCGATCCAGGCTGTGGATTCTGCATCGGGGTTGCGCGGCAGCGCCATGCTGCCCTCGAACGAGCCGTCGGTCAGGCAGGACCAGTCCGCGATCGGCGCCGACGCCGACACGCTCCCGGGGGAGAACGCGTCGTGCGCAGGGTCGTACGGCAGCGCGAGCACGACCCAGTCGGTCGCGAAGGCGGCGGCATCCGAACCGCCCCACCGAGGGGCATCCTGATACAGCCCCGCCACCGTCGGCAGGGGCGCCAGCTCGATCCGCACGGGGTCGCCCCCGTCGACGACGGTCTCGGACCACACCACCTTCTTCATGGCGTCGGCGGCGACGACCCAGGGGCCGCCGGCCGCGCTCCAGCCCGACGAGGTGGCGACGGCCAGCTCCAGATCGAGCGCATCGGCGGTACGCACCGCGGTGTCGATCGCATCGGCCCATGCCGGCGTTCCGGGGCGCACCGGTTCGGGCACGACGAGGGGAACGCCCATGCCGCCGTCGAACAGCTGCACACCGCGGATGCCGACACCGCGCAGCCAGGCGAGATCACGCTGGATGCCGGCCGGGTCGATGTTGCCGTCCATCCAGTGCCACCAGGCACGCGGCCGCGCATCGTCCGGAGGATCGACGAACACTCTCCACAGCTCATCGAGCAGGTCGTCGGCGGATGCGGCGTCCTCTTCAGTGGTCACACCGAAGCATCCTGTCACCGGCACGGCCGACGCAACAGCGTGCGACCGCCGCCGGACTTATAGCGGATATCGCTAGGACTAATGTGTGATTTCGACGCAAGCGTGTGATAGTGGATCGAGGCGTTCACGTTCACCCCGAGCGCCTTGACGACGAGGTCAGAGAGTAGACGACAGTGACGATCGACGAGAACAGTACTCGCACCCTCACCGTGCCGCCTCGTGCGCGTCGGACACCGGCGCCGCCGAGCAAGAAGAAGCCGTTGATCAGTTACGGCCACTGGTGGTGGGCGCTGCCCGCGGTGATCCTCGTGATCGGCGTGCACTACGTGGCCACGCTTACCGGTGGGTTCTTCGCGTTCACGAACTGGACGGGTCTTGGCGACTGGGAGTTCATCGGCCTGGACAATTTCGTGCGGATCTTCAACGATCCCCAGCTGCTCGGCGCAGTGTGGAACACGCTCTTCTTGGCGTTCGGGTCGGTGATCCTCACGAACGTCTTCGGCCTGCTGTTCGCGCTCGCGATCAACCGCATGCTGAAGACCCGGTACATCCTGCGGACGCTGATCTTCATGCCGGTCGTGCTCTCGCCACTGGCGGTCGCGTATGTCTGGAAGTTCATCTTCCAGTTCAACGGGCCCCTGAACGGGTTCTTGGGTCTGATCGGTCTGGAGGAGTTCCAGAAGGTGTGGCTCGCCGACCCGACCTGGTCGATCTGGGCGATCCTGATCACGGTCGTCTGGCAGCAGACCGGCTTCGTGATGGTGATCTACCTCGCTGGACTGGCGTCCGTGCCGGTAGAGGTCGAGGAGGCGGCGTCGCTGGACGGCGCGGGGGTGTGGGGCCGGTTCTGGAACGTCACCGTCCCAGCCATCCGACCGTCGATCGCGATCGCGACGACACTCGGCATCATCCAGGGTCTGCGCATCTTCGACCAGATCCTCGCGCTGACCGGTGGAGGACCAGCAGGGGCGACCGAGACCCTGGCGACCGAAATCTACAAGCAGGCCTTCTCGCTCGGCCAGTTCGGCTTCGGCTCGGCACTGGCCCTCGTCCTCACCGTCATCATCCTGGCGTTCGCCATCCTCCAGCAGTACGTCACCCGCGACCGCGACGCCGCCGGAAGGGCCTGACTCATGTTCCGCTACACCAAACTGACCGCGGTCCGCGAAGTGATCGTCTGGATCATCACCCTCGCGATGCTGCTGCCGTTCTATATCTTGATCGTCACCTCGCTCAAGTCCGACCAGGAGGCGCTGACGACCAGTGCGGTCGCCCCGCCGAGCTCACTGGATTTCAGCGCGTTCGTCGAGGTGCTCACCACGACCGGCCGCAACAGCATCCCGATGAGCATCCTCAACAGCGTGATCATCACCGCCGGCGCGATCTTCGGGCTGGTCCTGTTCGGCTCGGTCGCCGCGTACGTCATCGCGCGCCGCACCCGCAGGTGGACCACCTTCACCTATTACCTGGTGCTGATCGCGATCATCCTGCCCGCCCAGCTGGGCACGGTGCCGCTGTACATCGGCGCTCGCAGTGTCGGCCTGACCGGCAACGCGATCGGCATGATCCTGCTGTGGATCGGCATCCTCCTGCCCCTGTCGGTGTTCCTCTACGCCAGCTTCTTCCGAGGGCTCTCCACCGAGTACGAAGAGGCGGCCGTGATCGACGGCGCGACACCCACACAGGCCTTCTTCCGCGTCGTGCTGCCGCTGATGGCACCCGCCACCGGAACCGTCGCGATCCTCGCCGGCCTGATCGTCTGGAACGACTTCTTCAACTCGCTGATCTTCCTCGGCGGGTCCACCACCCAGACCCTGCCGGTGGCCATGTACACCTACGTCGGCGGGCTCGTCTCCGCATGGAACAAGATCTTCGCGGTCGTCATCATCTCGATGATCCCGATCCTGGCGTTCTACATGTTCGCGCAGAAGCGCTTCATCCAGGGCTTCGCCGGTGGACTCAAAGGCTGACCGCGGGCTCCGCGGTTTCGATCGGCTCGACGTAGCGGTCACCCGCGGCGACGGTCGACTGAACCTCCCGGGCCGCCTCGAGGAAGATCGAGCGCATCCACGCGTGCTCGGGATCGCGATCATGGACCGGATGCCACCACAGCGCGTTCGCCGTGGGGGTCGCGTCGAAGGGCGGCTCGAGGATACGGATGCCGCCCAGTCGGCTGATCTCGGGGGCCAGAGCCGCTTGAACAAGACCCAGGCGGTTGGTGCCGACGATGAAGTGGTTGAGCGCGAGGAAGCTCTCGACGACGACGTCCACCACGGGTTCGAGACCGAGCATCTGCAGCTGCCGACCGGCGGACGTGAAAGCGGAGCGCGAGCGGTAGGTGAACACCCACGGGCACTGGGCGAGGATCTCCATGCTCAGGCCTTCGGCGACCAGGGCGTTGGATTCGTCGGCGACGACGACCCAGCGGTCGCGCCAGAGGTCCTCGTACGGCAGGTCGGTCAAGTAGCCGTGCGGGATCACCATCGCGTCGACCGAGCGCAGACTGTTGGCCGCGTCGTCGACGATCGGGGTGTTGTGCAGCATGAAGCGGAATCGCACACCCGGCGCCGTGCGCGCGGCGACGCGCGAGACAGCGGCGCCGATCGTTGCGAAGCCGTAGTCCGAGCCGTAGACGGAGAACTCTCGGGTGGACTCGTGCGGCGTCCACGTCGCCTGGCTCTCGAAGACGCGTCGCGCAGCATCCAGCGCGATCGTGGTGTGCTCGGTCAGCCGCAGCGCGAGGGGCGTGAGCTCGTACGCGTTGCCGCGGCGGGCGAGGATCGGGTCGTTGAAGTGATTGCGCAGCCGAGCGAGCGAGGCGCTCAGCGCCGGCTGGCTCAGGTGCAGCCGTTCGGCGGCGCGCGTCACGCTGCGCTCGGTGAGAAGCGCGTCCAGCGCAACCAGCAGGTTGAGATCCAGGCGCGACAGGAGCGGGGAATCGGCCACGGCGATGTGATCCTTCGTCCGATGTCGGGTGTGCCGCCCATCTTATCCAGCCGATCTATGCCGGCGGCACCCATCATTCGTCGAAGCGATGCCGCCTGATCCAGACAATTCACCCCCATCGATCAGGAAGAAACGCCAATGACTTACGAACTCGCACCCAACATCGAACTCCTCTTCACCGAGGCCGGCGACTATCACGACCGCGTGCGCGCGGCGGCGGCAGCCGGATTCACCGCCGTCGAGATGTGGGGGCCCACCGGAGTCGACGCGCCCTCGACGCCCAAGGACCTGCCGGCGCTCAAGGCCGCACTGGAGGAGACCGGCACCCACATGACGGCGCAGCTGTCGGAGCCGCGTACCCAGTTCATGATTCCGCCGTGGGATCACTCGGAGTTCTACCGCAAGCTGGACGAAGGCGTCGAGATCGCGCACTTCCTCGGCACCCCGCGCATGGTGGTCGGCAGCGGCACCGGCTTCGGCGGCTGGAAGCGCCAGGTGCAGCTGGACAAGCTCATCGAGATCTATCAGAAGGCGGTTGCGCAGATCGAGGGCTCGGGAATCACGCTCGTGCTCGAGCCGGTCAACGTGCGCGTCGACCACCCGGGTTCGCTCCTGGACCGTACGAGCGAAGGCGTGTACGTCGCCCAGGGCGTCGACTCGCCGTTCTTCGGCGTGCTCTACGACATCTATCACTCGGCCGTCGAGGGCGAAGACATGGCCGCAGAGCTCGCGAACGCCGGTTCGATCGTGAAGTACGTGCAGCTCGCCGACACGGACGGCCGCGGCGAGCCGGGCACCGGATCGCTGGACTGGCCCGCGACGCTCGCGACCCTGCGTGCCTCGGGCTACGACGGACCGATCGGACTCGAGTACTACCCCACCACCGAGTCGTCCGAGTCGGTGAAGCTCATCCAGAAGCTCGCGGCCGACGCATGAGCGAGCGGATCTATCCGGGATCGGTCGACGTCGCCATCGTCGGCAGCGGACCGGCCGGTGCCACCTACGCGCGCATCCTCAGCGAGCAGGCGCCCGCGGCGACGATCGCGATGTTCGAGGTCGGTCCGACAGTCTCCGATCCGCCTGGCGCGCACGTGAAGAACATCGCCGATCCCGACGAACGTGCGCGTGCCCAGCTGCGCTCGGAGGGACCGGACGCCCACGACGACGGCGACCGTGTGGGCGGCATCGTGAAGACGGCCCAGCGCCGGGCACGGCCCGGAACCTTCCTCCTCGAATCGGGTTACCAGGTCGAGGGAGAAGACGGACTGCCGGTGGCCGCGTTCTCGAGCAATGTCGGCGGCATGTCCGCGCACTGGACCGGGGCGTGCCCTCGACCGAACGACAGTGAGCGCATCGGCTTCCTCGACGACAGCGGTGAGCTCGACGAGCTGCTCGCAGAGGCCGAGCGGCTGCTCGGGGTGACGACCGACGCGTTCGAGGCGTCTCCGCACGCGCCGCTCGTGCGGGGCCGGCTGGCTGCGGCCGCTGACGATGCCCGCGATGAGCACGAACGCGTGCAGCGGATGCCGCTCGCCGTGCACCGACGCGATGACGGCCGACTGGTGTGGTCGGGCTCGGATGTCGTGCTCGGCGATGAAGCGCGCGGCAACGCGAACTTCACCCTGTACGACGAGTCGCTGGTCACCCGGGTTCTGGTCGAAGACGGTCACGCGGCCGGCGTCGTGGTCACCGATGTGCGCACGGGCGAGAGTCACGAGGTGCGCGCGCGCCACGTCGTCGTTGCGGCCGACGCCCTGCGCACGCCGCAGGTGCTGTGGGCTTCCGGCATCCGTCCCGATGCCCTGGGGAAGTACCTCAACGACCAGGCGCAGATCGTCTTCGCCGTGCGGATCCGCGACTTCGGCCCGGTGGAGGACGCCGAGGGTGGTGCGCAGACCGGACTCAGCGAGTACAGCGGCGTCACGTGGGTGCCCTTCACCGACGAGATGCCCTTTCACGGGCAGGTCATGCAGCTCGACGCCTCGCCCGTGAAGCTCGCCGACGACGATCCGGCGGCGCCCGGATCGATCGTGGGGCTCGGCCTGTTCTGCGCGAAGGACCTGCAGGCCTCCGACCGGGTGGAGTTCTCCGACGAGGCGGTCGACGGCTATGGGATGCCGGCCATGACGGTGCACTACACGCTCAGCGCGCACGATCACGAGGTGATCGAGCGCGCCAAGGCCGAGATCGTCCGTCTCGGGAAGGCGATCGGCGAACCCCTCGACGACCGTCCGTTCATGATGCCCCTCGGCGCCTCGCTGCACTATCAGGGCACCACGCGCATGGGCGAGACCGACGACGGCGAGAGCGTCTGCGGTCCCGACAGCCAGGTCTGGGGAGTGCCCGGTCTGTTCGTCGCGGGCAACGGCGTGATCCCCACCTCGACCGCGTGCAATCCGACGCTCACGGGCGTCGCGCTCGCCGTCCGCGGAGCACGGCATATCGCCGCCGAGCTTGCTTCTGTCTGATTCAGACATTAGAGTGTAGAAACAATGACAAAGATGTCCGGCCGACCGCGTCGGCTCAGAACCAGGAGGTTCTCGTGATCCCCGATCGCATCATCGAGCAGGGAACGCTCACGACCCACGGTGCCCGCACCGCGGTCGAAGTACGTCTGCCCTGGTACCGCGCACTCCCCGGATCGTGCATCGCCGGTGCGAAGCTCACCATCGACGGCGTCGAGGCGCCTGCCGAGTCGCTGCGCTGGAACATGAACGGCCGCGAGTTCAGCTTCGACGATCTGCGCACGAACACCGAGGAATGGTGGTTCCCCACCGACTCGGCGGTGCTCTCGGGTGACCTTCCGGTCGATCCGGATGCCGAGCACGATGTGCGCGTGGACCTCATCCTGTACATCCCCTACATCATCGTCTCCGACACGGAGACCTTGCACATCGAAGAGAACGACACCAAGACCATGAAGGCGGTGGCGGCATGACCGCTCTGGGAAAGCCCATCCAGGGCGTCACGCTCTACAGCTTCACCCGCGCTTTCCACGGACGCGAGTACGACCTCGAAGGCCTGATCCGCAAGACCGCCGCCGAGGGCTTCGGCCCCGGGCTGGAGATCATCGGCTTCTCGAGCTTCCGCGGGTTCCCCGAGATCGACGATCACTACGCGGGCTGGTTCCGCGACCTCGTCGACGAGGTCGGGCTGGTGACCACGTCGCTCGCCGTGAACGCCGATATCGGCATCCATCGCGACCGCCTGCTGAATCAGGACGAGCTCGTCGCGTACATGACACGGCAGATCAAGGCCGCCGCGAAGCTGGGCTTCCCGATCGCGCGCGTGCAGATCTCGATCGAGCCCGACTCGATGGAGGCGCTCGCACCCATCGCCGAAGAGCATGGTGTGACCCTCGCGCTCGAGGTGCACGCCGACCAGTACGCCTCGCACCCGCGCATCCTGAAGCTGCGCGACCGGTACGAGAAGGTCGGATCACCCTTCCTCGGCTTCACGATGGACTGGGGCGCCACGGTCAGCGGGTTCGCCCCATCGCTCATCGAGTCCTACCGTCGCCGGGGGGCCTCGGAAGAGCTGCTCGGGCAGGTCGTCGACCTGTGGAACACCTACTACGAGCAGGGGCCGCCAGCCGATCAGGCCGAGCACGGGCAGCGGTTCGGCTCGTTCATCGGGCTCGCTGCGCGCAATGGGCGTCCCGACCTCGGCATCGACTTCGGCATCAACGGCACCGGGCTGTTCGGCCCGGCGCGGGTGGATGACTGGCTTGCCATCGTGCCGTGGATCAAGCACGTGCACGGCAAGTTCTTCGGCATCGACGAGAACGGCGAGGAGCCCTCGGTCCCGGTGCGCGACCTTGTGAAGCTGCTGGTCGAGAACGGCTACAACGGCGCCATCTCGAGCGAGTACGAGGGCTGGCACTGGAACAACTGGGAGTCCCCGTTCGACATCATCCGCGCCGAGCAGGCCGTGCAGCGCTCCGCCGCCGCCGACGCCGGCTCGCGCATGATCACCGATCTGGCGGAGGCGCGGGCACAGCTCGGCGCCTGGCTGCCCACCACTGAAGGAGCAGGAGCATGACCGAGAACGACGGAATCGCCGGAACCGGCATCAAGCTGGGGACGACCCTCTATTCGATGACGAGTGAATTCGCGGCGGGTCTCTACACGCCCGAGACCCTCATCGCGGCCGTCGCGGAAGAGGGAATCGGCCCGGGTGTCGAATTCAACATCGCCCAGCTGCTGCGCACGTATCCCGACGTCGACGACGCGTTCGTGAAGCTGTGGTTCGACTCGCTCGAGAAGTACGGGCTCGAGGCCAGCGCGGTGGGCACGAACCTCGACATGGGTCGCCGCAAGGACCGCGATATGACCCTCGACGAGGAGCACGACTTCCTCGCGCGGCAGTTGAAGACCGCGCACACGCTCGGCTTCAAGAAGGTGGTCATCCGCTCGCACGGCAAGGAGCTGCTGCGGAGCCTCCTGCCGCTGGCCGAGAAGTACGACCAGTACCTCGGCTACGAGATCCACGCGCCGTCCGGGCCGAACAACCCGCAGGTCCTGCAGATGCGCGAGATGTACGACGAGCTGCAGTCGGAGCGCCTCGGCTTCACCGCCGACTTCAGCTCGACGATGCACTCGCTTTCCCCGACGCTGCTGCGCACCCTCGGGCAGATGGGCATGGACGAGAAGCACTTCCCCGTGATGGACGAGATCTGGCACGAGCCGACGCCGATGCACGTGCGCAACCAGAAGTTCGAGGACTACCTGTCCGGCGAGGGCGTCGACCCGCTGCGCTTCGGCCCGTTCACCCGCCTCGCTTTCAACATGCACGGACTCGTGCCGCCGGAGGAGTGGCTGGACATCATGCCGCAGATCTTCCACGTGCACGCGAAGTTCTACGACATCGGCGCCGACGGCGAGGAGCCGGCGATGGACATCCCGCGCATCGTGCGCCAGTTCGTCGTGGGCGGCTACCAGGGCTACCTCTCCAGCGAGTGGGAGGGCCACGCGTTCTCCGATCTCGGCGAATCCGACCCGATCGACCTCGTCAAGAAGCAGCACGCCCTCATGCGCAAGGCCATCGAGGACACCGTCGCCGCGAAGGAGAACGCGAATGTCTGACACCATCGCAGCGGCATCCGTCGCCGAACTCCAGGCTGAACTGGCCACCCTGCGCGAAGAGGTCGCGGCCGTCCGCGGCCTCGCCCAGCGCGCGCAGGACCGCGGAGCCGTAGAGAACGTCTTCAACCGGTACATGTATCTGCACAACGCGTTCCAGGACGAGCAGATCATTCCGCTCTGGGTGAAGCGCGGCACCGAGGGCATCCGCGCCCGGTACACCAACGCGGGCGAGTACACGGAGTACGACAGCGTCATCCGCTACCACCAGGGCCGGCCGTCCCCCGAGGGCAAGCTCATCCTGCACGCCACGACCACGCCGGTCATCGAAGTCGCCGAAGACGGCAAGACGGCCAAGGGCGTGTGGCTCATGGCCGGCACCGAATCGGGCCTGACCGACCCCGAGGTCGCCAAGGAGTTCCCCGACATGTACTCGCCGGGCGAAGTGCTGGGCAAGAAGGTCTGGGCGCACTGGGTCTGGTGCAAGTACGCGATCGACTTCCTGAAGCAGGACGGCGAGTGGAAGATCTGGAAGTTCCGCTGCTACGAGCTGGCCCGCGCGCCGTTCGAGGAGAACTGGATCAGCTTCGGTCTGAAGAACCAGGGTGCGTTCGACCTCGACCTGATGTACTTCGGCGACGACGGCAAGCCGGTCTTCATGCCCCCCGCCGACCAGCCGGTGCCGGACGAGAACCACCCGTACAGCCCGTCGACCGTGCAGAAGCTGGAGCCGGTCCCACCGGTGCCGCACCACACCTTCGTCGACACCTTCCACTGATCTCACTGCCCGAACGAGGAGCCCATCATGGCCACCCACAACTCCCTCTTCTCCGATAAGGACGTCACTCGTCGCGACGACGCGATCGCGGTCGCCGTGCAGCTGCCCTGGTACCGAAGCCTCTGGCTGTCGGCGGTCGATGACGTCGCCGCATCCGTCAACGGCGTCGCGGTGCCCAAGGACGACCTTCGCTTCGAGCTGAACGGCACGAGCTACCGCATCGAGGAGCTGCCTGAGCAGTCCGAGACGCTGTGGTTCGTCGCCGACAAACCCGAGGTCGTCATCCCGCTCGACCACGCCCCTGAGGCGGGCGAGAAGCTGACCGTCGAGGTCGTTCTGACCATGCGCCTGCTGTACATGCAGATCATGCCGGGCGTCGACGGCGGCCCCGGCCGCTACGTGACCAACCGCGTCCCGGTCGAGCGCGAGGTCGTGCTGGCATGACTCTGCGGGTGGCCATGATCGGGTACGGCTTCATGGGGGCCACCCACTCGGTCGGGTGGCGACAGGCGCCGCGCATGTTCGACCTGCCGGATGCGGTGGAGATGGCCGTCGTCGTGGGCCGGAACGCGGATGCCGTGGCTGCGGCCGCCGAGAAGTGGGGCTGGGCCGAGTCGGCCACCGACTGGCGCGAGGTGATCGCGCGCGACGACATCGACATCGTCGACATCGTCACGCCCGGCGACTCGCACGCCGAGATCGCGATCGCGGCGCTCGAGGCCGGCAAGCACGTGCTGTGCGAGAAGCCGCTCGCCAACACGGTCGAAGAGGCAGAGGCGATGGCGGATGCCGCAGCCCGCGCCGCCGAGCGTGGAGTGCGCTCGATGGTCGGCTTCACCTACCGCCGCGTACCCGCGGTGACCTTCCTGCGGGATCTCATCGCGGAAGGTGTCGTGGGCACGGTGCAGCAGGTGCGCGCCGCGTACCGGCAGGACTGGCTCGTCGACCCCTCGATGCCGCTCGCATGGCGCCTGCAGAAGGAGCACGCGGGCTCGGGTGCGCTGGGCGACATCGGCGCGCACATCATCGACATGACGCAGTTCGTGACGGGCCAGACCGTCGATTCCGTGTCGGGCACCATCGACACGATCGTGACCGAGCGCCCGCTGCTGGGAGCCGGCTCCGGTCTGTCGGGCACCGCCGCGGAGGGCTATGGCAAGGTCACCGTCGACGACGTCGCGATCTTCACCGGCCGCCTTGCGAACGGCGCACTGGTCTCGTTCGAGGCGACCAGATTCGCGACCGGACGCAAGAACGCTCTGACGATCGAGGTATCGGGTGACAAGGGCGCGCTCGCGTTCGACCTCGAAGACCTCAACAGCCTCCAGTTCTACGACCGCACCACGGCCGACGACCGGCAGGGCTTCACGAAGATCCTGGTCACCGAGGCGCAGCATCCGTACGTCGCCGCCTGGTGGCCGGCCGGCCACATGCTCGGCTACGAGCACGGCTTCAGCCACCAGGTGGTCGACCTGGTGACGGCGATCGCCGAAGGCACCGACCCCCATCCGTCGTTCGCCGAGGGGCTCTCGGTGCAGCGAGTGCTCGACGCGGTCGAGCGGTCGAGCGAGAACGAATCCGCCTGGGTCCGCACGACCGCGGGCGTTCCGGCATCCGTCTGAAGAACCCACTCGAAGGAGAGCGCGATGACGCGTCCGATCACCCTGTTCACCGGCCAGTGGGCCGACCTCCCGTTCGAAGAGGTGGCCCGTCTCGCGGGCGAGTGGGGCTACGACGGCCTCGAGATCGCGTGCTGGGGCGACCACCTCGACGTCTCGCGTTGGGACGACGCGGAGTACGTGCAGAGCCGGCTCGACATCCTGGAGCGCAACGGGCTGAAGGTCTACGCGATCTCGAATCACCTGACCGGGCAGGCCGTGTGCGACGACCCGATCGACGAGCGGCACCGCGACATCCTGTCGGATCGGGTGTGGGGCGACGGCGATCCGGAGGGTGTGCGACAGCGCGCCGCGGAAGATCTGAAGAACACCGCCCGCATCGCCGCGAAGCTCGGCGTGACCACCGTCAATGGCTTCTCGGGGTCGTCGATCTGGAAGGCCGTCGCGATGTTCCCGCCGGCATCCGAGGAGTTCATCGCGCGCGGCTACCAGGACTTCGCCGACCGCTTCAACCCGATCCTCGACGTCTTCGAAGAGGTCGGCGTGCGCTTCGCGCTCGAGGTGCACCCGTCCGAGATCGCGTACGACTACTGGACGGCCAAGGACACCCTCGAGGCGATCGGCCACCGCAAGAGCTTCGGCTTCAACTTCGACCCGTCGCACTTCGTCTGGCAGCAGCTGGACTACGTCGCATTCGTGCTCGACTTCGCCGAGCACATCTTCCACGTGCACGTGAAGGAGTCGATCACCAACCTCGACGGGCGCAACGGCGTGCTCGGCTCGCACCGGCCCTGGGCCGACCCGCGCCGCGGCTGGACGTTCGTCTCGACCGGACACGGCGCCGTGCGCTGGGAACCGCTGTTCCGCGCGCTCAACGCGATCGGCTACGACGGCCCGACGAGTGTGGAGTGGGAGGACGCCGGCATGGATCGGCTCATCGGGGCGCCGGAGGCGCTCGCGTTCGTGCGCCGGCTCGCGGAGATCACGCCGCCCGCCGCGGCCTTCGACGCCGCGTTCTCGACGAAGTAGCCGATGAAGGTCGGCATCGTCGGCGGAACGGGCAACATCTCCACGAGCGTCGTCCGCCTGCTGCAGGAGCGCGGCCACGACGTGACGTGCATCACGCGTGGCGAGTCCGGGTC
>Ga0247738_10000672_pt1 | contig 12466 bp, 9 predicted proteins | sample UWRJL013104B2_FD_180936 | JGI IMG/M metagenome (GOLD analysis project Ga0247738, IMG submission 180936) | Plant litter microbial communities from Arlington Agricultural Research Station in Wisconsin, United States - UWRJ-L013-104B-2 | ecosystem: Environmental > Terrestrial > Plant litter >...
CGAGAACATGAAATTCGAGAACATCATCAGCAGGCCCGAGACGAAGAGAGCCCGGCCCATGCCCAGCCGGCTGATGAACGGCGCACCGCAGGCCGAACCGACGATCAACGCGGCAAACCCGACAAACTTGTTCACCGCGACATATTCGGTATCCGAGAAGCCCAGCTCGACGATCATCGGCGCGAGCATGACCTGCCCCATTGCGTCGCCAATCTTGTAGATGAGCACGAAGCCGAGAATCAGGAAGGCGCCGTGACGAGTCAGGAATTCGCGGAACGGATTGACGATGGTCTCGGCCAGCCAGTTGGAAACCGACTGCCCCTTCGGGAAGGCATGTTTCTGCATATAGCGGCCGGGACCTGCGAAGAGCGATCCAATCGCGGCGGGCAGCACGCAGAATGCCGTGAGGCCATAAGCCGCTGCCCAGCCAAGGCCAGCGCCTTCCTGAGACGCTAAGAAGATCGTGCCAGCGCCGGCGAGCAGATTGCCAGTGCGATAGCCGAACTGGTTCATCGCCGTGCCGTGGGGAAGCTCCGCATCGCTCAGGATCTCGATGCGATAGGCGTCGATCACGATATCCTGCGTGGCGGAGAGGAAGGCGACCGCAATGGCCCAGAGCGCGAACATGCCGAGATGCTGCGAAGGATCGCTGGCGCCAAGCTGCCAGAGCGACGCGAACAGCAGCGCCTGAATGAAGAACAGCCAGCCGCGGCGCTGGCCAAAGACGCGCGTCAGCACCGGCAGAGGCAGCTTGTCGACCAGTGGCGCCCACAGGAATTTGAGCGTGTAGGGCGTCGTGAGGCCGATGGCGAAGCCGATGGTCGACTTATCTATGCCCACGCGCGAGAGCCAGAACGTCATCGTCGCGAGCAGCAAAGTGAGCGGAAAACCGCTGGAAATGCCGAGCAGGAAGGACACGAACGGCATCGGCCTGAGATAGGGCCGGAAGCTGGGCACGACGAAGGCAACGGCAACTATGCCGGCCAGAATGAGCCCGAAAATCAGTGCTTGCGACATGTGACCTCCCCGGCGCAGCCCGCCTTAGTCACAGCCATAGCGCAGATTTTTGCCAGCGCCACTCCCGGTGCGGACGAAGCGCTCAGTTCGCCTTCTGGGGGAAGAGCGTAAGCTGCGATGGAATGCGCCCCGGCACACGTCCGGCGAGCAACTGATCGCACACCGCAATGGCGCGAATGAGATCGCGCGGGAGGAACGGCTTGGCGAGGACGCCGAGCGCGACGCCCATGTCGCGCGCTTCATCGGGGCACAGGGCAGTCGAGAACAAGACGGCAATGCCAAGCTGGTTGGCATGGCGAGCCAGTTCCAGCCCGGAGCGAGCGCCGCGCAGGCGAATATCGGAAATGACGAGATCGACGGCGCCGTCGCGGGTCAGCACAGCGTCCGCATCGCGGAACCGATCGACTGTGGCAACGATGGTATAGCCCGCCTGCTGCAACACATGCTCATTGTCGAACGCAATAAGGGGCTCGTCCTCAACGAGGAGGATGCGGGCTATCCGCTGATCTCTTTTTGTAAAAAACATTGCCGCCGCGCCTCACTTGCGCCACTAGCCGCTCCGGCGCCAACCGGCGACAAGACGCACGTCGGTGCGCTACGCTGTCGCCTTGCGATTCGCCAGTGCCGGACCGCCACAACGTGCAGAAAAAACCCTATCAAGAAGGACAGACTGGCTTGCCCAATGCCGAAGGACCTCGTGGCCCACGCCGCCCGCAGCGGCCCGGCGCCAAACCAGGCGCACGGCCGGGCGCCGGATCAGGCGCCAGCGCTGGTGCCGGCGGCACGCGCGGCCCATCCGGCCGGGGCGCCGGTCCCAAGCCCGCATCCAGCTTTTCCTGGCCCAAGCCCGCACGCCGTGGCCCGGGGCCGGTTGCGCGGGCGACCAATGAGGATGGCACGCCGCGCGAAGGCGATCGCATCGCCAAGCTGCTGGCGCGCGCAGGCATAGCCTCGCGCCGCGACATCGAGCGGATGATCGGCGAAGGACGCATTGCCCTCGATGGCGAAGTCGTGACCACGCCCGCGACACTGCTCACATCGCTGCTCGGCGTGACGGTCGACGGCAAAACCGTGGCGGCGCCTGACGCGGCACGGCTGTTCCTGTTCTACAAGCCCACCGGCTTTCTCACTGCGGCGCGCGACCCCAAGGGCCGCCCGACCATCTACGACAAGCTGTCACCCGATCTGCCGCGCCTGATGCCGGTCGGTCGGCTGGATTTCAACACCGAGGGGCTGCTGCTCCTCACCAATGACGGCGGGCTCAAGCGCGAGATGGAACTGCCCTCCAATGGCGTCGAGCGCACCTATCGCGCCCGCGCCTTCGGCACTGTGTCGCAGGAGCAGCTCGAGGAGCTGATTGACGGCGTCGAGATTGACGGCATGCGCTACGGGCGCATCGACGCCAATCTCGAGCGCCGCACCGGCCATAATCAATGGATCGAAATGACGATCACCGAGGGCAAGAACCGCGAAGTGCGCCGCGTGCTGGAGCATCTCGGCCTCGAAGTGAACCGGCTGATCCGCACGCGCTATGGCACGTTCACGCTGGGCGATGCGCAGCCGGGAGAAGTCATGGAAGTGAAGCAGGGCGATCTCGCCAAGTTCCGCAAAACGCTGGGCAAGCCCGCGAAATGAGGATCATTGCAGGCGAATGGCGCGGACGGCCACTGTCCGCACCGACCGGAGACACGACCCGCCCCACGGCAGACCGCACGCGCGAGACCCTGTTTTCGATGCTGACCAGCCGGCTGGGCTCATTCGAGGGCCTCGCCGTGGCGGACTTTTTCGCAGGATCCGGCGCTCTCGGACTGGAAGCGCTGTCACGTGGCGCGGCAACATGCCTGTTCGTCGAGCGTGATCGCGAAGCCGTTGCCGTCATCCGCGCCAATGCCGCGAAATTCGGCATAGAGCGGCCCGACGTGCGTCAGACGGACGTGCTTGGGCTGGGCCCGGCGACAGTGCCGCTGGACGTGATCTTCATGGACCCGCCCTACCGCACCGGCGCAGGCGCTGTTGCGCTCGATAAGCTGGGCCGCCTTGGCTGGGCGGGCCCTGCAACATGGATCAGCGTCGAGACCGAACGCAGCGAAACGCTCTCGATTAAAGGTTTCGAGATCGAATCCGAGCGCATCGTCGGCAAGGCCAAGCTGCACCTGCTCCGGCTGGAGCGCTAGGTCCGGTCACCCTGTTTTATCTGCCGGGTAGTAATCGAGCCCGCGCGACGGATCTGGATTAGTGCAGCTATCCTGCTTCGCGCGGGTGCATGGCGGGTAACTTGCTGCGGGCGGCGGCGCATTCTCGACAACGGCCTGCTGCGGACCCCATTGGCGGATCACGCCGTCCGGCCCGGGCACCGCGCCGGGCTGTGCTGCCGATGACGGGACTTGCTGAACGGGCGGAGGCCCCACCGTCCGCGTTTCAATAGTGACGGTATCGGTCTCTGGCTGGGCCATTGCTGCCCCGAATGGGACGACAGCACTCAGCGCGATCAAAAGCGGAAGCGTTCGCATGAAATTTCTCCTCGGGCTCTCGCCTCCCATCGCGACGAAACGAATGAGGCCGCCGACTGTTCCGGCGCGCAATGCTGGCCACCGCAAGGCCGGCAGGGGTTGCCCCGACTCGGTCCGTTCCCTAAACGTTCGCTCGTGACTGACCTTGCCCCCTCCCCCAATGACCCGCCCTATCTCAAGGGATTGAACGCCCCGCAGCGCGAAGCCGTGCTCACCACGGAAGGCCCTGTGCTAGTGCTTGCCGGAGCAGGCACGGGCAAGACCGCGGCGCTGACGGCGCGGCTTGCTCATCTGGTGGCGACCCGGCTGGCTTATCCCTCGGAAATCCTGTCCGTCACTTTCACCAACAAGGCCGCGCGGGAAATGCGCGAGCGCGTCGGCCGGATGATCGGCCCGGCGGTCGAGGGCATGCCATGGCTGGGCACGTTCCACTCTATCGGCGCGAAGATGCTGCGCCGTCATGCCGAGCTTGTCGGCCTGCAGAGCAATTTCACGATCCTCGACACCGACGATCAGCTCCGATTGATGAAGCAGCTCATCCAGGCCGCCGATATCGATGACAAGCGCTGGACGGCAAAGGTCCTCGCGGGCCTGATCGACAAGTGGAAAAACAGGGGGCTGAACCCCGGCGAGATTGACGCGGGCGAGAGCGAGGCCTTTGCCAATGGCAAGGGTGCGGCCATGTATGCCGCTTATCAGGCGCGCCTGCGCACGCTCAATGCCTGCGACTTTGGCGACCTACTGCTGCACATGCTGACACTTCTCAAGACTGACCGGCAAGTGCTTGAGCAATATCAGGAACGCTTCCGCTACATTCTGGTCGACGAATATCAGGACACCAATTCCAGCCAATATCTCTGGCTGCGGCTGCTCGCCCAGAAGCGCAAGAATATCTGCTGCGTGGGCGACGACGACCAGAGCATCTACTCGTGGCGCGGCGCGGAAGTGGCCAACATCCTGCGCTTCGAGCGGGACTTTCCGGGCGCGAAGATCATCCGTCTCGAGCAGAATTACCGCTCGACGCCGCAGATCCTTGCGGCGGCATCCGGCGTGATCGCTCAAAATGGCGGGCGTCTGGGCAAGACCCTTTGGACCGAGCAGGACGAAGGCGAGAAAGTCCGCGTCATCGGCGTGTGGGACGGCCCGGAGGAAGCGCGGCGCGTCGGCGAGGAAATCGAGGCGCTGGGGCGAAAGGGCATCCGGGCCGATCAGGTCGCGATCCTCGTGCGCGCATCCTTCCAGACCCGAGAATTTGAGGACCGCTTCACGCAGATCGGTCTGCCCCATCGCATCGTGGGCGGCTTCCGTTTCTATGAGCGCGCGGAAATCCGCGATGCCGTCGCCTATCTGCGCCTCGTCAACCAGCCCGCGGACGATCTTGCCTTCGAGCGGATCATCAATGTCCCCAAGCGCGGTCTGGGCGACAAGGCAGTCGAGAAGCTGCATCGCGTCGCACGCGCCGAGGGCGTGCCGCTCAGCTTCGCGGCCACCGGCATCATCGAGACAGACGAGCTGACGGGGCAGGCACGCAATTCGCTCGCGCGCTTTGTCGGCAATCTCGCTCGCTGGCGGGATATGGCGCAGACCCTGCCCCCTGCCGAACTGGCCCGGCAGATCCTCGACGAGAGCGGCTATACCTCCGCGCTGCAGGCCGAGCGAACCACAGAGGCCACCGGACGGCTGGAAAACCTCCAGGAATTCGTCCGCGCGGTCGAGGAATATGAGACACTCGGCGACTATCTGGAGCATGTCAGCCTCGTCATGGACAATGACGCGCAGGCCGATGAAGCCAAGGTCACCATCATGACCATCCATGCCGCCAAGGGGCTGGAGTTCGACACGGTCTTCCTCGCCGGCTGGGAAGATGGCGTGTTCCCCTCGCAGCGCTCGCTGGACGAAGGCGGTCTTGCCTCACTGGAGGAAGAGCGGCGCCTCGCCTATGTCGCGATCACGCGCGCGCGGCGGCTCTGCGTCATTCTCCACGCCGCCAATCGCCGGGTCTATGGCCAGTGGACCAGCTCGATCCCCTCGCGCTTCGTGGGCGAACTTCCGCCAGAGACGATCGACGAAGAGACGAGCATGACCGGGGGCGCCAGCCTGTGGCGCGCGAACTGGTCCGAGCGCGACGACCCATTCTCCAACGTGACGCGGGGCACCGGGCGCGGCCCCGGCTGGCAACGCGCCGCAACACAGGGCGGCTTCTCCCGCGAGCCCACGCGGCTCGTCGAGGCGCGGCAGAGCGCGGTCAGCGTCGGCGCCAAGGGCCGCAGCGACGTGAGCGTGGGCATGCGCGTCTTCCACGAGAAATTCGGCTATGGTGAGATCCGGTCGATCGAGGGCAATAAGCTGGAGATCGAATTCGAGGCGGCCGGCGCGAAGCGCGTTCTCGATAGCTTCATCAAACCCGCCTGAGCGCTGCCGACGTCATACTGGCGCCGATTGGCCGACGGACACAGCCGCCCCTTGCGTCCCGATTCGGCACATGAGCGTTCAGCTGGGAGATGCAGTCGCATCTGGAGGTAAATTCTGGAAACTGGCTTGTTCCGTTACGAAAATCACTCGATTTCGGCGATATTCCTACCTTGATCATGCCAAGCTGGCACAAAATTTCCGTCTTGTTAAGGATTGAGGGGTAGCACGGCCCTGCGACCCGAAGGGCGCTGGCCAGCCAGTGCTCATATCACTAGCCCGGTAGCCTTGGGGGTTACCGGGCTTTTTTTATCAGTGATATTTGTCGTTCCGTCAGAACGCCGCTTTCGGCGCGCCGCCCATCATCTGAGCGCGCACCAGCGGGATCGGCGGTCCCCCAAAGCTGAGGAACTGATCGTGGAACTGCTTCCACGCCGCCCGTCCGCCACGACTGGCCGTCCAGTCCGCGCGCAGCTTGCGGATCATGAGCTTGCCCATCGTGTAATTGAGATAGGCTGGATCATAAGTGCCGCGCGCTGCCTGTTGCTTGGCATTGCCCTCATCCTGGAAGCACTGCTCCCTGAACATCTGTTCCGACTGCGCCTGCGTCATGCGACCGGTGTGCAGCCGCAATGCCGAGAGGAAGCGGCAATCGCGCAGCAGCGCATTGGAGAGCTGGCCTACATGCGTCTCGGGCACGCCATTATCGAGCCCCGCTTCCCACATCAGCTCCTCGGCATAATGCGCCCAGCCCTCGGCAAAGGCATAGCCCACGAATACGCGGCCAAAGATGGACGGCGAGCGGTTGGCATGGAGGAATTGCAGGAAATGCCCCGGCATGACCTCATGAACCGTCGTGAACAGCAGATCCTTCGTGCCGGGCACGAACGCGTCCTGCACCGCCTTGGTCCAGCTCGGATCGGGCGGCGAGATATAATAGACTGACGGAATGCCTTTCTCATACGGTCCGGGCGGATCGATATAGGCGCTGTTCTGTCGATTATAGGGCGGGCTTTCCTCGACGAGCGCTTGCTCGGTGCCGGGGATGGAGACCAGATCGGTCTTGAGCACGAATTCGCGCAGGCCAGGAATCTGCCGCCGCGCCTCCGCGACCGGTCCATCCGGCGCCTTGTCCGCATTCATCTTGGCCATGCATGCGGGGATCGTACCGCCCGGCGCATATTGGGCGCAGGCCGCCTTGAGCGCGTCCTGATTGCGCTTGAGATCCGCCTCGCCGATCGCTTCGAGTTCGTCGAGCGACGTATCGACCAGCTCGGTCGCGGCCAGCATCCGCGAGAAGCGCGCGGCGCCCAGTGCGAAGTCCGTGGTCGCATTGGGGCGGCTCGCTTCCAGCCAGTCGGCGACCTCTTTCATCGACTTTGCCGCCGCCGCCGCCGCCTGATCGAACTCCGCCTGCAATGCCGGGTCTTTGACCTGCGCGAAGGCCGCCTTGGCGTCGCCGGTATAATAATCGGCGAGGCCCCCGAAGCCAGCGACGCCATAGTTGATGAAGCTGACCGGCATCGGCATCTTCAAATTGACGCGCATTTCCGCGGCGGCGCCGGGGACCTGTTTCAGGAATGCGATCAACCCCCTGAGGCGCGTCGGCGCGTCCGCATAGTTGCGCGCGATATATGTGTTGGGATCGAGAAGGCCGATATAATAAGCCGGATTGCGGTGCGGCTGGTCGGCATCGGTCAGCCAGAACAGGTCGCCTCTCGCCACGGCGATCAGATAATCGCGCTCCAGCGCATCGGACTTGCTCAGACTCGACGCATTGAACGCTTGCGCCTTCGCGATCTGCGCAGTCAGGAAATCGGCCTTTGCCTTCAGCCCTGCACGGCTCAGGTCCGGCAGCTTACCGTCGAAATCATGGCGCCCCTGATAGACCGCGAAGGTTGGATTGACCTTGAAATAGCCTTCCAGAAACGCATCGCGGAAGCTGCTCCATTTTGTCTGGGTGGGGGCAGTAGCAGGCGCAGCTTGGGCAACGGCAGGCGTGTCGAAACCGGGCTGGCATATGCCCAGCAGCACCAGCGCCACGGCCGGTAGAGCCGCGCGCCGGAAAAGCCGATCATGTTTCATATGAGGGGGTGCCTCGCAAAAGGGGATGCGGCAATTTGATCGGGCAGGACGATCTTGTCCAGCCCGTCTGTTTCCTGCTGGAAAGCCGATGCGGAGCCAAGCAAATCTATGGACCGTTGACATCATGGTCCGTTGCGCGCCCCCCCCGCATGGGCCTAGGAGCGAGGCATGACTGCTCCCCCGCAAGCTGAGTCTTCCAGCCCGGCGCAACGCCCGGCACCGACGCATCCCTTCCAAATCCCCGCATTCCGCGCCTTCATGGCCGTGCGCCTGTTCACGATCCTGGGCGCAACCGGCATGACGCTGATCATTGCCTGGCAGGCCTATAATATCGCGCGCGAGACGATGAGCCCCGCGCAGTCGGCTGCGCAGCTCGGCCTGATCGGGCTCATCCAGTTTTCCGTGCTGTTCGTGATGACGCCGTTCAGCGGCCTTGCTGCCGACAATTTCCAGCGCACCCGCGTCGCGATGGTGACGTTGAGTGGGCTGCTCTGCTGCGCTGCCGTGCTGGCGCTGGCGAGCTATGAAGGCTGGATCAGCCTGCCGCTCATGTTCTGCATCGCCGCTGTGCTGGGCCTGTGCCGCGCCTTTCAGGGGCCTGCGCTCAGCTCGCTCGCGCCCAATCTCGTCCCCAAGGACCTGTTGCCGCGCGCAATCGCCTTCAGCTCCATGTTCTGGCAGGCCGGCACCATCGTGGGTCCGGCCGTCGCGGGCTATGCCTATGCGCTAAAGCCGCATTATGCCTATATGATCAGCTCCGGATTGTTCTTCCTCGCGGTGATCTGCCTCATTCTCGTCGGCAAGGTCCATCAGGCACCGCCACAGCGCGATCGCCACCCGATCCGGCAGGTGATTGACGGCTTCAGCTATGTTCGCACCAACAAGTTGGTGCTCGGCGCGATCACGCTCGATCTGTTCGCCGTGCTGCTCGCCGGCACGACCGCATTGCTGCCCGTCTATGCCCGCGACATCCTGCATGTCGGATCGGCGGGTCTGGGCCATCTGGCGGCCGCGCCCGGCATCGGCGCGGGGCTGACGGCGCTGTATTTCTCGTTCCGCCCGATCCGCACCAATGTCGGCATGAAGATGATGATCTCGGTCGTGGTCTTCGGCCTTGCGACGATCACATTCGGCATCACCGCCTTCCTGCCCCAGCAAGTCGCGGTGCTCGTCGCGCTTGGCGCCATGGGCGTATGGGGCAGCGCCGACATGTTCTCGGTCTTCGTGCGCCAGTCGCTCATCCAGCTGCACACGCCCGACGAAATGCGCGGGCGCGTATCCAGCGTATCGATGATGACCATCTCGGCCTCGAACGAGCTCGGCGAAGCGGAGTCCGGCTTCCTCGCGGCCCTGATCGGCCCGGTTGCTGCCGTCATTCTGGGCGGCGCGGGTGCTATCGTCGTGACGCTCGCCTGGCTGAAACTTTTCCCCGAGCTCAGGCTTGCGCGAACCTTCGATCCGCCCGATCATCTGAACATGCAGGCGATTCCGCCCCAATCGTTGCAGGGCCAATCGCTTAAGAGCCAATCGACACCAGGAGAAACCCGATGAAGGCAGCATCCATCCTCGATACGATCGGCAATACGCCGCATATCCGGGTCAGCCGACTGTTCCCCGATGCCGAAGTCTGGATCAAGTCCGAGCGGGCTAATCCCGGCGGTTCGATCAAAGACCGCATCGCGCTCGCCATGATCGAAGCGGCTGAGAAAGACGGCAGCCTCAAGCCCGGCGGCACGATCGTCGAGCCGACTTCGGGCAATACCGGTATCGGCCTTGCGATGGTCGCGGCCGTGAAGGGCTACAAGCTGGTGCTGGTGATGCCGGAGAGCATGAGCCTTGAGCGGCGCCGGCTCATGCTGGCTTATGGCGCGACCTTCGACCTCACGCCTCGCGAAAAGGGCATGAAGGGCGCCATCGAGCGTGGTTTGCAGATCGTCGCCGAGACGCCGGGATCGTGGATGCCCCAGCAGTTCGAAAATCCCGCCAATATCGACGCGCATGTGAAAACCACGGCGGAAGAGATTTTCGCCGACTTCGCCGACACGCCGATTGACGCGATCATCACGGGCGTCGGCACCGGCGGCCATATCACGGGCGTCGCACAGGTGCTCAAGGCGCGCTGGCCCGGCCTCAAGGTCTTCGCGGTCGAACCCACATTGTCGCCGGTCATCAGCGGCGGCGCCCCCGGCCCGCACCCGATCCAGGGCATTGGCGCAGGCTTCGTGCCGACCAATTTGCACACCGCCCTGCTCGACGGCGTCATCCAGGTCGACCCGGCCGACGCCAAGGACATGGCACGCAAGGCCGCCACTGTGGAGGGCATGCTGATCGGCATCAGCTCGGGTGCGACGCTCGCGGCCATCAAGCAGAAGCTGGCTGAACTCCCCGCCGGTAGCCGCGTACTCGGCTTCAACTACGACACCGGCGAGCGCTATCTCTCGGTGCCGGACTTCTTGCCGGAAGCCTGATCGCGGGGCGCTGCGCCTCTCCGCGAAGGCCATTAACACTTACGTGCCCGGCCGGCCTGTAATGGGACGGTCGGTGTCACTGGCTGAACTACCTACCGATTCTGCATTGTCACGAGGGCCGCGCGTCCCCACATAGCGCGCCTTCACGCCCCCATATGGGACGACTCATGGCGACGCAGATGTTGACGGCACGGCGGCCCATTGCGGCCAGGGGGTGGATTGCTGCCGCCCTGATGGTGCTCGCCGTCATTGCACTGGGCATCGCGGTCTATCTGCAGCAGGGCAGCGCGAAATTCGGCCTGACCTCGCGCGCAAACCCGATGGCAGCCACCGTGCGACCGCCCAGCCCCGTCCCTGCCGTCGAGCCGCTGGAGTTGGACGCATCCAATCCCGACGAAGCGCGCGAGCTCAACGCGGCCATTCCTTTTTCGACCGATCCTAATCCCGCCGCTCGCCCCTTTCTCTTCAGCGGCGACGTCATGGCGCGCGACCGGGCGACCGACTGTCTCGCGGCGGCCATGCTCTATGAAGCCGGCGATGATCCGACCGGCGAGCGCGCGGTCGGACAGGTGGTGCTCAATCGCCTGAGACACCCGGCCTTCCCCAAGACGGTCTGCGGCGTGGTCTTTCAGGGGCAAGAGCGCACCACCGGCTGCCAGTTCACCTTCACCTGCGACGGCGCGATTGCGCGGCAACCAGCGGTGGCAGCCTGGGAGCGCGCACGCGGGCTCGCAGCGCAGATGCTGGCGGGCAGCGTCTTCAAGCCGGTGGGCATGAGCACGCATTATCACACCGACTGGGTCATGCCTTATTGGAGCACATCACTCGACAAGGTCGCGGCCGTCGACACGCATCTCTTCTTCCGCTGGGAGGGCTGGTGGGGCACGCCGCCCGCTTTCGCAAAGCAGGTCGCCATCACCGTAGAGCCGATCATCCAGAAGCTGGCGATGATCTCGCCCGCGCATCGCAATATGCCCGATCTGTTCGCGGCGGCTCCAAGCGCCTCGTCGCTGGTCGATGATAGTCGCGCGCCCAGCACGATCGGTGCTGACTGGATCGGCAAGCGCGTCGGCCCCGGCAAGCTGGTCGCCGTCGAGCAAGGCGGCAATGCTTTCGTGATGACGCTCGACAAGGGCGCCGATCCATCACGCTATGCCGATGCGGCCGCGCGTCTCTGCGCGGGCCGTGCGCAATGCCGCCTGCTGGCGTGGACTGATCCCGCAGCAACGCCGCAGAGCTTCCCGGTCGCCGAGGCAAGCCAGCCAAGCATGTCCTTCTCGTACATCCGCATCAAGGACAGCGGGCTGGAGCGCATCCTCTATAATTGCGCCGAATTCCCCGCGACACCGCGCATCCAGTGCATGACGCGTCGCGCTGGCAGCGCTGCGCAAACGCAGAAGCTGCTCGCCGACGAACAGGCCGGCCAGTCGAAGCTGAAGCTCGATGGTGCGAAGCCCGCTGCGGATATGAACCGGACGCAGACGCAACCGGCGCCGGCCGAACCAGCACGAGCGCGGTTAAAGGCAGATCTGTCCGCCGCGGCCGGCGCTCTGATTGCCGATCCATCCTGAGCTAAAAGTTCCCCAGCGCAGGCCGGGGAACAGCAATGTCACGCCGCCGTCAGGAACGCCTCGGGTGGCAGCGCCATCAGCGCCTCCGATCCACCCTCGATCTTGCGACGCAGCGATCCCGCATCCGGCATGATGCGCTCGGCGAAATAGCGCGCCGTCACCAGCTTGGCCTCGAGAAATGGTTTGTTACCCGTACCCGCCTGAAGCTGGGCCTGCGCCGCACGCGCCATTTTGAGCCACATGAACCCGGTCGCGACGATGCCCATGATGTGCATATAGCCATAAGCCGCCGCACCGGCATTATTGGGGTTCGCCATCGCGTTCTGCATGAGCCACATGGTCGCGGCCTGAAGCTGCTGATTGGCCTTTTCCAGCGCCTCGGCAACCGGGGCGACGGGCCCGTCCG
>Ga0247738_10000673_pt1 | contig 12456 bp, 12 predicted proteins | sample UWRJL013104B2_FD_180936 | JGI IMG/M metagenome (GOLD analysis project Ga0247738, IMG submission 180936) | Plant litter microbial communities from Arlington Agricultural Research Station in Wisconsin, United States - UWRJ-L013-104B-2 | ecosystem: Environmental > Terrestrial > Plant litter >...
AAACTTTTTGCTCGACCTTAATCTGACGGCTCGCATTGCCCGCGTCGCGGGCTCGCTGGAAGGCGTTCGCGTCATCGAGGTGGGTCCGGGCCCGGGCGGTCTGACACGGGCCCTCCTGGCCGAAGGCGCACGCGAAGTGATCGCCATTGAGCGGGACGCCCGCGCGCTACCGGCGCTGGCGCAGATTTCCGACGCCTATCCTGGCCGGCTCACGGTTATCCATGGCGATGCGATGGAAATGGACTATCGGGCGCTCGCGGACGGCCCGACGCGACTGGTGGCGAACCTGCCCTATAATATCGGCACGCCACTCTTGACCGGTTGGCTGACCATGGAGCCCTGGCCACCTTTCTTCGACAGCCTGACCTTGATGTTCCAGCGGGAGGTGGCCGAACGCATTTGCGCCAAGCCGGGCGACAATCACTATGGTCGCCTTGGCGTTCTGGCCGGATGGCGCACCGATGCGCGCATTGCATTCAATGTCGGACGCCAGGCCTTTGTGCCGGCGCCGGCCGTGACCTCGGCTGTGGTGCACCTCGTGCCGAAGCCCGTCGAAGAGGGCCTGCCGGTAAAGCTCCTCGAACAGGTGACGAAAGCAGCCTTTGGCCAGCGCCGGAAGATGGTGCGCCAGTCGCTGAAGTCTTTAGGTGTGCCGGTGGAAGGCTTGCTGGCCGCCGCCGGGCTCAAGGGCGATGAGCGCGCCGAGGAATTGCCGGTAGAAGCGTTCCTCAAGATGGCGAGGGCCCTGCCGGGCCTCCGCTGAAGTCCTGATCAGTCTGAAGGGCCGAGGGCGTCAATCTGGCTCTGCAGATCCTGGACGAAGCTCATGAGGTCGAGCTGACGCTCTCGCTTGAGGCGCGCGGAGGCGAGGATCGAGCGGACGCGCTGGACCGAGCTTTCAAGATCACTATTGATGATGACATAGTCATATTCACCGGCGTGATCGAGTTCGATGCGCGCGTTTCGCAGGCGCTTTTCGATGGTGCCGACGCTGTCCTGGGCGCGACGCTCGAGACGCGCACGAAGCTCTTGAATGGTTGGCGGCAGAATGAAGACGGTCACCATATCGGCGCGGCAATTTTCGTAGAGCTGCAGTGTGCCCTGATAGTCGACGTCAAAGAGAATGTCCTTGCCGGCGGCAAGCTGTTCTTCGACCTGGGCGCGCGGGGTGCCGTAGTAATTGCCGTGGACCTCGGCGGACTCGAGCAGGCCACCCTCGGCCTGCATGCGCTGGAAGGTCGGGACGTCGACGAAATAGTAGTGTGTGCCCTCGACTTCGTCACTCCGGCGCGCGCGTGTGGTGGCGGAGACGGAGAGGCGAATGTTCGGGTCCTGCTGGAACAGGGCACGGGAAATGGAAGATTTGCCGGCGCCTGATGGGGAGGCGATGACCAGCATGACGCCACGACGCTGAAAATCCATTGCCCACTCTACTCGATGTTTTGAACCTGCTCGCGTAATTGATCGATCACCGCCTTGAGGTCAAGGCCGATGGTGGTCAGTTCCACCGCGTTCGATTTCGAGCAGAGCGTATTGGCTTCGCGGTTGAATTCCTGCGCCAGAAAATCCAGCCGGCGCCCCACGGGCCCGCCCTGGGCAATCAGCTTGCGCGCCCCGGCGATGTGTGCGCGCAGACGATCGATCTCTTCCTGGATATCGGCCTTGGTGACCAGCAGCAGCACTTCCTGCGCAAAGCGCTCGGGCGCGATGTCGGTTTGCTGATTGAGGGCCTCGATCTGCGCCTTGAGACGGGCAGAAATCTGTTCGCGGTTGCGCGAAGGGTGGATCGCGGCGGCTTCGACAAGGACGGCGATCTGGTCGAGCTGATCGGAGAGCGTCGTGGCAATGCGGCTCCCCTCCTCCCGGCGTGACGCCTGAAGGGCAGAAAGAGCATTCTGCGCGGCCTCGGTCACGAGGGTTCCGACTGCCTCCTCATCGAGCGCATCTGCCTCCTCGAAGGCCAAGACGCCCGGCAGGGCGAGCAGGCCGTCGACACGCGGGGGCGCGACTTCCAGCCGCTGCGCGAGATCGTTGGCTGCAGCGATGATCGTTGCGAGGGCAGCTTCATTGACGGTGATAGGCTTTCCGGCCGCGCCTCGGTCAAGTGTCAGACTGACGTTGAGGGAGCCCCGGCTCAGCGCCTGGGAGAGCAATTGCCGCACTGGCAGATCAAAAACATCAAGACCCGGGGCAAACCGGGTTCGGATGTCGAGACCACGGCCATTGACCGATTTGATCTCGATGCGCGCGCGCAGGGCGCCATTGGCGGCCTCTGCGCGGGCGAAACCGGTCATGCTGGCCAGTGCGGCACTCATTGTGCCGGTGCTTCTTCGGCTTCCTCGGCTTCGAGCGCCTGGCGGGCGGCCTCAGCCTCGGCTTCCGCCTGTTCGGCAGCCTCGCGGGCGATCTGGCGATAGCGGGCGACGTTCTGCTGATGCTCGGCGTAGGTCTCTGCAAAAACGTGACCTTCGCGGGGGGTCGCCCCCTTGGCAACGAAGTAGATGTAGTTGTGGCTATCGGGATTGGCCACGGCCTTGAGGGCGTCAATTCCGGGATTGGCGATCGGCGTCGGCGGCAGGCGATCGATCTGATAGGTGTTGTACGGGGTCTTGGCCTCGATTTCGGAGCGGCGGATGCCGCGGTCGAGCGTCGATTGGCCAAGGGTGATGCCGTAGATGATCGTCGGGTCGGACTGCAGGCGCATATTGGTGCGCAGGCGGTTGACGAAAACGGCGGCGACCTGCGGCCGCTCGTCAGCGACGCCGGTTTCCTTCTCGACGATCGAAGCGAGAATCAGCATTTCGGCCGGCGACTGGAGCGGCAGGTCGGCCGCACGGGTTTCCCAGATTTCGGCGAGAGCCTGGGTCATTGCCTGCTGCATGCGCTCGAGGACGGCCTGGCGCGTATCGCCGGGCAAATAGTCGTAGCTGCCGGGCAGGATTGACCCTTCAGGCGGCAGGACATCGATGGTGCCGGTCAGGCGATCATCATCGCCCAGGCGCTGTACCACCTGCCAGGACGTCCAGCCCTCTGGAATGGTCACTGCGTAGCGAATTGGGGTGCCTTCGGTCAGCTCCCGGAAAATTTCCGACATGCTGGAATTGGCAGGAATGGTAAAATCGCCTGCCTTGACGACGGTCGATTTTTCGACCCGTTCGCCGAACTGGCGGAAAATGAAGGCGTTGGAGATCAGGCCCTGCTCCTCGAGGCGAGTCGCCGTGGAGGTCAGCGTATTGCCGCTCTCGACGCGGAAGACGCGATCTTCGGAAATGGGGCCATCGCCGTAATATTGTGAGGCGACGAAGAGGAACCCGCCACCCACGACCACCAGACCAATGACCAATAGGGTCAGAAGGGCGTTGAGAACATCAACCAGACCGTTGGATGAGCGGCGGCGGCGTTTGCGGCGGTCATTCATTGTGGGTCGTCACCTTCGCTGTCCGTATTGAGGGCAATACTGACCGTGTTGTGGTTCTGGCGCCAAACTGTGGCGACGCGCCCGCATTTTTTGCAATGGCCGGCCACAAAAACAAGGGGCACAGCGCGCGTCGGCGCGATGTGCCCCTCTTGAAAAGTGGAAAAGTCAGGCGACCTTGCGCATGACCAGCGTGGCATTGGTACCGCCAAAGCCGAAGCTATTGGACAGAGCCACGTTGATTTCCTTCTTGAGGGCCACCTTGGGAACAAGGTTGATCGGCGTCTCGACAGAAGGATTGTCGAGGTTAAGGGTCGGCGGAGCGATGCTGTCACGCATAGCCAGGAGGCAGAAAATGGCCTCGACGGAGCCGGCCGCACCCAGAAGGTGACCAATGGCAGACTTTGTCGAGCTCATCACCGCACGCCCGGCGGAATCGCCGAGAACACGGGTCACTGCGCCCAGTTCGATCTCGTCGCCCAAAGGCGTAGAGGTGCCGTGGGCGTTGATGTAATCGACCTCGCCCGGCGCAATGCCGGCGCGCTTGATGGCCGCGCTCATCGCACGGAAGCCACCGTCCCCATCGGGAGCCGGAGCGGTGATGTGGTAAGCATCGCCCGACAGGCCATAACCGATGATTTCGCCATAGATCTTGGCGCCACGCGCCTTGGCGCGCTCGTAATCTTCGAGAACGACGATACCGGCACCCTCGCCCATCACGAAACCGTCGCGATCCCGATCATAGGGGCGCGAGGCAGCGGCAGGATTGTCGTTGAATCCGGTCGAAAGCGCGCGTGCAGCGGCAAAGCCAGCGAGAGCCAGACGATTGACGCAGCTTTCGGTTCCACCGGCCACCATCACGTCCGCATCGCCCAGGGCAATGAGACGTGCCGCATCGCCAATGGCATGCGCGCCTGTCGAGCAGGCGGTGACCACCGAGTGGTTCGGCCCCTTGAGGCCGAAACGAATCGATACATAGCCGGACGCCAGATTGATCAGCCGTCCAGGAATGAAGAACGGACTGATGCGGCGCGGGCCCTTTTCATGCAGCGTTACGGAGGCATCGTAGATGCCGCCAATGCCGCCAATGCCAGAGCCGATCAGGACGCCGGTGCGTTCCTGCTCTTCCTGGGTCTTGGGCTCGACGCCTGCGTCCTGAATGGCCTGTGTAGCAGCAGCCATGGCGTAGACGATGAAATCGTCTACCTTGCGCTGCTCCTTGCTCTCCATCCACTCGTCGGGATTGTACTTGCCATCGGCATAGTCTCCCAAGGGCAGACGGTGAGCAATCTGACAGGCGATATCATCGACTTGAAATTCGTCGATACGCCTGGCCCCACTCTTGCCCGCAAGAATGTTGGCCCACGTGGCCTCCACTCCGCAACCAAGGGGCGTGACAAGTCCCATTCCGGTGACGACGACTCGGCGTAATTCCATGTCTCGACCTGATCCGTCCAGCTTAGCTGGTGGCCTTGGTCAAAAAGGCTACCGCATCGCCGAAGGTCTGGATGGACTCGGCGGCATCGTCGGGAATCTCGACCGAGAATTCTTCTTCGAAAGCCATAACCAGTTCGACCTGATCAAGGGAGTCTGCACCCAGATCGTCGATGAAGCTGGCCTTTTCGACAACCTTCTCGGCGTCCACATTGAGGTGTTCCACAACGATCTTGCGGACCCGATCAGCGACATCGCTCATATTTGACTTCCCTTTTCGAAATCTAGTTCGTTCGCTTCTTATTGGCGCGTAGCCAAATCTTCAAGCTGTGTTGGCTTGTCCGGCAATGTAAGCGGCCTTCTTGGCGCTCGCAAGGCACAGAGCAAGGGGTTAACGCGGCGGCGATTAACATGTTTCCATCGCCTTTGCCAGCGCCAGAAGGCCCGCTTTCCAAGGCTTTCGCCTCGAAAAGGCTAGATCATTGCCATTCCGCCGTTAACGTTCAGCGTATGTCCGGTGACATAAGCGGCCGCATCGCTGGCCAGAAACACGGCGCATGCAGCCACTTCCTGAGCCGTCCCAAGACGGCCGGCAGGGACGTTGGAGAGGATCGACTCGCGCTGTTTGTCATTCAATTCATCGGTCATCGCCGAGGCAATGAAGCCCGGAGCAATGGAATTGACGGTGATGTTGCGGCTGGCCACTTCATGAGCAAGCGCCTTGTTCATGCCGATCAGGCCGGCCTTGGAGGCAGCGTAATTGCCCTGCCCCGGATTTCCGGTGACACCGACGACAGAGGAAATGCCGATGATGCGCCCCCAGCGCTGCTTCATCATGCCCCGAAGGACGGCGCGGTTGAGGTGGAAGGCTGCGGTGAGGTTGATGGCGATCACCTCATCCCATTCCTCATCCTTCATGCGCATGAAAAGATTGTCGCGGGTGACGCCCGCATTGTTGATGAGAATATCGAGGCCACCCATGGCCGCCTCGGCGGCAGGGACCAGCTTGTCGACCTCGTCGAGCTTGGAGAGGTTGCATGGCAGGATCGGGCAATCCTTGCCGATTTCCTTGGCCGTGTCCTCGAGGGCGCCCGTGCGGGTACCCGAAAGCGCCACTGTGGCGCCGGCGGCAGCGAGGGCCTTGGCGATCTCGCGACCAATACCGCCGCTGGCGCCCGTGACGAGGGCCCGTTTTCCGGTGAGATCAAACATGTCTGCTCCTTGGTGGAGTAAGAGGGCCCCTGGCGAAAGCTTACGCCTGGGGATTGAGTTGGGCCACAAGGGCGTCGATGTCGGCCGGTGCGCCGATGGCCTGGGCGGCGACATCAGGTGCGATCCGCTTGGCAAGGCCGGTCAGCACCTTCCCCGCACCGATCTCGACCAGATTGGTGACGCCACCCTGACCAGCCAGCCAAGTGACGCTCTCGGTCCAGCGCACAACGCCAGTGACCTGCTCGATGAGGCGCTGGCGGATTTCGCCCGCGTCTGTGATGGGTGCGGCGAGAACGTTGGCGACGAGGGGCACCACTGGGCTCTTCATTTCCACTTCGCTCAGGGCGGCGGCCATGGCATCCGCGGCCGGCTGCATGAGCGAGCAGTGGAACGGGGCACTGACCGGCAGCTGCAGAGCACGCTTTGCACCGCGGGCCTTGGCGATTTCAATGGCGCGCTCGACGGCGCCGACGGCGCCGGAGATCACAACCTGGCCAGGAGCATTGTCATTGGCGACTTCACAGACCTCGCCCTGGCCAGCTTCAGATGCAACTGAGCGCGCGGTTTCAAGATCCAGGCCGAGCAGCGCCGCCATGGCACCATGGCCAACGGGCACGGCCTTTTGCATCGCCAGGCCGCGCGTGCGCAGCAGGCGCGCCGTGTCCGCCAATGTGAAAGTGCCGGCGGCACAAAGTGCGGAATATTCACCGAGCGAATGCCCGGCGACAAAGGCGGCATGATCGGCAAGGCGAATGCCGCGGGTTTCCAGCACGCGCATGATGGCCATGCTGACGGCCATGAGGGCGGGCTGAGCATTTTCGGTCAGGCGCAGAATATCTTCCGGGCCCTCGAAGAGAATTGCAGACAGGCGCTCGCCCAGGGCTTCGTCGACTTCGTGGAAGACGGCACGTGCCTCCGGAAAAGCCGTGGCAAGATCCTTGCCCATGCCCACGAACTGACTGCCCTGGCCCGGAAACGTGAACGCTATGGTCGACATCGTCCAACCCCCTTTTGAGATGGTCTCACGCTTGTCCGAGACCGGTTCAGGGGGCTTTGCAAGCAGTATGAGGCAGAGTCAAGGCATAGGAACAATGCCGCAGACCGCATGCCGACTTTTTTAACCGGGAATGATCATTGTTACAAATGGGGGCTTCGCCGCGGTGAATACCGCATCGAGCAGAGAGTGCCATGACTATGAATAGCCAGCCAGCGCGCCTCGTGCTGGTCGAATCGCTGGCAATCGGCGCCCTGGTCTTTGCGGCCTGCATGGTCGGGATCCAGACGCGCCTGCTGTTCTCCCTCGCCAGTATCTGGCCGGCCAATGCCCTGTTGTTCGGCGTGCTTATCCTGCGACCGTCGACGAATAATGGTGCGACCTGGGTTCTTTCCGGGCTCGGATATGTCGGCGCGGACCTGATTTCCCAGAGCCCGCTCGAAAATGCGCTGCTGCTCAATGGCACCAATCTTCTCGGCGTCAGCATTGGCGTGGCGGTGATGGATCGGTTGAGCCGAAGTGCGCAGTTCCTTACCCGGCCGCTCGATGCCGTCGCCACTATCGGTGTGATAATGCTCGCCTCCGCGGCAACGGGCACGGCTGGCGGCGCGATCGGGCCGATCCTCTTCGGCATGAATTGGGTCGAGAGCCTGGGGCTCTGGTTTTCGGCGGAACTGGTCAATTACACGATTTTCCTGCCGCCCCTGCTGGCATTGCTACGGAGGGACAGGCAGGCGCTGCGCTTTTTCTCGCGCAACGCCAACCAGCGTCGACACCAGCTGGCGGCGCTGAGTTCGCTGGCATTGTCCGTCGTGGTCATGCACTGGGCGGGCGGCCCTGGGGCGACCTCCTATATGATCCCTGCCCTGATCTGGTGCGCAGTGTGCTTCCGGCCATTCGCCTGTGCCATTCTGACCATGCTGATTTGCGTGTGGCTGCTCATCGCCGGGCCGTTGGGGCTGATGCCGCTCAACATCGATTTCTACAATGCCACCGACGCCTCTTCCTTCCGGCTGGGCGTAGGGATGATCGCCGGGGGAACACTTGCAGTGTCGATAATCAACAGCGCATGGCGGGCCGCACACGCCGCGCTGCTGGCGGTCGCCTCGCGTGATGCCCTCACCGGGCTCCTCAACCGGGGCGCCTTCATGGAGCGACTTGATCTCGCTTTTTCGAGGCGCGCGCAGGCGCCATTCGCCGTGCTGATGGTCGATGTCGACCACTTCAAGGCGATCAATGACACCCATGGCCATCCGGCCGGCGACGCAGTGCTGCGCACGATGGCGCGGTTGCTGACCGACAATCTTCGTGATGGCGACATTTGCGGTCGCGTGGGCGGAGAGGAGTTCGCACTGATCGTGAGCGGCACCGCAAAGAGCGAGGGCCTGGCCGTTGCCGACCGCATCCAGAGTGCTGCACGGCAGATGACAACCCAACTGGACGATGGGTTTGTCATCCAGGCCACCCTGAGCATCGGGGTCGGAGACAGCGCGGCCCACACCAGCGTGGATCAATTGCTGGTGGAAAGCGACAAGGCGCTTTATGCAGCCAAGCATGGCGGGCGAAACCGGGTAGCTGTCGCAGACGCGGCCCCTGCTCTTGTGTGATTGCGCAAGAGAACTGCAAACTTGCCTTGACTGGCATTCTGCTCTATAGCGCGCCCAGCAATTCGTTTGGCCGGGGGCTGAACGGAGGGTTTTTGCTTTGGCAAAGACAGGATTTTCTGATCCGGCCTCCCGTGTTCCCGCTCTTTGCAAGACTGCTTTGACGCCTTTCCGGCTTCAAGGAGGCTCCGCGCCAGGCATTGCGTATCGAAACCACAAGGAAGGCGCATTCATGGCCCTCTACGAACACATCTTCCTGGCGCGCCAGGACGTTTCCCAGCAGCAGGTCGAAGAACTGACCACTGCCCTGACCGAGATCCTCGCCCAGGGCGGCGGCAAGGTCACCAAGAACGAATATTGGGGCCTCAAGGGCCTCTCCTACCGCATTCGCAAGAATCGCAAGGCGCACTACACGCTGCTCAACCTCGACGCTCCGGCGACTGCCGTTGCCGAGATGGAACGCCAGATGCGCATCAATGAAGACATTCTGCGCTTCATGACCGTTCGCGTCGACGAGCTTGAAGAAGGCCCATCGGCCATGATGCAAAAGCGCGATCGCGATGACCGCGATGGTGGTGGCCGTGGTGATCGTGGTGGCCCGTCGGGCGACCGTCGTCCCCGCCGCTTCTAAGATAAGGAACGAAAAGCCATGGCTATCAAAGACCTTACCACTTCCCAGGCCCGCCGCCCGTTCCAGCGCCGTCGCAAGACCTGCCCGTTCTCGGGTGAAGGCGCGCCAAAGATCGACTACAAGGACGTGCGCCTGCTGTCGCGCTACGTCTCCGAGCGCGGCAAGATCGTGCCGAGCCGCATCACTGCCGTTTCTGCAAAGAAGCAGCGTGAACTGGCTCGTGCCATCAAGCGCGCCCGCTTCATCGGCGTGATGCCCTACGCCGTAAAGTAAGCTCCGCAATAGCGAAGCATCGTTGGGGTCGCGAAATCGTTCGCGGCTCCTAACCGTTCCCAGAGGACGGGACAGCCCAAAGGAAAAAGACATGAAAGTCATTCTGCTCGAGCGCATCGGCCGCACCGGTACCATCGGCGACGAAGTCACCGTCAAGGACGGCTTTGCCCGTAACTACCTGCTGCCACAGGGCAAGGCCCTGCGCGCCACCGAAGCCAACCGCAAGCGGTTCGAATCGGAACGCGCTCATATCGAACAGCGCAACGAAGAGCGTCGCAACACCGCTGCCGGCATTGCGGAAGGCCTCAATGGCCGCACCGTCATGATCATCCGCCAGGCAGGTGAAACCGGCCAGCTCTATGGTTCGGTCGCAGCCCGCGACATCGTGGAAGCCCTCGCAGCCGACGGCTACACCGTGCAGCGCAACCAGGTCGACCTTGCCGACCCGATCAAGACGGTCGGCGTGCACGCTGTTGCCCTGTCCCTGCACCCAGAAGTCGCAGTCTCGATCACCGTCAACGTCGCCCGCTCGGCCGACGAAGCCAGTCGCCAGGCTGCCGGTGAAGACGTGAGCGTGCACACGTTCGAAGCCGACGAAGACGGCGATTTCGCCGCCGGCCAGAAGGACGCTGCTGCCGAAGACCGGTTCGAAGAGTAGTCTTCGTTTCTGTCCTGAGATTGAAAAGGCCGGACATTTGTCCGGCCTTTTTTTTCGGCGCCATCCCGAGCGGAGACAAATAGCGGACGGTCCCTCCCCTCGCTGGGAATGAGGAAAGCATCGGCGCTCCCCAGGGATGACCCGAGGGCGACTCAGCCATTGGCACGCCATGTTTGGGGTGCAAGAGTGGGCATGATTAATCCCCGTTGATCACAGAGTTAACGCGGAACAAGCAAGCTATTAACCCCTCGTAGGCTAGGGCGTGAGACTCTGGCCGCCATGGCGTGGTTAGAAAGGTTAACAGAGCTCCCGAGGACCCCGATGGCTGAGATCGCACGGCTCCACCCTGCCGAAGACAAATCCTTCCGCGTCGCTCCCCACAATGTGGAGGCAGAACAGGCTCTGCTGGGCGCCATACTGATCAACAATGAAGCGTTTTACCGCGTAGCGGACTTTCTCGAGCCCGAGCACTTCTACGAGCCGGTGCACCGGAACATCTACGAGATCACGGGCAAGATCATCCGCGCCGGCAAATCCGCCGACCCCACCACCATCAAGACCCATCTGCCGGACCAGCTGCTGCCGGAAATGACGATGGCGCAATATCTGGCGCGTCTGGCCGCCGAGGCCACGACCGTCATCAACGCCGCCGACTATGGTCAGGCGATCTACGACCTGGCCATCCGGCGGAACCTGATCCTCGTAGGCGAAGAGATGGTGACGGTCGCCTATGATTCGGACGTCGAAATGACGCCGAACAAGCAGATCGAAAAGGTCGAGGGCGAACTCTTCCAACTCGCCGAGAAGGGCCGTTATGACGGCGGCTTCCTCAGCTTCGGCACGGCGCTTAACGCTTCGATCAAGATGGCAGGGGAAGCCTTCCAGCGCGATGGCGGCCTCTCAGGCGTGGCGACGGCGCTGCACGACCTCGACCGCCAGATGGGCGGGCTGCAGCGCTCTGACTTGATCGTGCTCGCCGGCCGCCCGGCCATGGGCAAGACTTCGCTCGTGACCAATATCGCCTACAACGTTGCCAGCGCCTGGAAGGGCGAGGTAACGCCGGACGGACACAACAAGACCGTCGATGGCGGGATCGTGGGCTTTTTCAGCCTCGAAATGAGCTCCGAGCAGCTGGCGACGCGTATTCTGGCGGAACAGGCCGAGGTTTCGTCTTCCGATATCCGTCGCGGCCGCATCCACGACAGCCAGTTTGCCAAGCTGGTCGACGTCTCCAACATGATGAGCAAGGTCCCGCTGTATATCGATGACACCGGCGGCCTGAGCGTCGCCCAGCTGGCGGCTCGAGCGCGGCGCCTCAAGCGCCAGAAGGGGCTCGATCTGCTCATCGTGGACTATTTGCAACTGCTTTCGGGCTCGTCGAAAGCCTCGAGCCAGAACCGCGTGCAGGAACTGACCGAAATCACCACGACGCTCAAGGCGCTGGCCAAGGAACTGGAAGTGCCGGTGATTGCGCTCTCCCAGCTCTCCCGCCAGGTCGAGCAGCGCGACGACAAGCATCCGCAACTGGCGGATTTGCGCGAATCGGGTTCTATCGAGCAGGACGCCGACGTGGTGATGTTCGTGTATCGCGAGGAATACTACCTCAAGAACAAGGAGCCCAAAGAGGGCACGCCAGAACACATCACCTGGCAAGGGGAAATGGAACAGGTGCACGGCAAGGCCGAGGTCATCATCGCCAAGCAGCGCCACGGCCCCACGGGTACGGTGCAATTGAGCTTCGAGGCGCAGTATACCCGCTTCGGCAATCTGGCCAGGGCAGACTATCTGCCAGAACGCATGGAATAAGAATGAAGCTGACCTCTGGGCTTGGTGGCCAGTTGACCGTAGATCTGGGTGCGCTGGCCAAGAATTGGCGCGCCCTCGACAAGGTGAGTGCAGGGGCGCTCACAGCCAGCGTGGTCAAGGCCGACGCCTATGGCACAGGCATCGAAATGGCCAGCAAGGCACTTTACGCGGCCGGCGCACGGTTCTTCTTCGTGGCGACGCCCGACGAGGGAATTGCCGTGCGCACGACCCTGCCCGATGCCCATATCTTCGTGCTCGGCGGGCTCTATCCAGGCGCGGCCAATCTCTATATCCGCCAGAGCCTGATGCCTGTGATCGGCTCGATGGACATGCTGGAAGAATGGCTGGCCAAATGCGTGGAACGCAACGAGGCCTATCCTAGCGCCTTTCACTTCGACACCGGCATGAACCGGCTGGGATTCCGTCTCA
>Ga0247738_10000674_pt1 | contig 12456 bp, 7 predicted proteins | sample UWRJL013104B2_FD_180936 | JGI IMG/M metagenome (GOLD analysis project Ga0247738, IMG submission 180936) | Plant litter microbial communities from Arlington Agricultural Research Station in Wisconsin, United States - UWRJ-L013-104B-2 | ecosystem: Environmental > Terrestrial > Plant litter >...
AAGGACAGCGTCGTTATGTGGAGAGTTTATCATCCTATGCGCGACAGTTTTTAGGCAGATTAGACAAACCAAAAGTAGAATATATTAAAGGTATTGCTCCGGCAATTGCCATTGAGCAAAAAGTAAATACAACAAACGCTCGTTCTACTGTTGGAACTTCAACTGAAATCTACGATTATATCAAACTTTTATTCGCCAGAATTGGTCGTACTTATTCGCCAGTTTCAGGTCAGGAAGTCAAAAAAAATACCGTTACCGATGTTGTTTCTGATGTAAAAAATTTCGAATTAGACAGCAAATGGCTTTTACTTTCTCCTATTCATCTTGAAGAAGGACGTCAACTCGAGGACAAACTTAAAGTACTTCTACAACAAGGTTTTGCGCGTATTTTGGTTGATAACGAAATGGTACGTCTGGACGAGTTTACGCCAACAGATCTTCATAAATTAGACAATAAAGATATCTTATTGATCATTGACAGAATTGTTGTTAAGGATCAAGAAGAATTCTACAATCGTCTTGCAGATGCCGTGCAAACAGCATTTTTTGAAGGAAAAGGAATTTGTTATCTTCAGGAATTAGGTACAGATAAAAGATTCTCATATTCTAATAATTTTGAATTGGACGGAATTACATTTCTGGAACCAAACGTGCATTTATTTAGCTTTAATAATCCGTATGGAGCTTGCCCGGTTTGCGAAGGCTACGGAAATATTATTGGTATTGATGCTGATTTAGTTGTTCCAAATACCTCTTTATCCGTTTTTGAAAGTGCTATTTATCCTTGGCGAGGCGATAGTATGAGCTGGTACAAAGACGAATTGGTAAAACACGCCTATAAATTTGATTTCCCAATTCATAAACCCTATTTCGAACTTTCAGATGAACAAAAGGAGGTTATCTGGACAGGAAACAAATATTTTCAGGGTTTAAACGGTTTCTTTAAAGAACTTGAGGAAAAAAATTATAAGATTCAGAATCGTGTGATGTTGTCTCGCTACCGCGGAAAAACAAAATGTCACGCTTGTCGCGGAAAACGTTTACGAGAAGAAGCTTCGTATGTAAAAATTGGCGGCAAAACCGTTTCTGATTTAGTTGATTTACCAATTAAACATTTGGTTACTTTTTTCAAAAATCTTGAACTGAATGTTTACGAACAACAAATCGCAAAACGTTTAATGCTTGAGATAAACAATCGTTTATCATTTTTAACAGAAGTTGGTTTAGATTATTTAACCTTAAACAGAAACTCTGCCACACTTTCGGGAGGTGAATCGCAACGTATAAATCTGGCAACTTCATTGGGAAGCAGTTTGGTTGGTTCGATGTATATTCTCGACGAACCAAGTATTGGTTTACATCCAAAAGACTCTGAACGACTGATTAAAGTTTTGCTTTCACTTCGTGATTTAGGTAATACGGTGATTGTCGTTGAGCATGACGAAGATATTATGAAAGCTGCCGATATGATTATCGATATTGGTCCGGAAGCTGGAACTTTTGGAGGAAATCTTGTTGCGCAGGGAACTTATGATGAAATTTTAAAATCAGAATCTTTAACCGCTAAATATTTAAATGGAGATTTAGAAATTTCAGTTCCGAAGAAAAGAAGAAAATTCAAAAATCATATTGACATTATTGGCGCCAGAGAAAACAATTTAAAAAATATTAATGTAACCTTTCCTTTGGATGTTTTAACGGTAATTACCGGAGTTTCAGGAAGCGGAAAAAGTACCTTAATTAAGAAAATTTTGTTTCCGGCAATGCAGAAAAAACTGGAAAGTGCTGCCGAAAAAGCGGGTCAGTTTAGCGATATAACAGGTTCCTTTTCGCAAATAAAACATATTGAATACGTTGATCAAAACCCAATTGGAAGAAGCTCAAGATCGAATCCTGTAACTTACATTAAAGCGTATGATGACATTCGTGATTTGTATGCCAAAGAAAAATTATCCAAAATAAGAGGTTATCAGGCCAAACATTTTTCTTTTAATGTAGATGGAGGCCGATGCGAAACCTGTAAAGGAGAAGGCTCTATAAACGTCGAAATGGTATTTATGGCCGATGTTTCGTTGCCATGTGAAACTTGTGGAGGAAAACGTTTCAAGAAAGAAATTCTGGAAATTAATTTTGACGAAAAAAACATCAACGATATTCTGACAATGACTATTGATGATGCTATTGTTTTTTTCGAAAAAAATAAACAAACCAAAATCACTCAAAAATTACAGCCGCTTCAGGATGTTGGTTTGGGATATGTGCAATTAGGACAATCTTCTTCTACTCTTTCCGGTGGTGAAGCACAGCGTATTAAACTGGCTTCATTTCTGGTAAAAGGGGCTACAAAAGACAAAGCTTTATTTGTTTTTGATGAACCAACTACGGGTTTACATTTTCATGACATCAAAAAGTTAATGGCTTCGTTTGATGCACTAATTGAAAAAGGACATTCTATAATTGTAATTGAACACAATCTTGACCTGATAAAATGTGCAGACTGGATTCTTGATTTAGGTCCTGAAGGAGGTGAAAACGGTGGTTATTTATTAGCAGCCGGAACTCCTGAAGATATTGTAAAAGTAAAAGAATCTGTAACAGGAATTTATTTAAAAGATAAACTTTAATAATAAATTCCAAATTAAAAATTCCAAATTCCAACCATCACGCTCTTATTCCTGCAAGGTTTCCAAAACCTTGTAGGTATTACAATATTTAGATTTTAAACTTTATGTGTTTTAAATCTATACCTACAAGGTTTTGAAAACCTTATAGGAAAGCAAATCTTATTTTAAGGATATTTCCAAATTAAAAAATTCCAAATTCCAACAGCGTAATTATCCTATTGGAATTTGGAATTTAATTTTTGAAATTTAATTTCTTTTAAGCAACCAAACATCTTTCTTCAAACGGCAAACCATCCTCGTCAATAGCAACCAGTATTTTTTTCTTTTTTGATGCTTCCAAAGTAAGGTAAAGCCATGCAAATGACCATAATCCTAAGGTCAGGCAAAAAATGGTAAAATTCAGACCATGATTAACGACCTTTCCTCCTTTAGAAAGAACTGCAAAAAGCAATTTGTCATTTCTTTCTTCAAGCGTAAATCCATTGTGAACTTTATTTGATATCATATTAGAAAATACCTGTAAGCTCTGTTCCTGACTAAGGTGACTTTTTTTCATAATTATCAAATTAAAATTAATCCAACTATTACTATAATTGTATGTTTTGGTAAAAAACTATCAGTAATGCTCTCTAAATAAAAACATTACAACTTTACTTTTATTGCATTTTATAATATATTTTATATTTAATGAATCAAAGCAATGATAAATTCTTATATAAAATTAATTTTTATAATAGTAATAACAAAACAACCACTGTTAAAATTTTAAGATTTCAATCTGTACCCCAGCACTTTAACCTTTATTTTTAATACTAAAGGACGGCGCTTCGTAATCTTTTCCTAAATAATTCTCGGGAATCGTTGTTGTATTTCCGTCTCTCAGAGCATTATAATGTGGCGACATAATTTCAATACCCGCAGCATTAAAGGAGTCCTGTATGTTTTGATGCAGGGAAGAATAGATTCTGGGTTGCTTTGTAGGTTCTTTTGTATAGACATTTATTTGATAAGAAACATAAAAATCATCCAAACTGGTTTGCAGTACAAAAGGCTCCGGTGTTTTCTCTGTCAGATCTGTTTTTAATGCAGCCTCGATTAACGCTTTATGAATAGCTGCCCACGGAACATCATAACCAATCGTAACAGTTGTATGAATTAAAAGACCATTTGTAGCCTGTTTTGTATTTGCAGAAAAATTGGTTGAAGTACTTGATAAAACGGTCGCATTTGGTATTGTTATGTCTTCAAATTTTGGTGTTCTTATTCGGGTTACTAATGCTGTTTTTTCAATTACTTCTCCGCTTACATCGCCAATTTTAATAAAGTCGCCAATTTTAAACGGACGCATATAAGTGATTACCAATCCCGCAACCATATTTGCAATCGCATTTGAAGATCCTAATGAAAATAAAACCCCAACAAATACAGAAACACCTTTAAAAATTGGAGAATCAGATCCTGGTAAATACGGAAAAATAATAACGAGCATAAAAGCATACATTAATAACCGAATGATATTGAATGTTGGCATTGCCCAATCGTTATAAAAACCATCTATTTTTATGTTTTCTTTTTTTATCTCATCAAAAAAGAACTTAATGATTTTTATAGAATATCTAAAAATGATTATAATAACTATTATTGTTACCAAACTTGGCAGGAAACCAACAAATCCCATTATGGCTAATTTTGCAGGGGTTAAAATCCAACGCAATAAAGTTGTGGTATAAGCTTCTGTAGCAGGAAAAATGCTAAACAGTACAGGCAGCGAAAAATAAACTATTAAAATCAAGGTGAAGATTTTAATAAAGCCAAACAAACGCATCAATAAAAACTGCTGCTTATGTGGCGAAAGAATATTAATATTGTTATAATTAAAGCCTTTAAAATACCTGTCGCTATTTTTTAAAATATAAAGTTTTATACGATCGAAAATCTTTCCAACCAAAAATAAAACGACTCCAATAATTAAAATTAATAACGCTGTATATCCAAATCGTTTAGGTAATTGCGAATAGTTTTCATTTTGATAAATAACTGCTTTTTTGATCAAATTCAGATTTCGTTTTGCAATATAAGCAGCAGTTTGATTTTCGATTTTTGCATCAATATTCAAAATAGACATGATAATAAAATCGCCTTTGTACGTGATATCCTGAGAAATATCTGAAGGAACAACTACAAGAGAATCTGATTCAAAAAAAGAATCATGATAAAGTTTTCTGATTTTTTCTGTAATAGCATTTGCCCTGTTCTCTGCAGAAAAAGAACCAACTTTATTATAAACATAAAAAAGTGTGTCCTTAAAAGGAGAAACCGGATATCCTTTTAATGCAACAGTTTTCTGTACCGTTTTTATGGTATCATTTTGGGCAATAGCGAAGGAAGAAAATAAAACAACAAACAATACTAGAAAACAAAGTAATTTATTTTTCATATTCTGCTATAAATAAGTTAGTTATCCTTCTAACAAATATAAAACAAAATAGAATTGAATTTAGACTACTTTTTGTTTTCTCAATAAAATCGTACTAAATTTTAAAACCTACTTTTCTTAAAAGCATATCAATAACCTTGTTGATATCCGGAGAAATATCAAATTTATAGTTTAAATAAACATACAAAATAGTTACTAAGATTGATTTTAATGCTATACTGATTAATTGATAAAACGGGAATTCCCAAAAGTAAAACATTAAAAATAATGCAAAAGTTAACAGCATTGAATAAATCGTTTCTTTAGAAAAAGGATATAAATCAAGCTTTTTTACCACAAAAAGCAGCTTTGCCAAACTGTATAATGTAATTGATAATAAAGTCGCAAATGCAGAGCCTGTAATTCCAAAAATTGGAATAAAAATCATATTTAAGACTATTGTTAAAAACACTAATAGCAGTCCTAAATACAATACCATTCTGTAATATTTTGTATTAAAAATAATAGCGTTATTGTTTCCTAATATCAAATCGAAATATTTCGATAAACCAATCATAAATACAACTGAAATTCCTCCGCTGTATTCTTTTGGAACTAATTCATACAATTGATTGATATTTACAAAAATGCATAACATTACATAACCACCAACCATCTGTAAATTTATTGATGTCTTTTTATATAGGTCATTCAATTCGTCATGTTTGTTGTCGTGCATTAATTTTGCCGTAATCGGATATACAATTTGGTGCATCGCTCGACTTGGAACCGAAATTACCAAAGCAATGTAAGTTGCGACAGAATAATAGGCAATATTTTCAATTTTCATGTATTGATTCAGCATCAATTTATCGCCATCTAAAAGTAAATTAGCCACACTTCCCGAAAGAATAATGAAGAAAGTGTACTCCATAACATCTTTTACATTCTGAGGAATATTAATCTGAAACTTAGGCTTTTTAATGTAAAATGCATAAAACATGGTTATTAAAAACGCAATAAAATATATCGCTGCCGTTAAATAAACAAACTGCACTAATGTTATCCAGTCAAAATATAAACCTACCAAAGCTACTGTCGAGAATAATCTTAAACCAACTTCTTTAATAAAATTTCCAAAAACAGAGTGCATATGAACCCGTGCCCAGGCATAAAAAATCTCAAAATACGCCATGCAAATTCCAATAAACGGAATTAAATACATAAACTCTTTTACAACAGGGTTTTCCTTAGAAACAAAAGCGGTAATATCATCAAAGAAAAAGATCCCGATGATTCCTAAAGGAATACACATTAAAACGGGAAACAAAGCTGTAAAGGACAGAAACTGCTCTCTTTCCTCTTCTGTTTTATACTGAGAATAAAATTTTACCAGCGTATTTTGCATTCCAATGGCAAATAAAGGCATAATAACATTTGCTGCCGAAAGAATATAGTTGGTTAAAGCATAATAAGTTGCACCTAAAAAAACAGGATATAAATAAAGTGTATTAATGGCTCCAATACCGAAACCTATATAAGTAATTATAGTATTTTTGAAAGACTGATTTAAAACAATACCCATGTTTTTTGATTGCAGATTTTAGATTGTAGATTTTTAATTTCCTACTCTCTTATGAATTTTTAAAATTATTATTGCTTTTTGATATTGTTGTTATTGCTTTTTACTTTATCAATTGTGCTAATTGTTTGGTGAGGTTTTTTCGTGAATATTGTTGCAAACCAACGCCATTAGACTGTAATTTTCCTTCCAAAAACTGATTATAAAAGTCCAAAATTACACTTTTTAATTTCGCTTTTTCAGAATAATCAAAAAATACTCCTGTATTTGTTTCTTTTATAATATCTGCAAAATCAGAACCTTGCGGCCCAATAGCAATTATTGGTCTGTTTGAAACCATATATTCAAACAATTTACCCGGAATAATACTTTTCGTATCTTCAGAATTAATTTCGATTAAAAGTAAAACCTGTGACTTTTTTTGATGAGCAATTGCTTCATGATGCGAAACATAACCTAAAAGATTCAAATATTCCCTTAAATTAAATTGCGAAATAGCATCTAAAACTTCCTGACTCACAGCACCAATTAATTTAATTTCTAAATGCGTTTTAAAATCAGGGATTTCGTTTAGTAATTCAACCAGACATTCCCATAAAAAAGGAGGATTTCTATCTGATAAAAAGGAACCGATATGCGCCAGAGTAAATTTGATATCTAAAGTTTGCTTCTCTACATTTTCGATATCATAACCGTTTGTAATTACCGAAATTGGTTTGTTGGTAATCGCTTCAAATTCAGCTTTGGTCGTTTTGCTGGTTACAATAATTGTGTCGGCAGTATTTAATACTTTACTTTCTAATTTTTTATGTTTTTTAGCAGCATAATTTGACAAACGCAATGCTTTATGATAGCCAATTGTTGTCCACGGATCACGAAAATCAGCAAACCATTTTACATTTAATTTTTCTTTTAATTCTAAACCAATTAAATGCAAACTATGTGGCGGGCCAGACGTTACAATGGTGTCAATATTATTTTCCCTGATGTATTTTTCGAGATAAGACACAGATGGTTTTACCCATAAAACACGGGCATCGGGAATAAAAAGATTTCCGCGAACCCATAAAAATGTTTTATCCAGAAAGGTTTGTTTTTTCTTTTGGGGAAAAATTCCTGAACTGATTTTCTTGGTTTTATTCTTCGAAAAAAAAGAAGCTAATTGATAAGGTTCTAAAATTTTATTTTTAAGAATAATTACTTTATCTGAAATTTGACTAACTAAACCTTCATCAATAATTGGATATGTTGGATTTTCCGGAACATAAACAATTGGCTGAACATCAAATTCAGGCAAATATTTTACAAATTTTAACCAACGCTGTACGCCGGGACCCCCGGCAGGCGGGAAATAATAAGTAATGATTAAGAGTTTTTTTTGTTCCATTTGGTTTATTCCGTTTCGCAGAGATTCACAAAGATTTCGCTAAGCTTCACAAAGATTTTTTTTAAATTTCTTTTGTGTATCTCTGTGAAAGCTTTGTGTATCTCTGTGGAATTATTGTTACACAAAGTTTCGCAAAGGTTTCACGAAGATTTGCAGAGTTAAAACTGAGACTATTTACTAAGACTGTTCAGTATACTTCTTTCTATTCTCAAAATAAATACCCCCAATTAAAAGCAACAACATTCCAATTGAACTTGCTAATGCAATCGTTCCACCGGTTTTTACAACTTGTGGCTCAAATTTAAATTCGATAGTGTGTTTTCCTCCCGGAACTTCCATCGCTCTTAAAACGTAATCTACAGGAAAATGATCTGTCAATTGTCCGTCAACATAGGCGTTCCATCCATTTTTATAATAAATTTCAGAAAATACCGCTAACCCATCTTTTTTATTATCTGATTGATATTTGATGTAGTTTGGTTTGTATTCCACAACTTTAATAGTTCCGGTAGTATCCCATTGTTTTTTTAATCTGGCACTTTTAAATTTACCTTCATAATCATGAACATTAAAAACCGCAACATTTTTTGTATCGATTTTATCTAATGCTTTCATAACATCATCTGGCTTGTTTACTAACTTTAGCGAACTTACAAACCATGCATTTCCATTTGCATCTGGATTTGCAACAGGAACCTCATTTCCTTCTTTATTAGTTTGAATTACATACTTAACATTTAACATATTAAGTACTTCAATATTTCCTTTTTGAATTTGATAATCCATTAATTGCTGCATTCTTCGTGGTCTTACAGCACTATATCCTCCAATTGTTTTATGAAAATAAGAAGATCTTCCTTGCAATTGTCCTTGCACATCAAATACACGATATATTGATTTGTCTTCTAAAATTTTGGTATCAATAGGAGTTTCCTGAAATGGAGATGCAATTTGAACCGGACTCACAAAATCTTTTGCAGAAACATATCTTTTATCCACAAAAAACAAATCGAAAATCATCAAAAGTCCAACAATGATTAAAGTAGTATTTTGTGAAAATTTATTTTTGATGAACAACCATAAAATTCCAAATGTTACTACAATAAAAAATCCGGAACGCAATAAATCAGCAGAATACAAACTCTTTCTGTCGTCTTTTAAAGCATCAACAAAAGCTGGTCCGTAACTTTCCATATATGCACTGTCGCTCATTCCCGTAAAATGAAAAAATCCTTTGGCAACTACCAGAATAGCAATAACTCCCAAACCAAAAACTCCAGTTTGAAGTAGTGCTTTCTGCTGTAATTTTGGTTCATCTTTAAACTTGAAAAAAGATTGTAATCCCATAACAGCAAGTACAGGAATACATAATTCTAAAATAACCTGAATAGAAGAAACTGCCCTGAACTTATCGTACATTGGAACATATTCTATAAAAAAGTTAGTTAGTAATGAGAAATTTTTTCCCCAGGAAAGCATCAATGTAAATAACGCACCTGCCAGAAATACATATTTTATTTTTCTATCATCTATAAATAATGCTAAAACCGCCAGAAAGAAAACTACAACCCCAATATAAGCCGGTGCAGAAACAATTGGCTGGTCTCCCCAATACGTTGGCATTCCGGAAACGAAATCTTGTGCCTGATCTGATGGAACTCCCTGCTCAATCATAAACGAATACATACGGCTATCAGTTCCAACATTTTCATGGCTGGATCCTCCAAAAATTCTTGGAGCAATTAAGTTCAGACTTTCTGCAATACCATAACTATACTCTGTAATATAATCTGTTGTCATGGAAGCAGTTGTTTGATTTTTAGATCCGTCTGGATTAAAAGTCAATTCGCTTTTATCACGAATACTAAATTTAGCATATTCGCTTGTCGCCATTAAATTAGTCGCATTCGCACCAATAGCAACAATCCCTGCTACTGCCAAAACTCCAAACGATATTAATAATGGCTTATATTCTTTGTCTTTAATAAATTGAAAAGTAAAATATCCTGAAAGAATTAATAAGAATATCAACAGATAATACGTCATTTGAAAGTGGTTTGCATTCACTTCAAGTGCAACTGCAAACATAGTGAGTAAGCCTCCCCAAATGTATTTTTTCTGAAAAACAAGTATAAAACCGGCAATTACAAGCGGCATATAAGCAATAGCATGCGCTTTTGCATTATGACCAACTCCTAAAATAATAATTAAATAAGTAGAAAAACCAAACGCAATTGCTCCAATAAATGCTTTTAGCGGATCTGTTTTTAAAACTAATAACAATCCATAAAAACCGAGGAAATATAGAAATAAATAATCTGCAGGACGTGGTAAAAAACGTAAAGCATCATCTAGTTTACCTACATAATCATTCGGGTAATTTGCCCCTAACTGATACGTTGGCATTCCGCCAAAAGCCGAATTTGTCCAATAAGGTTCAGTATGTTCTGCAGCTCTAAAATCATTTTGTTCCTTTGCCATTCCGGTATATTGTGCAATATCGGACTGGAAGATTTGTTTTCCCTGTAAAACCGGGTAAAAATAAATTAAGGAAACGAGAATAAAGCCCAATATAACAAGGGCATGCGGATAGAACTTATTTACTATTTTCAATTTAGGTTAGTTTAGGTTAAATGATGATTCCTATTATTTAGGGCACAAACTTAATCTATTTCTTCGTAATCAACATAATCACCCACTTTTTTGGTTTCGCGTGGATTTTTTGCGTTAGCAGTATTAATGATTATTTCATCATTATTGTTACGAGTTTTTTGCCAGCTATTATCCTGACTATATTGTTGTTGTTTTTGAAAATTCTCTCCTGCTTTTTCAACCGCTTTTTTTACCAATACAGGCAAAAAGATTCTGGCTAAAAATTTAAAAATATAATAAAATGCTATCATGTATACAATAGCTTTTATTAAACCTGAAAAAGATGCTTCTTGCATGATCATATAATTTTTTTCCAAAATTAATAAATCCATTGTTTAAAATTAAAATATGAATCTTAAATAAATAATAAAATATGTACATTTGAAATGCGTTATATCTTTTTAATCCCAAAAACAGATTTATGTTAAAAATTAAATACCTACTTATTGCATCTCTTTTTTTTGCACCACAATTATTTTTTGCGCAATATACGGATGTTATTAACTCAAACAGGCCAGGTGAAACGATGTCTGCCTATGCAGTTGGAAAATCAGTAATTCAGGCCGAAATTGGCATTTACGGCATTAAGGAAAAACACGATTTACTAAATTATGACGCAAGTGGTTTTGGAACCGATTTAACTTTTAGATACGGTGCTTTTTTAGAAAAACTAGAATTCGTTCTGGACTTACAATATCAAATGGAAAACTTTGATACTCCGTATACAAGCTACAAAAAAAACAATTTCAGACAAACCGTTCTGGGAGCTAAATATTTGATTTATGATCCCTTTAAAAACTACGAAAAAACGAAAAACATTTACAGTTATAAAGCCAATCATCGTTTTGACTGGCATTCTTTAATTCCTGCTGTTTCCGTATTTGCAGGGGCTAATTTTGTAGGAGCTGATAATCCGTATTCCTTTTCTCCGGAATCAAGTATTTCTCCAAAGGTCGCATTGATTACCCAAAACGTTTTTGGAGGCGGAAAATGGGTTTTTGTAACTAATATTATTGCCGATTATATTACAACAGACTATCCAAGTTACGGATATGTATTAACTTTGACGCATGGATTTAATGACAAATGGTCTGGATTTATTGAAAATCAAGGATATAAAAGTGATTTTTACAGCGACGCTATTGTTCGTGGAGGAGCTGCTTACTTAATTAATCCGAATTTACAGGTAGACGCCTCAATAAGTACAAACTTTAAAAATTCGCCTTCAATTATGTATGGCGGAGTTGGAGTTTCATGGCGTTATGATGGTAGCTACAAGGAAAAACAAATGGAATTTAAACGAGAATCCAGAAAAGATAAAAAAGCAAAAGATCCGAAATCAAAGAAATCGGAGAAAGAAACTGATTATCAGGAACAAGAAAGAAAACGTAAATCTAAATACGAATAAGAATTAATAACCAACTTCTCTATATAAAAGAGATTTTACAATAACGATCTTAATGATTACAATTAAAGAAGCAAAAACCAAGAAAGAGTTAACAGAATATATCAAATTTCCGTTTTCATTATACAAAAACAATCCTTATTGGGTTCCGCCTATTATTGCAGATGAATTAGAATCGTTTGACAAAACAAAAAATCCTGCTTTTGATAGTGCCGAGGCGTATTTTTATCTGGCTTATAAAAATGATGAAATCGTTGGTCGAATAACAGCAATTATCAATTGGTCTGAAGTCAATAATCAGCATAAAAGAAAGGTTCGTTTTGGCTGGTTTGATGTAATTGATGATATAGAAGTTACAAAAGCCTTATTAGAAAAAGTTTACGAATTAGG
>Ga0247738_10000675_pt1 | contig 12437 bp, 9 predicted proteins | sample UWRJL013104B2_FD_180936 | JGI IMG/M metagenome (GOLD analysis project Ga0247738, IMG submission 180936) | Plant litter microbial communities from Arlington Agricultural Research Station in Wisconsin, United States - UWRJ-L013-104B-2 | ecosystem: Environmental > Terrestrial > Plant litter >...
AAGGACGCGCGACATGTCTCCACAGCATCCCCGTTTCACTCGCTTCCGCCGCGTGATGGGCCTGGCCGCAGCAGTGGCGTCCATCGCCGTCATCGCCGCCGGCTGCTCCGCCGACGACAACACCGGCTCCGACAGCCAGTACGGATTTCCCGCCCCGGACCAGGTCGAGGACAGCCCGATCACGATCTGGGTGGACGCCGACCGCACGGCCATCGTCGAGGCGTTCCAGGAGGACCACCCCGACATCAAGGTGAACGTCGAGACGTACGACGGGAACGCCGGCGGTAGCGACTCGTTCCACACCAAGATCTCGCTGTTCGACCAGGCAGGCGAAGGTTGGCCGGACGTGGTGTGGTCCACGCAGGTGAACGATGCCAGCTGGGCGGCCAAGGAGAGCAACGGCGTTCAGGCGTACGCCGCGGCGCTCGACCAGGGCGTGATCGACCAGGAGTGGCTCGACGGCTACACCGCCGGCGCGCTCGACCCGGTCACGGTCGACGGCCACGTCTACGGTGTCCGCGACAACCTGGCGCCCGTGGTGTTCTGGTACAACAAGGCCCTGTTCGACGAGTTCGGATACGACATCCCGGAGACCTGGGAAGAGTATGAGGCGCTCGGCGAGAAGCTCTCGGCCGAGCACCCCGGCTACATCCTGGGCTCGATCGGTGATCCGTTCACCGCGGTGCTGACCAACATGTGGAGCGCTCAGGCACCGATCTATACGCTCGACGGCGACACGTTCTCGAGCGACTTCTCCGACGACCACACCACGCGCATGATCGACCTCATGGACAACATGTTCGCGAACGGCACCCTGACGCTCGACGGGCTGTTCACGCCCGACTTCCCGGCCAAATACAAGGACAAGGTGCTCGGCATCCCCGGCCCGACCTGGTTCAACGGAGCCATCATCCAGAACCCTGACAACCTGGCTGCACCAGAAGGCACGTGGGGTGCCGGTTACCCCCTGCACTGGGAGGGCGAGGACATCGCCACCGGGAACGTCGGTGGCGGGATGTGGTACGGCTCAAGCCACTCGAAGAACCTCGACGCCGTCGGCACCTTCCTGGAATATGCCACGAGCGGGCCGAAGTCTGTCGAATTGATCACCGGTCTTCCGGCCTACGCTTCCACCGCGAGCGACTGGCTCGACGCGCAGGTCGACGGCGGATACTGGGCTGACTCGGACACGTTCAAGGACGTCGTCGACACGGCAGCCAACAACATCTGGCCGGGCTGGGGTGCGACACTCGCGTTCAGCTCCGAGCCCGCCTGGGCTGAGATCGTGGCTCCGGCTCTTGCTTCCGGCAAGACCATCTCATCGGTCGCCGAGGAGTGGCAGACGAGGTACGAGAACGACGCCCAGGTCAACGGCTACACCGTCAAGTAGAAAGAGCAGACGATCGCTTCAACCGACACGGCACTCGCTGTCGCCCCTGCACAGGGGCGGCAGCGCGCGGCTCCCCGACGCCGGCACAGCCGCAACAGCGCCCAGACGTTCATCGGCTATGTGTTCTCGAGCGGCTACGTGGTACTGCTCCTGGCCTTCGGTATCGGGCCCATGCTCTACGCGCTGTACCTCGCATTCACCAAGGCCGGGGCCTTCGTCGGGCTCGACAACTTCGTGAAGGTCTTCGGCGATTTCCGGTTCTTCCCGGCGGTGCAGCATGTGTCGGCGTTCGTGGCCATCTGGCTGGTGAGCCTGATCGTGTTCGTTCTCCTCCTGGCGCTTGTCGTCCACTCGGTGCGCGTCAGGTGGCTGTCGGCGACGTCCCGCTTTCTGTTCTACATCCCAGGAGCGCTCGCAGGTTCGGCGAGCGTCATGCTCTGGCTGTTCATGCTCGACCCGAGCGTGAGCCCGGTAGCCGTGGTCCTCAACCAGTTCGGATTCACGAGCTTCATCCAAACTGTCGCCTTGGGAAACCTCCCGGTGATCTTCACGGTGATCGCGTTCTGGACCGGTGCCGGGGGATGGATCATCATCATGTACGGTGCGCTGAACACGATCTCACCCGACGTCATGGAGGCCGCCCGCATCGACGGCGCCGGCCCGGTGAAGATCGCGTGGTACATCCAGATCCCGCTGTTGCGGAAGTGGATCGCGTACATGGCCATCATCTCGCTCGCCGCCGGAATCCAGTTGTTCGTCGAACCGAAGATCCTCAGCCTTGCCAGCAGAGGCGTTGTGCCGAAGGACTATTCGCTCAACCAGCTCGCATACGTCTTCGCCTTCGGCTCCCAGGCGGACTTCAACGGCTCTGCGGCGATTTCGATCCTGCTGCTGGTCGTCGCGATGGGCCTTGCAGCGTTCTTCGTCTTCAGGGGAGGCCTCTTTGAGCGGGACTAGGCTCCAGGTCGGAACGGCCGGATCGAATCCGGCGCGGTGGCTGGGGCGAGTTCTGGCCTTCACCCTCATCGCCTTCTTCGTCGTATTCTTCGTCATCCCTCTGGGGTGGTTGCTGGTTGCGCCGACGAAGAGCACCACTCAACTCTATGGACTCAATGGCGAGCAGCCCTTCAGTTTCGGGTCGTTCGATCAGCTCGCAGAGAACTGGAACAATCTGGTCGCGTTCCAAGACGGCATCATCTGGACGTGGCTGGGCAACTCGGTGTTGTACTCGGGAGTCGCGTTGGCGATCACGATCCTCGTGACCATCCCTGCCGGGTACGCCCTCGCGATGACTGACTTCACGTTTCGTCGCACGCTGCTGGTCGCGACACTGGTCGTCATGCTCATCCCGAATACGGCGCTCGTCCTGCCGATCTTCCTAGAACTCACGGTGGTCCGCCTGATCGGTTCGCCGCTCGCCGTCATCCTCCCCTTCTCCTTCTTTCCGTTCGGCGTATATCTGACCTATATCTACTTCTCCACGACCGTGTCGCACGATCTCCTGGACGCGGCCCGAATAGATGGCGCAGGCGAGTTCCGAGTCTTCTGGAATATCGCCGTGCCCCTCGCGATCCCGGTGATCGCGCTCGTCGGCTTCTTCAACTTCGTCGGCAACTGGAACAACTACTTCCTGCCGTTCATCATGGAACCTGGGTCGCGAAGGATGCCCGTCCAAGTCGGACTCGCGGAGTTGATCTCGAACACGCCCGCGTTCAACCCGACCAATGTCGCCTCGTTGACGATCAGCCTTCCCCAACTGGCGCTCGCGACGATCATCGCCGTCGCCCCGGTGCTGATCATCTTCCTGTTCTCGCAGCGCTTCCTGGTGAGCGGGATGACGGCTGGCGCCACCAAGGAATGAGGGCTGTGCAGCCGTTCGCCCCTGACCCGACGACGCGGGAGTGGGAGTGGCGCCCGGCTGAGCTCACCCGTGCTTGGCGTTGGGGGGACGTCGCCGTTGCCAGGCCTGCACGATATGAGTTCGCATGGCGGCCTCCGCCTCAGCGGGGTCGCCGGCCTCGATCGCATCGAGGATGCGTCCGTGCTCGATCAACGTCTGACGGAACATCTCATCGGTCGGAGTTCCGGTGAAGCGCTGACTCGCCCGTGCGCGGCGGAAGAGGATCTTTGTGATGTTCTCGGCGAGCCGGTTGCCTGAGAGGGTCATGACGAGCGAGTGGAAGTCGAAGTCCGCTTGGTTGTATGCATCCTGGTCGTCGATCGTCGCAGCCATGTGTTCCAATGCCGCCCGCAGCTGATCGAGGTCCTCGTCGCTGCGGCGGGACGCGACCGTTGCGGACATCGACCCTTCCAGAGCGCTCCGCACCGTCGCCAGCTCGTCGAGCACTCCGAGAGAGGAGTCGTTCTCGAGAAGCACGGACAGCACGACGGGATCGAGGATGTTCCAGGATGTCGAGGGTTGCACGCGCGTGCCACGGCCCTGGACGACCGTGACCAGGCCCTTCTCCTCGATGCGCTTGACCGATTCGCGGATGACGGTTCGACTCACGCCGAAATGTGCGCTCAAGTCGCCTTCGGGAGGGAGCGACTCCCCGGGTGCGACCTCTCCCGTGACGATGGCACTGACCAGGTCATGGACCACGGCGACGCCGAGCCGTGCCGCGGGGGTACGTGCGTCGCCTGCGGAGAGAAATGCGCGGCCGCCGGTCGGCGCTGCAGTCTCACTCATTCGGTCAGTGTATCGAGCGGGCAGATGGCGATCGGTCGCATCAGTCGCCCGCTTTCGCTGGCGAATCGGCGACGAGACGCAGACCCGCTCGGCGGGAGCGCACGTGCGGCCCTTCCTTCGCGAGCCAGGTTGCGGTGCGCTGGTTCTGAGCGATCGCCACGTCGTCGACGGTGACACCGTTTCCGGGCTGATCACCCAGGACGACGCCCCCATCAGCGAAGTGCTGGTCGACTGTCATGCCGAAGGGTGCGCCCACGTCTTGCACTTCGGCGGAAAGGTGGTTGGGGACAGATGCGGCCGCGTGCGCAACGGCGGGGTTCGCCGTGAGCCCCACCGGACTGACCGGGAGGTCCCGAGAGTGCGCCGCATACGCAACGCGCAAGAAGTGCGTGACTCCCCAGACGCATCCGACCTGCACGATGTCGACGGCGCGACTGTCGAGGAGATGGGTGAACTGCTCGAGTCCCGTGAGGTTCTCGCCCGTCGCGACAGCGGCCTTGATCGCCGAGCTGAGCCGGGCATGCCCGTCGGCATCCCACCGCCGCAACGGCTCCTCGATCCACGTGAGGTCGCGCTCCTTTTCGATTGCGGTGATGTAGCGAACGGCCTGCTTGAGGTTCCACGACTCGTTGGCGTCCAGCATCACGGCGGGGCGCGCGGTATTCGCCGCGAGCGAATCAGCGATTATCCCGAGCCGCCGGATGTCGTCATCGAGGTCCCGCCCACCTTTGAGTTTTCCGCTTGTGAAACCCCGATCTCCCATACCTCGGTACCACTCCGCGAGTCGCTCGTCATCGAGCGCGATATCGAGACCCGACGCGTACCCGGTGACGAACCGGTCGCGCGCACCCAGCAGTCGCCAGAGCGGTTCACCCGCCATCTTCGCTTTCAGGTCCCAGATCGCCATGTCCATGGTGCCGATGCCACCGAAAGTCGCACCGGAATGTCCTGCTTTGAAGACGTGCGCGAGCATCCGGTCGTAGAGGGCGGTGACCGCTCGGGGATCTTCCCCCTCGATCGCGGGGAAGAGTCGCTCGATGTCCTGGTGGGATCCCGTGCCGATGCCCTCAATCCCCTCATCGGTCTCGAGGATGACGATCGGCACTTCCGTCACGCCAGGATCGATGAACCCGTTCACATCCCCCACGGGCCGACCCCAGTCGTGGAACGTGCGCAGCAAACGGTATCCAGTGATCTTCATATCGCCCTTGATCGTCAGCAACGCGTCAGTCCGCGTTCAAACAGCATACATCATATGTTATTGGTAGTCACCCGCGAGCGGCTCGCGGATCCCGCGATGGGCCGGATCGCCGAGCGGCACCGTCGTCACTCGTCGATGAGCCCGCGCTCCTCCAGTTCGGACCACAGCTCAGGGGGAGGTGGCGCGGAATATCTGGCGATCGTCTCCGACACCTGGTCCGCGCCGCGTGCACCCACCACGACCGATGTGACGGCGTCACTTCGCAGCGGGAAGGCGATCGCTGCGGCGGGGAGCGTCGATCCGTGACGTTCGCAGGCGCGGGCGATCTCGAGGGCCTTGGCGACGACATCCGGTGATGCGTCGCGGTAGTCGAATCGGCCGCCGTGGCGCGGTCGGTCCGAGCTCAGCAGCCCAGAGTTATAGATCCCAGCCGCGACGATCGCGACGCCGTTCTCGGCGGCGGCGGGGAGCAGATCTCGCGCAGCGGACTGATCCAGAAGGGTGTAACGACCGGCGACCATCATGATGTCGACATCACAGCGCCGGACGAACTCGGTGAGCATCGGCGACTGGTTCATCCCGGCTCCGATCGCCGTCACGACACCCTGCTCGCGCAGTTCGATGAGGGTGTCGACGCCCGTCGTGGAGGCGGCGTCCCAATGCTCGTCGGGGTCGTGAAGGTAGACGATGTCGAGGCGATCGGTGCCCAGCCGGCGAAGGCTCGCTTCGATGGAGCGGAGGATGCCCTCGCGGCTGAAGTCCCATCGACGGCGGAGCGAGCTGGTCACGGCGAACCCGTCATCGTCGGCACGGGGGATGCCGCTCGGATCCTCGACAAGCAGACGACCGACCTTCGTCGAGAGGATGAACTCGTCGCGCGGTCTCATCGAGAGTGCACCGCCAAGGCGTCTCTCGGACAGGCCCAGTCCGTAGTGCGGCGCCGTGTCGAAGGCGCGGATGCCCGACTCCCAGGCGGCGTCGACGGTGGCTCGCGCGAGTTCCTCGTCGATCGCGCGCGACAGGTTGCCCAGCTGTGCGGCGCCCAGGCCGATACGAGTCACGGTCGAGACGCGATCGCCTCGACGCTCGTCCATGCGATCGTGCCTCTCCCTTGCCATGAGTGCCGTAAGCACTCGGGAAAGTGTAATCCCTAAACATGTGATGTGTGCTGTTTGGTTGCATTCGCACGTCCCCGCACCGCGCACCGCGGATCTTGATGCAGGGACTTGGCAACACGATCAACCGGACTACGCTCGAACCATGGCCGACACCCACACGTGGGTGCTGGCCCGGCTCGCTTTGTGCACAGTTCGTCGCGGACTGGGCGGATCGCGTCACTTCACCGGCTGGAAGAAGTGCTTTGCAAGCCAGCGGGCTGCGTCCTTGCCGATCCCTGCGCCCTGGACATCGGCCTCCCGGAAGTGGAGACCTTGCCACACGCGCGCGTCGATGGTGTCGTCGACCAGGTCAGTGAAGCGTGTGTAGTGGAGCTCCACCGCGGGCATGCCGGGGATGGGCCTGATGACGCTGAAGTCCACCTTGTCCGTGCCGAAGAACGCCCCGGCGGCGTGCATGTACGCGGCCGATACGCAGTTGTAGCCGGACGGGTGATCCGAGTACGGCGGAGTCGTGAGGAGCGGCGTCCATTCTGGATCGCCTGCAGTCTTGTGGTTGCCGTCATTTTCACCCTCGCGGATCGCGGTCACCGGACGCCAGTAGTTCCAGAACGCCTTGTCGTTGAAGCAGCTGATGACACTGTCTGCCGTGGCCACGTTCAACATGGCGAAGAGGCGGGCTTCCTCGGCGAGCGTGAGTCCATGGGCTTCGGATACCACCCGGAATGTTCGGTTGAACAACTCAATCGGGTTCGCCGTGTAGAGCTGAACTACGACGTTCTGCTCTGGAGTGCGGGGACTGCCCGCTGCCCCGAGGTCTTTCACCTCGTTGTATTCCTTTGCGTAGGCTCCGCTGGTGACCGCGTTCGGCCCTTTCGTCCGGAGCTGCGAGGTGCTCTCCAGCGTGAAGGGTTCAACCTGCCCGACCCACGCAAGGTCGTTGCCGAAACCTGGCGGAGTGGGACGCCACTCGCCGGCTTCGACGCCTTCCTGCCACGGGAATGCCGCGAATCGGCCGTCATCAGTTCGCGCGGCGAGCATGGCCGCTGCGGCTGCTGCCCCTGCTGCCACCCCCTCCGTCTTGGCATCGCCGTCGAGGATGCCCGCGAGCGCGTCGGCATAGAGGCCATCAAGCCGGACACGGACCGCGTCCGGCAACAGCAGGACATCGTCGTTCTCCAAACCGACCAGGACGTGGTGCGCAGCGGTGGCGACGGCGGCCTCCTGTGACGCTGACGGCGATGCCGTGGGAAGGTCAGGCAGATAGGGCTGATATCCGCCGACGATCGCGTTGACCGCGTCGTAGACGGCACCCTGCACCATCGCGAGGTGCAATTGCGAGACCGGTGGCGCCTGACCGGCGCCGGGAGTGGGCACCGCCCCAGTGGCGTTTATCAGCGCGTCCGTAGCGTAGAGATTCCAGACGCGCACCGCGTCGGAATGCTCCGGCTGCGCGGCCGCCGGCGCGGCTCCGATGAGTGTCGCCGCCAGCGCGACGACCGCAGTGAGCACGAATGTGCGGCGCGTCCGATTGGCCAATCCCTCACCCATGATGCGTCCTCCTCTGGTGTCCCCACGCGACCGCAACCAAGCAGTTACGACCGCAACTCAACAGACGACTGTTCAGCTCGTAGGTATCGCGCGTAGAACTCAACCAAGAGGGTGTATCAGCCCGATATCGATGGGTCCGGCTTCCGGCAACACGCCAGGCTCAAGTGATTGAAGCTGCGGCCGGGGTCACTCGCGGCATGCCGGGGCGTAGGGCCGCGCACCGAGCAAGTCCCCCCACTCCTTCTCGGTCAGTACCCTTCCAGCGATCCGACAGGCGTGTTCCTGCCACACCGCCGGCTCGGCGACGACATGCTGCCAACCCCCCTCGAACTCCTTGAGCATGACGGTGCGCTCGTTCGGTTCGAGCCTCATCTGGTGCCGGAGGACAAGACTGCCGGGAAGGTCTGCCCACCAGTCGCCGAGATTCCATGTGATGATCGCACCCTCGATTCCGGCCGTGACCAACTCGCCGGTCGGTCGAAATTCGGCGGCGGTCACCCAGCCGTCATGGCCGACGAGTGTCTCGGTGATCTGGCCGGTCAGGGTGCTGGCCACCACGACCCCGGCACCTGCGATGGCGAGTTGAGGTCTGTCGGGGGCGAAGTCGGCCGCCCACGGGAAAGATGACAGCGAGACGGTGATGGGTGCGGCGACCCCGGAGGGATCTACGATCTGAACCGCGCGTGCGCCATCTCGGACCGCGATCCGGCTCCCATCCGGACTGATGGCGAGAATTCCGTTGCCGGCGATCCGAGAGAGCTCTTCGCCCGATGCCGTCTCAAGAACGATGGTCGTTCTGGATCCGCTGACATACATCCGCAAGCCGTCCGGAGAGAACTTCACGGTACTGAAGCGGAAGACCTGCTCGGACAGAGGATCGGGAAAGGTCACGTCGAGATCCAGGAAGATCGGGCCGGTCAGGTTACCCGGGACGCCCCACCAGAGGGCGACGCCACCGGTCGGTGTCGGCGCAAGCGCTGCAAACAGGGATCCGTCGACCGAGTACTCGACGTCTTCGGCCGATAGATCCAGCTCTTCGTAGGTGGTCACGCCCGAAGGACGCCCGTCTGCGAGATCGAGCCTTCCGGTTCGCAGGAGAGGGTCGGATGCCTCGCTGAACGCGACCGCCCCGGTGACGGGGTCGATCGCCGAGCTCACAACGGTCCTGCCGGACGGCGAGTACTCGCCGAGCTGCGAGCGGGCGTCGAGATCGAACAACCGCACACCCTGGTCGCTGTCGATCACCGATGCTCGAGTCCCGTCCTCGGCGAGCGACATGCTCAGGGCGGCCACCCCTTCGTCCGGTATGTGGATGATGCTCGCCAGGTGGGGTGCGCGTGAGATGACGCGTACGAGGTTGAGTCGTGTCTCGGGGCTATCCCAGAGATGGATGGCCTCCATGGCGAGCAGGAGCGCGCGGTCGAAGGCGGGCTCGTCGAACGCGAGTGCGGCGACGTGCCGTGCCTCGTCGGCCTTCGCACGCTCGACTGCGAGGTTTGCCTGGACCCCGGCGAGGATGCCGGCTGTGACAGCGAGGATCGCGAGAGCGGCTGCGCCGGCCGATACCCAGGACAATCGGCGCACCATCCGGCGCTCTTTGCGCAACTGTCCTTGCGCGGCGGCAAGTCCTGCGCTCTCATGCGCTGCGGCGGCGTCCAGGAAATCTCGCTCGACTTCGGTGAGTGCGGGGCCGGCCGCATCCCGCCAGTGCAGGGCGGTGTTGAGCCGGCCGCCGCGGTAGAGCTCGCTGTCGGGTCGTCCCATCGCGTCCCAGGCGGCGGCGGTGGCTCCGAGGTGTCGCATGATGCGCTGGCCCTCGACATCGTCCGCGAGCCATTCCTTCAACCGTGGCCATTCGCGGGCGAGTGCCTCATGCGACAGCTGCACTGACTCCTCATCAGTGGTGAGCAGGCGTGCATCCACCAGCCGGTCGACGATCTTCGCGTGGTCGTCGTCGATCGCGATCCAGGCGCGGTCGACGCGACGAGATCTCACCGCGCCGTCCGGGGATGTCTCGACCAGGCGCAGGAGGATGTCCCGCAGCATCCGCACGCCCTCCACCGAGAGAGCAGCGAAGACCTCTTCCGCGGTCTTCGCGACGGCACCGTCGATCTCACCGGATTCCCGATATGCCTCGACGGTCAGGACCCGGCCCTCACGACGGATCCACACTTGGCGCAGCGCGTGGGACAGCAGCGGAAGGGTGCGCCCGTCGGCGTCGCGCACGAGGATTTCGACCAGGCCCGGCTCCAGGATGAGCCCGGCCTGCTCGGCGGGCTTGCCGATCACGGCTCGGAGCCCGTCGCCGCCGAGCGCGGTGAGCATGAGCATGTGCGACTGGATGATCTGGGCGAATCCTTGGTGCTCGGCCAGGTTGCCGAGGCGGTCGGCACGGATCGTGACGACGAGGGTGCCGTGGAAGGCCATTCGCGACAGGGCGTCGAAGAACTCTCGGATCTCGGCGGGGTCGTCCGCGGAGAACGCCTGCTCGCATTGGTCGACGATGAGCAGCCCGTCTGCTGCGCGCCCGATCTCGCGAAGCGCATCGACCGGATGCTCGCCGGGCGTCACGATGACGACATCCTTGCCATGGGCGAGGTAGTGCGCACCGATCCCGGCCCGGACGAATGAAGACTTGCCGACTCCCGATGAACCTGCGACGAGCAGCACGCCGTGCTCTTCGAGCGCCCCCAATGCCCCGGACAGCTCCCGCTCGCGACCGAAATACCGATCGGCATCACCGATGCCGGCGGGTGGGAGGCCGAAGTACGGGCACTGCGGGCTCGCCGCCCGGAACACCTGGTCGCACAGAAGCGACGGGTCCTGCCGGAGGATCGCCTGCTCCAGCTCGGCGAGCTCGGTGCAGGGATCCAGACCCAGCTCGGCTGCAAGCAGCTCCCGGGCGCGGCGCACAGTGTCGAGCGCGTCCGCCTGTCGACCCTGGCGGTACTGCGCCACGCCGAGCACGACCCAACGCCGCTCACGCAAGGGCGCCTCGGCCACGCGGCCAGGCGCCAACGCGGCGACCTCCTGAACCTCACCCGTCTGAAGCCGTGCGTCCAGAAGCAGCTCCTCGACGCCGAGGCGCATCTCCTCCAGCCGACCCGCCGCGATCTGAGCAGGTTCCCAGTCGGCGAGTTCGACGAAGGGATCACCCCGCCACAGCGCGAGCGACTCCGAGAACGCATGTGCAGCACGTTCCGGCTCGCCCAACTCCAGCTGCTGCGTAGCCCGCTCGACAAGTCGTTCGAATCGCTCCGCGTCGACCTCGACGTGCTCCGGGACCAGTCGGTACCCGTGCGGGGTGGTCTCGATCTGGGCTGGCGCGACAAGGCGACGCAACCGCATGATGCACCCTGGAACGATGTGCGACCAGGACGGGGGCGGGTCGTCACCCCACAGCGCCCCTGAGAGGGATGCTGCCGACAACGGGGCACCCAGGCGAAGAGTGAGCGCAGCCATCACGGCGCGATCCCGCGGAGCCAGTGGGATCCGGCCGTCGTCGAGCGTCAGCGCTCCAAGAACGCGAACCTCCATGGGGCCACTGTGTCCCCGGCTCTCACTCCCGTCAAGACGGCTGATGTCGGGCCGACACAGCAACGTTGAACGACGAGTCGGCGGCTCGGAAACGAAGAGTTTCGGAGCCGCCGACAAGAGTGCCGAAAGTGTCGGGCGCTCAGCCGCCGCACATCATCCGTGCGGTCTCGTTCTTGCCCTGGCCGCCGAGCGCCTTGACGGCCTCGCCGACGTTCGCCAATCCGAGGGCGTCTTGCGTGTTGATGGCCTTGTGGATGCCCCCGAAGCAGGCGGCGTCGGCGGGCGCGGCGTTGGCGGCGCCGGCGAATCCGAAGACGGAGAGAGCGACGATGGACCCGATGGCGAGAATGCGCTTCATTGGACTTTCCCTTCTGTCGGCGGGTGCGTGTTCACCCGACACCATGTCCTTCTCATCGCGGCGCAGTTTTGGATGCACTTCGTCACAAAGTCCCTCAACCGGGCGTGAGGGTTTCGTGCGGTGCGAGTGATCCGGCGACGGCCTACTCGCCGGCAACCGCCGCGACCGCGTCGAGGTGGCGGCGGGTGGCGCTGATCGCGAGGCGGGTGTGCTCCTTCGGGCCGACCTGCGCGACGAGCTCTGCCCGCGGAATCTCCAGCGCGTAGGGAATGTCCGCGGGGAGCGCCGAGAGGATGCCGAGGATGTCCAGGTCGCCCTCGCCCGGGAAGAGCCGCTCGAATCGAGCGGTGTGGATCAGTCCGGCGGTCGTCGTGGGGATCGCCCCCGGGGCGTCACAGACGTGGGCGTAATGGAACCACTCCGGCGGAAGCTGGCGCAGCTCGTCGATGCGGGATCTCGAGCGGGCGAAATGCAGCACGTCGATGAGCAGCCCCGCATTGGACTGGTCCGATGCCCGCAGGACCCGCGTGGCTTCGGTCAGGTTCGGCGTCTCCGTCCACGACGGAAACTCGTGGTCGACGGTCAGGCCGAGAGGC
>Ga0247738_10000676_pt1 | contig 12436 bp, 9 predicted proteins | sample UWRJL013104B2_FD_180936 | JGI IMG/M metagenome (GOLD analysis project Ga0247738, IMG submission 180936) | Plant litter microbial communities from Arlington Agricultural Research Station in Wisconsin, United States - UWRJ-L013-104B-2 | ecosystem: Environmental > Terrestrial > Plant litter >...
CGTCTACAGGTTTGTTGGTGGCCTTGTTGATCAGTGAAATGCTCGCAAACTCAACGGCGGCAGTTACACCCTCATCAACAATAAACCCGGTGATTTTAGAATTTCCTTTTGGCTGGTTGTCTTCCAGTATATTGGCTTTGGGAGCTGCATTGTTAGGGCTGTTGGTTCTTGACCTCCCCATTCCGTCTCCTCCTCCGCCACCACCGCCTGGAGGGCCTCCCGGAAACTGTGCAAAAGCACTTAATGTAAGAGTACTGATCAGGGAAAGGATGATAAACTTTTTCATGAGTATATTATTTATTAATGTCTGATATTCGCTTCATTTGACTACAAAGCAAGCAGATGGTTTATTGTCTTTTTTTTATTTTATACCACTGAGCTGAAACAATCTATTACTAGGGTTTTTTATCGACAGGTAATCTTTTAGTGCCTGATTTACAGGTTATAGAGAAAAATACCCCTTCTGTCTAAAAAATAGTACAATTCATAGACTATACTCATTTAAGTTTTTTACCCCGTGATTTTTTTGGCAACTTTAACCGTTAATAATAAAATCAGGCCGGAAGCAGAAGTTGTGAGGACAAGGAGTCTGTGCAAAATCATAAAGAAGTAATCATGCAGGAGTTCATTCAAAGACACAGGATAAAGTTGATACACCTCTCTTTCTGGGCGGTATATTTTTCATTTTTTCTTTACCAGATCAGTTTTGGCAGACACAAAGTCGCCAATTTTGGTTTTGCCTTTCGCGAAACCACCTTTCACGTCACGTTTGTGGTGCTGATTGCTTATATCAATTATGGTTTGCTTTTACCCCGGTATCTGAAGCACAGGAGTATGCTGAGATACAGCATGGAGTTTTTACCGATTTTTGTATTTGTGATCGGTTTCTATGTCATTTTGAGAAGATATGACTCAATAGGATCACCCGCTCATGAGTTTTTTACTTCCACCAAATTTGTGGTGCAGCATTCACTCAGCGTGTTTTTTATTGTCATTTTTGTAGCCCTGATGAAGTTTGTGGAAGATTGGTTTACTTTTGAATCCCGTAAAAGAGAGATTGAAAATGAAAAACTCAATTCAGAACTCCGCTTCCTGAAAGAACAGATCAACCCGCATTTTCTTTTTAATACACTCAACAACTTATATTATCTGGCGGTGATCAATTCGCCTAATACGCCGGGAGTCATAGAAAAACTTTCTCAGATGATGCGTTACATGCTGTATGATTCCAATCATCCGAAAGTGTCTTTGTCGAAAGAAATTGAGTATATGAAAAACTACATAAGTCTTGAAAAGCTGAGACTCAATAATGAAATACCCATCAATTTTGAAGTGAGCGGTAATGTCAATGATTTTTTCATTGTGCCCCTGATTCTCAACACATTCCTTGAGAATGCTTTTAAACACGGATTGAACAATAACTCGGTGGATGCATTTGTCAACATCTCCATTAAGGTTAAGGATAATAATTGTTTATATTGCGTAGAAAACAGCAAGCCCGCTTTGAATGCCAACCCTGCCGAAAAATCCGGTATTGGCCTGCAAAACGTAAAGAGAAGGCTGGATCTGAGTTATCCGGAAAGATATCATCTGGATGTGGAAGAAACAGAAACTTCTTACAAAGTGACGCTGAATGTTACCCTGGTCTGAACCCAATTTAATCTTATCCGAACAAATGGACATTACCTGTATTGTGGTGGAAGATGAGCCGCTGGCGAGAAGTTTGCTGGAAAACCACATTTCGAAAGTTTCTTATCTGCATCTGAAAAAGAGCTTTTCCAACCCCCTGGAAGCCATAGAGTTTTTAAGGGAAAATACGGTAGACCTGCTTTTTTCAGATATCCAGATGCCTGAGATTACCGGTATTACGATGCTGAAGATCATCCCGAAAAAGCCGCTGGTGATTCTTACCACAGCGTATTCTGAATATGCCATTGAAGGCTATGAACTGGATGTGATCGACTATCTCCTGAAACCGATCAGCTTTGAGAGGTTTTTGAAAGCTGCCGAAAAAGCAGCTCAGAGAATTGCGGAACAAAAGAAACCTGCCCAGGTAGAACAGGTTTTTGTGCATACAAGTGCTCCCGTACAAGAGAAGGCTGAAGAATACATTTTTGTGAAAGACGGCACGAAGCTTATCAAAATAAGGCTGAGAGACATATTGTATATTGAAGGACTGAAGGACTATGTGGCCATTCATACCCACGAAAAGAAGATCGTAAGTCTTCAGACCATGAAGTCGCTTGAAAATGTTTTACCTGAATCTCATTTCATCAGGATACACAACTCCTACATTGTTTCTTTCGAAGGCATCGAGTCGGTAGACAAAGAAAAAGTACAGGTGGGTAAAGTATTTCTTCCGATCAGCGACACCTACCGGAAAGGCTTCAAATTATTCATAGAGAAAAGGCAAATCTAAAGGCTCTTTTTGTAAATTGGAGCATGATTCAACACCTGAATATTTTAATCTGCCCCGATAAATTCAAAGGCTCTCTTACTGCAGAAGAGGTCTGCCAGGCTATTGCCAAAAGTATCAGAAAGCTGTCTCCCGGTAGCCGGATCTCTCAGGTTCCGATGGCTGACGGCGGAGAAGGCTCACTCGAAATCATCAATAATCAACTTAAGGCTGAAATCATAAGAATCAAGGCCGGCGACCCGCTTGGACGACCGGTACAGGCTGAGTTCCTGATGAAAGGAAATAACGCTTATATAGAAATGGCCAAAGCTTCAGGACTTCAACTGCTGAAACCTGAAGAAAGGAGTGCTACCAGAACCAGCACTGAGGGGACTGGGGAGCTGATCCGGGAAGCTATTCAACTCGGAGCAAAGAAAATCTACTTATTGGTAGGAGGCAGTGCTACGAATGACGCAGGTATTGGTATGGCCAAAGCCCTGGGTTTTGGTTTTTCTGATGCCGCCGGTAATGAGGTAGAGCCAACCGGAGAAAATATGATCCGGATAAAGAAAATTCATAAAAGCCTGCAGGATTTTGGAGGGGTTGAGTTTTCAGTGCTTTGCGATGTGGAGAATCCTCTGTATGGCAAAAACGGAGCGGCTCACGTTTTCGGGCGTCAGAAAGGAGCAGATGACCGGGAAATAGCTGAGTTGGATGAAGGTCTTAAAAATATGTCGGAATTGTTTAGAGAAACTTTCGGAGTGGATGTGCAGAAGATTCCGGGAGCCGGGGCTGCCGGAGGTATAGCCGGGGGAGCTGTCGCCTTTTTAGGGGCAGAAATCAAATCGGGAATAGGCACTTTGATGGAAATAGCGGAGCTGGAAGACAAGATAAAAGCCGCTGACCTGGTCATCACCGGAGAAGGGAAAATAGACAGCCAGACGCTGAACGGGAAGGTGATAGCCGGAATAGCGGCGAAAGCAGGAAAGTACAATAAGACAGTGCTGGCTTTCTGTGGTAAACTCGATTTGGAGTTTTCAGAAGTAAGGGGAATGGGTCTGAAAGATGCTTTTCCGGTGAAAGAAGAAAATATGACCGTGGAAGAGGCTATGACTCACACCGGGAAGAAACTGGAAGAATTAGCGACTTTAAAACTGGCTGAATATTTAAAATAAAAGGCCTGAATGTGATCTCATTCAGGCCTTTAGAATATTATTTTGAGGCGATCAGGCTTCTCTGTTTTTCAAAGACCTGACCAGCACAATAACTCCAAAAATAACGATCGGAATACTCAGGATTTGTCCCATGTTTAACGGAAGTGAGTCCTCGAATTGCTCCTGGTTTTCTTTCAGGAATTCATAGAAGAAACGTAGTCCGAAAATCCAGATGAAGAAAATCGCGGTCAATGAACCTCTCGGGGTTTTAGCTCTCCATTTATCATAAAGGAAATACAACAGGGCAAAAAGGATCAGGCATGAAATAGATTCATAAAGCTGGGCCGGGTGCCTTGGTACCTGGGCGAATTCAAAATTCTGTTTGAAAATGAATGCCCACGGCACATCACTGGCTTTACCCACAATTTCAGAATTGATAAGGTTACCAAAACGGATAAAAGCCCCGCCCAGGGCCGCTGTAAGCACCATACGGTCGGTTAGCCATAAGTAGTCATAAGTCTTGTTTCTTCTGGTATAGATAAATAAACCAAGCAAGGTGCCCATCGCTGCACCGTGACTGGCCAGGCCGGCATACGGAGGAATCAGCATGTCCCACAAAAATGCTCCAGGATTGTCAAAAAAGTGATTGCCTTCATAAAATACATAATGGCCGATCCTTGCTCCCAGAACGATAGAAACGATCATCGTCAGCAATAATGAGTCAAGGTCTTTTTCGGGTTTGTTTTCGATCTTGAAAACCCTGGCGATGATCTGGTATCCGATCAGAAAACCTGCAGCAAACAGTAAACCGTACCATCTGACTTCAAAGTCACCAATCTTGAAAATAACAGGAGAAACATCCCAAACAACTTGTGAAAATATCATATTTATTTATGCTCTTAGCTGGTTTTGAACGGTAAAATTAGGACTTTGAATTAAAACAAACTAAAAATCTTTATATTCTTATGATTATTTAACTATTTTTGTAGCGGAATACAAAGTATTATGATTTTATCGATCATTTCTATATCATTCACATCGTCACTTCGACGTATTTTCCGCAGGTAATACCATGCGGCAATTCTTCTTTGTTATTTTTCTATTTCTAAAATTCAAAACATTTATTCATAATGAGCTCCATTAACGTTGGAATCATTGGCGGGGCAGGCTATACCGGCGGCGAACTGCTCAGGATACTTCTGAATCATCCTCAGGCCAATATCGTATTCATTAATTCCCAGTCACAAGCAGGGAAACCTGTTTATACTACTCATAAAGACCTTTTCGGGGAAACAGAACTGACTTTTACAGATGCACTTCCTTTTGAAGAAGCAGATGTTATATTTTTATGTTCCGGACATGGGCAATCGGAGAAATTTCTCGCAGAAAATGCCCTGCCGGAATCTCTGAAAATCATTGATCTCAGCACCGATTTCAGGGATGAATCGAATGGTTTTGTTTACGGTTTACCGGAACTGAATCGCGAAAAAATCCTGAATTCGTCTAAAATAGCTAACCCGGGTTGTTTTGCTACCAGCATTGAGCTGGCTATTTTACCATTGGCAGCTCATCACCTGATCAAAGATGATATTCATGTGAGTGCCATTACAGGCTCAACCGGTGCAGGTCAGGCCCTCAGCAGTTCGACTCATTTCAGCTGGAGAAATAACAACATGTCTATTTATAAAGCATTTACACATCAGCACCTGGCCGAAATCGGGCAGAGCGTAAAAGCTTTGCAGGCTGATTTTCAACACGATATTAATTTCATTCCCTACCGCGGCAATTTTACCCGAGGAATCATGGCCAATGTCTATACCAGATTTGAAGGTACACTGGAGGAAGCTCAGGCTATTTATAAAAACTATTACGCAGCCCATCCTTTTTGTCATGTTTCTGACCAGGAAATTGATTTAAAGCAGGTTGTCAATACCAATAAATGCATAGTCCAGCTTCAAAAGAACGGAGATAAGTTGCTGATCACCAGTATTATTGATAACCTGACCAAAGGGGCATCAGGACAGGCGGTACAAAACATGAACCTGATTTTCGGAATAGAAGAAACGGCAGGACTTAAGCTGAAAACCATAGGGTTCTAAGGTCCTGTAACTATTGAAAAAGCAAATGATTAATTTAAAATTTTAAGAAGAATGAATTTATTTAATGTTTATCCTTTATATGATATTGAGCCGGTAAAAGCTCTGGGAAGTAAACTTTGGGACAAAAACGGGCAGGAGTACCTGGATCTTTACGGAGGTCATGCCGTTATTTCGGTAGGCCACTCACACCCTTATTATGTCAGAAAAGTAGGAAATCAGTTGAAAAACCTGGCGTTTTATTCCAATTCTGTGAAGATCCCGCTGCAGGAAGAGCTGGCTGATAAACTGGGCAAAATTTCCGGTTTGAAAGACTATTCACTGTTTCTGACCAACTCCGGTGCCGAATCTAATGAGAATGCCCTGAAGCTGGCGTCTTTTCATAATGGCAGAAAGAAAATTATCGCCTTCACCAAAGGCTTTCACGGCAGGACGTCTGCCGCCGTGGCGGTGACAGACAATCCGTCTATCAAAGCCCCGCTTAACTTCGCTGACCACGTACAATTCCTGCCTTTCAATGATGTGGAAGCCGTAAAAAAAGCGGTTGACAATGAGACCTGTGCCGTAATTGTAGAGGGTATTCAGGGCGTGGGTGGTATCCAGGTGGCCACAGATGAGTTTCTGAAAGCCATCAGAACAGCCTGTAACAAGACAGGAGCCATTTTTATTCATGACAGCGTTCAGTGCGGATACGGAAGGTCAGGTAAATTCTTCTCGTTCCAGCACAGCAAAGTAAAACCGGATATCATTTCTATGGCCAAGGGCATGGGTAATGGTTTCCCGATCGGCGGAATTCTGATTTCTCCCATTTTTGAAGCCAAATTCGGATTGCTGGGAACTACTTTCGGGGGTAACCACCTGGCATGTGCAGCAGCCAATGCCGTTTTAGATATCATCAGAAAAGAAAAACTGGTACAGAATGCCGAGACCCTGGGGAACTATCTTTTTGAGGAACTAGGCAAGTTCAAAGGCATCAAAGAACTCAGAGGACAGGGCTTGATGATCGGTATTGAACTGGACTATTCTGTAAAAGAACTGAGAGAGACCTTGCTGTTCAAGCATCATCAGTTTACCGGCGTGGCCGGATCAAACACCATCCGTCTTTTGCCAAGCCTTGCTTTGAAACAATCCGAAGCGGATCGTTTTCTGGAGGTATTCGGTCAGTATGTAAAATAATTATACGAACTTCTTTATAGTAATAATTACGGGTAATGAATTGATTTTCATTGATTAATGAATCATTTGCTGCCCGTAATTTTATTTTTTCATCCTATCTGACTATCTTCGCAACAGATTGTCAGGGAACAGTAAAAGCGGGGCTCCCGTCCTGTTTGATGAGTGAAAAAATACTAGCTTCCCCTTTTATAAAAATGAATTTACAGTTTAGAGGATAAAGTCCTCTGAATGATTTCTGGTTATAAATAAACCTTTTGGCTTATTTCATATCAAAGCATAAACGGGTAGTGATATGTCGAAATTTACTTCTTCTGGTGCAGGTACTTATCAGGGTGTTTGGGGAGATGTTCAGAAAAGACATTTGCTCAACAGAACCATGTTCGGTGCTACTGCCGAAGACATAAATTATTTTTCTTCTTTCACCCTTGAGAAGATGGTGGGGGAATTGCTCACCCAGGGCCCTGTTCCGGCCCCTCCCCTTAATTTTTATCAGAATGTGTATCCTGATCCCCATCAGATCAAATCAGGAGAAACCTGGATAAATGCTCCGTTTGGAGACGGGACGATTAATGCAAGACGGAAATTGTCGCTTAAACTTTGGTGGGTTCAGAACATGTGGTTTCAGAAACGATCTGTGGAAGAAAAAATGATTCTGTTCTGGCACAACCACTTTGTCACTGAAATGGATACCTATACTGTTGCCCAAATGGGTTTCAGATACCAGGACACCCTCAGGAAATATGCTTTGGGTAATTTCAAAGCAATGGTCAAAGCTGTTACCATTGAGCCGGCCATGCTGGAGTACCTTAACGGAGCAAAAAACAGTAAAAGCCACCCTGATGAAAATTACGGAAGAGAGCTCCAGGAACTGTTTACGCTTGGCAAGGGAGCAGGTTCTGGATATACTGAAGATGATGTAAAACAGGCGGCGAGGGTTTTGACTGGTCACAGATTTGAAAGAGTGAATTTTACCCATACATTTTCTGCCAACGACCATGATACGGCAGACAAACAGTTTTCCTCGTTTTATGGCAATAAAGTTATTAAAGGAAGAACAGGCAAAGAAGGAGCATTGGAGCTGGATGATATGCTGAACATGATCTTTGAAGAAGAGGAAGTGAGCAAGTTTATTGTCAGGAAGTTATACAGGTTTTTTGTTTATTATGACATTACGGAAGACATAGAAAATAATTTTATCAGCCCTTTGGCCGTGATTTTCAGAGAAGGCGGTTATGAAATAAAGCCTGTACTGAAAGCACTTTTCAAGAGTGAGCACTTCTATGATTCCGGCCTTTTTGGAGCCATGATTACCAGTCCTCTTGATTTTACACTGAAAACCGTCAGGAAATTCGGCGTGAAATTGCCTTCCCAGAAAACCAACATCTATGAGAATTATGTGCTGACGGAGTATATCAGAGGGACGAGTGAGAATTGTCAGCAGAATATTGCCGACCCGCCTGGCGTGGCCGGATGGCCCGCTTACTGGCAGGCTCCGCTTTTTCATGAGATCTGGATCAACTCAGATACCTTTCAGAAAAGAATCGGGTTTATTGAAAGTTTCTTTCAGTCGAAATTTTATACTAATGGCTTCAGGCTGGAGGTGAATTTGCCGGAATATACCACCAAATTAAAACACCCGGAAAATCCGGATTTGCTGATTGAAGACATATGCAGCATTTTTTTGGAAATAATGCCTTCCAAAGACCTGAGATCAAGACTCAAAACAGACGTTTTATTATCTGGTCAAAGCTCTGATTATTACTGGACCGAACTCTGGGAGAATTACCTGAGGAATCCCCTGGCCGATAATTACAGATATATGGTGCTGGATCGTCTGAAGAAGCTGTACGAGTATATTTTGTCATTACCTGAATATCAGCTGTCATGAAAAGAAGAGACTTTATCGCCAACTCGCTTGCCGCTTCGGTTCTGCCGGTCTTTTTGAACGGCTTCAGCCTGTCGGGACTAGGCAGTCTGGGAATCAATGATCCTCTGGATGATAAAGTGTTGGTCGTGATTCAGCTTTCCGGAGGGAACGATGGCCTCAATACCGTAATTCCGGTGAGCAGCTATGCCGGTTACAGAAATGCCAGAACAAACATTGCGATTCCTGAGAATAAACTGATAAAAATACCTCAGTCCGATAAAATAGGATTGCACCCGTCCATGGGGGCTTTTTCTGAAATGTTTAAAAACGGTCAGGCCACTCTGATTCACGATGTGGGCTACCCCAACCCTGATTTTTCTCATTTCCGGTCAACAGACATCTGGAATACTGCCTCAGCTTCAGACAAGGTCATTTCAAGCGGCTGGGTAGGAAGGTACATGGCGGACTTACATCCGGGATACCCGGTAAATTATCCAAGTGAACTTTACCCGGATCCTTTGGCTATTCAGATCGGAGCCATCAGCAACCTGGCGTTTCAGAGTACTGTCCATTCAATGGGCATGTCCATTTCTGATCCTTCCAAATTCTATGACCTGATCGAGAATAAGGTGGAGGACGTACCGGATACATTAGCCGGGAAAGAACTGGGCTATCTCAGGAGAGTGGCCTCGCAGACAAATCAGTATTCAGAAGTTATTAAAGCCGCTTCCGCTAAAGTTACCCAACAGAAAACATATCCCAACGATAAACTGTCTGCCCAGTTAAAAATAGTGGCCAGGCTTATCGCCGGAGGCCTCAGGACCCAGGTCTATTATGTCAACCTTGGCGGATTTGATACGCATTCCGGCCAGACAGATCAGGGAGATCCTACAGTTGGGGTACACGCCACTTTATTGAAGAATTTATCCGAATCCATCAGCGTATTTTACGCTGACCTGAAAGCCCTCGGAGTGGCAAAAAAAGTAACGGGAATGACCTTCTCTGAGTTTGGCCGCAGGATAAAATCCAACGCCAGTAATGGTACAGACCATGGTTCATCGGCTCCCATGTTTGTGTTCGGAGATAATGTAAATCCTGTTGTGATCGGTAAACCTTATGATATTCCGTCCAATCTCTCTGCAGCAGATAACGTACCCATGCAATACGACTTCAGGTCTGTTTATGGTACCATTCTTCAAAACTGGTTTTGTTTCCCTTCTGAAAATACCGGTAATGTTCTCTTTAACAATTTTCAGAATCTACCGATCTTTAAATCAGGGGCATGCGGAGCTGTTCTGACGGAAGAAAACGGCGTAAACCCGGATTTTAAAAACTATCCGAATCCTTTTCAGGCCCAAACCAACTTTGAATTCAACTCTGTCGGGGGCAATTGCATGATCCAGGTATTTGACATGATGGGGAGGGAACTGAAAGTGGCGTTAAATGGTACTTTTGAGCCAGGTTTATATGTTAAGCCTGTAGATTTGAGTTACTTATCTACCGGGGTTTATGTCGCAAGATTCCAGAATCAGCAGAATCAATCCGTCATCAGAATTGTAAAAGCATAAAAAAAGGACCCCGATGCCGGAGTCCTTTTAAGATATATATTCTTAAAGTCAGGTTATTGATTATTCAATTTGCTGTTTTTCTTACCATATAAGAAATACACCGCAAGACCGATCCCCAGCCATAAGGCTAACCTTGCCCAGGCTTCGTTTGGCAATGAGTACATCAGATAGATACAGATCAGGATACCCAGAATCGGAACCAAAGGCACCAACGGAGTTTTGAATGATCTCTTCAACTCAGGATTTTTTACTCTTAACAACCATACTCCCGCACAAACCAGGCAGAAAGCAAAGAGGGTACCGATACTCACCATATGGCCCAGGTCACTTACCGGAACAAATCCTGCGAAAAGACTTACAAATACCATAAAGAACAAGTTGGTTTTCCATGGAGTCTGGAACTTAGGATGCACAGCACCGAAGAACTTAGGAAGTAAACCATCTTTACTCATTGAGTAGAAAACACGGCTCTGACCTAAAAGCATCACCAGGATAACCGAGGTATAACCGGCAAGAATCGCGATGATAAGACCTTTCTGAAGGAAAGTGTAACCTGTTTTGGCAAATGCCGTTGCAGCAGGTTTTGCATCACCTTTGAAAACAGTGTAGTGTTCAAGGCCGGTCATTACATGTGAGAACAATACATATAGAATCGTACAGACAATCAGCGAACCTAAGATACCGATAGGCATACCTTTCTGAGGGTTTTTAGCTTCCTGGGCAGCAGTAGATACCGCGTCGAAACCAATGAAAGCAAAAAACACGACCGCAGCACCTGTAGCGATACCGCTCCATCCGAATTCACCATAAACACCGGTGTTTTCAGGAATATAAGGAGTATAATTAGCTGGATCAATGAATTTCCATCCAAGGGCAATGAAAAGCAATACCACGCAAACCTTAACCACTACGAGGATATTATTAAGGAAGGCTGAGCTTGAGGTTCCTCTAACCAGCAAAAGAGACAGGGCCACTACAATAAAAATGGCTGGGAGGTTAATCATTCCGCCATCAATAAGTGTTCCGTTACTCAATTTTACAGTTTCATAAGGAGAACAAACCAGTTCGGCAGGAAGATGAATGCCCAGTGAACTCAGCAGCTCAAGCAGGTATCTTGACCAGCTCACTGCAACAGTAGCAGCACCCAGGGCATATTCAAGAACAAGGTCCCATCCGATAATCCAGGCCACAAACTCACCCATGGTAGCATATGAATAGGTGTAGGCACTACCCGCAACAGGTATCATGGAAGCAAACTCCGCATAACATAAGCCTGCAAAAGCACAACCTACAGCAGCAAGAATAAATGATAAGGTAACGGCCGGTCCCGCATGTTCTGCAGCAGCAATACCCGTTAGCGAAAATAATCCGGCTCCGATGATGGCTCCGATTCCTAAAGCAACCAAACTGGTTGAGCTCAAGGATCTTTTAAGTTGATTTCCTTCGTTTGAGGCTTCTTTAAGTAGTTTATCAAGCGGTTTTTTTGTCCAAAGACTGCTAGCCATAATATTCTTTGTTGTTTAGGGTGTTAATAAATTTTACACGCAATTTATAACAAAAAAAGGTTTAGAATGACAAACCTTTCCTTGAAATTATAAAAATTTATTAAAAATCAGAATTTCGGACACGCTAATTCTTTCTTTTTGCGTCTTTTGTACGGATTCTTCTCACTTTCGAACTTCTCTAACTGATAAGAGAGTGAAATTTCATGAGAGCCGCCGGAAGAAACGCCTAAGCTGGAAATGGTGACATCGTAGCTGTATCCTACTGAGAAGTTTTCAAATCTGAATCCGACCAATGCGGCAATCGCATCGTGATTGTTCCTTGTGGTCCCTACTTTTTTAAGCGGAATTCCCCTGTACCAGAGACCCAATGTCAGAGGTGTATAAGTAACATAAGCACCAAGGTCCAGTTGAGAGAACTTACCTTGCTGCTTGAATAAAAATGCAGGGGTAGCTACAAATTCTTTATCAAAATTACCTGCTCCGCTGAATGGATTTCTTAAAGGAATATTCAGTCCGCCGTTAACCATTAATTTTCTGGGTACACAATCGCCGTCTTTACAATCTCCAGAAGGAGTAGTGGTGGCAACTTTGGAAAAAGTAAGGCCGGGCTTTGAAATGTGGTGCATGGATACTCCCAAAAACATTTTCGAATTATAGAAGAGAGCTCCGGCAGAA